>ERZ1292644.602-Hain-H14-01um-R2-602-length-23319-cov-7_pt1 | contig 23319 bp, 42 predicted proteins | sample MGYA00564402_ERZ1292644 | MGnify/ENA primary metagenome ERZ1292644 (study PRJEB36523, sample SAMEA6512644) | groundwater metagenome | collected 2019-01-09 | study: AquaDiva: Metagenomics assemblies of 32 groundwater samples
GCATCGAGCGCATCGGCGGCCTGCCCCATAAGAGTGCGTGCGTGGTGACGCTCCTCACCATTCCAAACGGCGTTCACACAATCGCGCAGTTCCTCCGCGAGCGCCGCGAGGTCGGAGGGCGGGGTGGGGGCGGTCATCGCACGCACCTGCGGCACCACCGCGCCGCATAGCCCTTGCCGTTCACTTCCTCCACTACGTGTCGGTCGCGTCGGGTGTCGCGCGTATGGAAAGTGAAGCGCTTGGCCCCCTCGAAGCAGGCTGGCGTGTCGTTACAGTACCGGATGTTCTGATCCCCAAACATCCGTCCGTTGTAGACGAGAGGCTTGCTGTAGACCGAGATCAGCACATCGGGCCGCTCTCTCTTGCAGATGTGACAGGTCCATGTCTCGCTCACTTCGCCTTTCCCTCCACGCGAGCGAGGGCGGCGCGCCAGCCGGGGTAGAACATGTCCATCTCCCGGTCACCGAAGCCGCCGCGCTCCGCGAGGCGCTGGAGTGTCTGACCGTCGCCGAAGCGCCTGACGTACTCGGCATATGCGACCTCAGCCACGGACCACGGAATGGTGCGCGGGCAATCGACCTCAGCCATAGCGCCTGCCTCGTTGCGCTCGTAGCGTCGTTGCAGCGGAAACATCCGTACTCCAGCGTTGCGGTCGCTCACCGTTCCTCCACGCGTTCCTCCGGCGCTCCGGCGTTGCGGTAGGCGATGCACTCGGCAGACCCTTCACGGTGCCCGCTTCCTATCGCGAGGCAACCACAGTGTTCCCACGCTGCGTGAGCGAGTTCGTCTTCGGCGTCGAGCAGATCGCGATCCCCCGCCGCCACCTTCGCCTCCAAGTCGTGGATGCGCTCCTCGCAGTGCGCTCCCCCGCCGCCACAACGCCAACACGGTTCAGCCTCCGCACCCTCGTAGGTACAGACACGCAACGCCGCCTCCGCCAGCCGCTCCGCTGCCTCTAGCCGGGCAGCGAGGGCGCGGAGCAGGGCGCGGATATCGGTGTGGTCGCCTGTACAGGTCTTGATGCCGCCCACGGTCCCGAGAGAACACTGGGCGACGTGGCGAGCCTTTCGGATGAGGTCGGCGGTGTCGGTCATAACGTGTGTCCGATATACGTCGCGACGAACCCCGTAACCGGAATCTCGCACCGATGAGCAAGCGCGAGGGTCGGCGGCGGAACGACTAGCGGAACAACGGACACCTTCATCTGGACAGTGACTCCACAGCGGCCACACGTTCCCTCGTAGACGCTGAACCCGACACCACTGAACTCTCCGATGGGCAACACCTTCATTCGGGCTCCTCCACGCGGACGAGGGCGGCAACGGCTGCGCGGACATCTAGGCTCGGAAACCACGCTCTCGGGCGAATCCCCAACTCCCATTCGTCATCGGTGATGACAGCGCCACCGTGCTTGAGAAGCGCCTTCGCCGCATCCACCACGTCCAGCAGCCGGAGCAGGTCCGGACCCTCGACAAGGATGGCGAGGCCCGTGCGCCGTTCCGCCAGTGTCCGCAGGTCGTCGGTCTTGCTCACTTTACTTCCTCCACGCGCGACCAGCACGGCGAGATCGTCCGCGACGTCCCTCGCGGCCCGCGCCGGATGAAGCCCTGCCGCACGAGGCTGGTCAGGTAACGGTGGACGCCTGACTGCTGCACCTGGATGCCATCGGAGATCTCGCGCACGGTCGGCGCCCAGCCGTGGCTGTTGTGGTAGCGAACGATGAAGTTGAGCACGCGCCGCGCGCTGCGGCCAAGCGGCTCCGCCAGGTGACCGATCACCGCGGCCCCCAAGGAGCGGGAGCTGTGAAGGTCGCCACGATCGCCCACAGTACCCACGCGCCCACCAGCCCGCCGAGCAGCAGCAGGAGTGCCGCGACCGTGGCGACCCTCATGCCTCGCGCTCCTGCCTCTTGAGCGCCTTCCGCACGCCGTGGGCAGCCCCATTGATCCCGGTCATGCGTTCCTGCACGCTGCGCTCGCGGGCACGCCACGGCAGCGGAGTGGTACGGTCGTTGACGGTCATCTCAGCCACCTCGTCACTCATATGTCTCCTTAGCCTCGCGCTCGCGGACGCTCGACGTTCCGTTCGGGCCCGGCGCGTTCCAGCATGGCTCGCAGTACACACCGGCGAAGTAGTGACCGGCGGCAGGCTCAGGGAAGACCGTCGCGCAGCGCGAGCAGCGGTACTTGCCATGGTTCGCCAGTCGCGATAACGCGACCATCTCACCCACAGCCGCGTGGCGCTGCTTCGCATCTGTCTGGCTCAGCGTCCACTGACCGAGCGAGCGACCCTTCTGGTCCCACACATGCAGGTCGCCAGAACCGTCCTTGAGCATGTACAACTGGAACGACGACTCGCTGTGCGCGATCCCATCTCTGAACCGCCAGTGCGTATTCGCCCAGCCCCAGCCGGCCCCGTCGGCGACCCGCTGCCACTCACGCCGAATGTAGGCCAGCGCATCCACGGGTGGGAAGTCACCCAGTACCGTCTCGATGGTGTTCGACCAGAACTCAATGGCCGGGTCGTACCCACGACAGATCGGCGCGTACTGGCCGGGCTGCCATCCAAGTGGCGTGGGCAGCTCGCCACGCTCTGGCGGAGGCAGGTCAAGGAACTTGACGCTGCGTTCGACCGCACGCTCCAGGTCATCGAAGTACGGCGAGCGCTTCTGGATGAGCCCAAGGCCCTGGTAGCGCCGAACCTCCTGCAGCAGCAGACGAAGTTGAGCAACTGCGTACGCATTGTTCACATGGTCCGCCCGCGCCAACGCGGTCCCGGCCACGGACTCGACGACGGACTGCTGCTCGGCGGTGAGAACCCCGCCCACACCCTTCCCACTCATACGAGCCTCCCCAGCACAAAGCCACCGATGAGCCCTAGCGCGAAGAAGAAGCGGTCCCAATTGCAGCTTGCACAGCGAAGGGTCGGCTGCCGATGATGACGACGGAGTCGTGGTTGTTTGGCAATCGTGGGTAGCGCCTGGGTCACGTCGGTCCTCCTTCTCGTTGCTCAGCCTCGCGGAACGCTATCTCGTCGTAGTACGCTCGCTCCTCCTCGGCCCGCTCCTCCTCGGCCCGCTGCCGTTCGCGATTAGCGAGCCATGCGCGTTCCTCATCGCGCTCGCGTTCATACCGCGCCTCGCGTTCCTGCCGGTCGTTCTGCTCTCGGCATTCACGTTCGCGCTCATCGTCGTATCCGCGCGGATCCAACGCACGGCGAGCACGCTCAAAGAGGTCAAGGTCGTGTGGGTCGTACTCACAACGTTTCATGTCAGCCGCGGACTTGACGACAGACTGCTGGGCGCCAAATCCGCAAAGATAGCCTTCGGATCGACCGTCGTGTAGCGGTCCAAGAATCGACGGATGGGCATGAGCGCCAGCGCCGCTCGCGCATCAGCTAGCGAGCGGTAGCCAGGCATCCCATCATAGTCGTCCGTCGCCTCGACCTCGATCATCTCGCGCCACAGCGCGGCCAGATGTTCTTGATCCAGCGACGACACCGGGCGCTCAGCATGCTCCTCGCAGCGCTCACAGCCGTCCACGAGGACGCCGAAGCCACGCGCCTTGGTCGCCAGCCGCTCCACCATCTTCGCGTGATAGATGTGAGTGCTCACGGTTCGTCCACGATACGCTGGACTTCGGCGAGCAGCGCTTCCTTATCGCCCCGAAGGCCCATTAGACGATCCATCAGACCGGAATCGCCCGCGAGGGCGATCGCCATTCGGAATGCGCCGTTCAGCCTCGCTTCGCGGATGAGGGCGCTCAGGTCAAGCGTCACAGACTCGCCTCCGCCGCATCGTACGCACCCGGCATGACCTCGATGGGCGAAAGCCCGTTCGCGATCCGACTCGGGTTCGCCTGCCGGACACATCCGTGGCAGATTGGTTCGCGCTCGCCGTTCAGATCGGGCTGGCCCCTGGCATTCACGCGGATGCTCGGCACGAGGTTCGGGTTGTAACTGAATGGCACACCACAACCGAAGCAGGGCGAGAGCACGAATACGTAGCCCATCAGGCCTCCACGTCGGGCTTCTTCGTCAGACTCGCAAGCATCGCGTTCCCCGCAGCGGTCAGCACCAACGGATAGGCTCCGGTCGGACGGTGGGCCAGTCCCGCGCCCATCAGTGCCAGCGCACCGACGGCATCGAGCCGCCCGACCTTTACGACCGCCTTCAGGTCGATCATCAGGGTACGGTCGTCATCGCTCATCTTGGCCATCCCGTGTTCTCCTCTCGGCAGGCGGACCCAGTCCAGATATCAGTATAGCAGAAACTCGGCTGATGGGTCAACGCTTAGCCCTGCTCCGACGCATGAACACACCCTTTGGAAGGCGATACTCGGCCATCGTCCGCCCACGCGATTCGCACCCGATAGCGCTCAGGGTCGCGCCGACCAGCCTACGCATCCCATACCAGGAACGGACCGCCTCCGGTACGAGGTCGGCCATCGGCCCGAAACGCTTGCGACCGAGGCGCGCCACGACCTCTGGCTCGTAGGCCCCTTCCATCTGTCGCATAATCGAATAGACATGATGCCAGCCGTGGTCCGCGAGGATCCGCCGCGCGTTCGCCCGAGAGCCATTGATGGCGAGTCTCGGCGGCGCATCGGCATCGCTGATCTCGCGCGGCTGCCCGGAAAGCATGCGGTACTCGTAACTCCCCTTCTCGCCGCGACGCTCGACACCACGCATCACCCGCAGGCGGTCATAAATGACGAGCCGCTGGCCACGCCAGAGTTGCTGCTGTAGGTCGCCACTCAAGTTGACATCGATGATCTTGTACTGCATCAGCAGACGCGAGTGCGCGCGCTCGGGACGGATCATGCTCCCCAGTTTCGCGACGAACTCGTCCAGACGGTGCCACTGGCCGTCGCTCAAGACCTCCCGCACAGAACGTGCGAGCGAACTCGCCGGACGACCTGGGCTCCGCTCCACCTCCGCGACCACGTTTAGCGCTTCGCTGACGCTCGGGCAGCACCACCGCTCAACAGCGCCTTGCGCCCCTTACGAAGGATGTCCTCCAGGCGGTTCGCCACGTCGCGCAGCATGACCAGCGTCTCCTCAACCTCGTTGACGCGGGTCAACTGCAATGCGTTCACGTCGGGGTAGTCCGTCGCGAGACGCTTCAGTTGCGCGAGGGCGCCGAGCAGACGGGTCTTGACCGGCATATCCGCGCTCTTGCCGCCCTTCGAGAGCGCCGCGTGAGGCTTGCGGGCAACGATGTCTGGCCGCTGCGACCAGTCCTTGACGACGGCGTAGCGGGCGTCCTCGCTGGTCTTGTCCTTGATCTCTCGCGCCAAATCCTTCGCCTGATCGGCCGTCAGTGCGTAGTCCTGCGCGAGCGTGACCGCCGCCTTCAGCACCTTGTCGTCGGGGATGTCGCCGAACGCATCCAGGTGGCTACTGCCCATGCGACTGGCCTTGATGCCGAGCCCTTCCAGCCGCGCCATGTGCCGCCGCCGCTCAATGGCCTTCTGAACGTCGCTGGGCTTGAGGTTGAACGAACGGGCCACGTCGGATGCGCGCTTGTGGAAGGTCGTGACGAGATAGACCGCCTGAGCGACAGACTCCTCCTTGGTCAGGCCCCTGCCCTCGACAACGTTCGCGCTGCGCGTCATGCGCTCGATGATGTAGCGGTCGTCCGTCTTGACGACGTACAGATCGAACGACTTTCGACTGGTGTACGTCGCCGCCTTGACACGATGGTTCCCCGACACGATGATGAGCCGCCCGCCCGCGTCATGGACGATGAGCGGCGGGAATTCGGCGCCCTGCTCCATCGCATCGGCGTACTTCAGCCACAGGTCGTCGTCGAGCGGCTTGCCGAGCCGCGCCTGGTTCGCAAGGCTCGCCTCGATGTCGATGCGCGTGAGCGGGACGTTCTCGCGGTAGTCCGCCTCCACGCCCTGCTGTGCGAACCAACTCTCGTATCGCTGGTCCCTTCCCATCAGTCTGCCTTCCTTTCCTGTCCTGACACGGTGCCTATCACTATATCAGAGCCACGCCGCGTTCCGCAAGTACATCAACACCGCGCTTATTCAGTGAACTGATGCGTGCCTTCAGCGAGTCATACACACGGATGTCAACCTCGCTGCGACGCATGTGGTGATGAGCAGAGCGGTGCGCTTCAAACGCGAGTGCCAGCCGAGCTTGTCGGTCCTTTATGCGTAGGTATGGGAGCACTTCTCTCAGGAAATCAACAGCACTGCGACTACTGAGCGCCCAACTCCAACATGGTCTCCCTTCGCCGCGATTTGTCCGATGGATACTTCCGCCCCACTTTGATGCGAGCCATTCCAGCACTGGACGATAAGTATTCGCCACGCTCGTCCTGACCGCGTAAATAAAGTAGGTCGGCCGCTTCGACCTATAGATGCCGACGGTCCCTTCACCGTCCAACAATCCAGCCGCGTAAGCCACATCCTCGCCCCTCGGGACGCCCTCCGTCCAGGGTGGATTAGGTAATCCCGAGTTCAACAAGTGCCGCCTCCAACAACTTGCGAGCAGGCTCGTACCGCGAGCGGGTGATGCCGTCTTGCCACTCGCTCAGTGGCTGGCCGTCCACCATGACCGACGGGTCAGCTCGCCGAGGGTCACTGTTGTCGGCAATATCGGCGAGCTTCACACGGATGGCGTCGGGGTTACGAAGGATGCGCTGAATGAACTGGTTCCATGTCTCGCCATCTGACTTGCGGCGCGAGAGCGCATCCACGGCGTCAGCAACACGGTCGCCGAACGCTTCGCGGATGTCCGCGATCGTGGTGGCCGTGTCCTCGACGGTGTCATGAAGCACGCCGATGGTCATCAGCACTGGATCTGGAGCCAACCGCGCCAGGACACGAAGGGGATGGCCGAAAAACGGCTGTCCGCTCTTGTCCGTCTGACCCTCATGCCGATCCCGTGCGAACGCGATCGCCCACGGGAGGTCGGCCAAGGAATGCGCAACATAGAGCGGTTCGACGTTCCACGGCGGCCCGAGTTCGTGCGCACGGGCTCGCGCCTGCGCCTCATCCAGATAGACACCCTCGACCTCGCGCGGGTAGTAGTTCCCGAAGCACACCTGCCACAGCGTCATTTCGGCAAATCCCGAACGAACTCGATAACCCTGCCACTACCCGCACAGCGTGGGCACAGCATCTTGATTTGCTTGATCACGGCGCCGGCCAGGAACGATCCGACATGCCGCCACGGCGTCAGCACGAGGTACGCAAGCGGGACGCTAGGCCACCATGGGACCGGCGGGTCCATGAGGTCGGCGGTGTCGGTCATCGGATGCACCTGAGGCACCAACGCGCACCGCGAGGCAGATAGCGAATGTTGTAGCGAACGAACTCGCAGAACCGGGGTCCAAGCAAGCGAATGCCGCATCTCGTGACCGGCTCTGTCCGGTGCGCCTTATGAACGATCCGCTCGCTCACTTCACTTCCTCCACGCGCCACATTCACGTCGCGAGCATTCGTGCGTACCGCGTCCGCCACAGCAACGACATGGCCCATAGCGGATGACTTTGCTACGCTCACTCACGGTCGTCCACCTTCCTTGTCTTGGCGCGTGGGGGCGCGCAGTTTGATGTCGTTCGGCGTGAGGCAGCGTTTGTGGGAGTAGCCACCGATGACGATGATGCGTGGGCCGACCTTCCCGCAGTGAACGCAGTGGCGCGAGGCGTGACCCCACGGCGGGCGGGACGTGCGTTCCTTAGAGGGGGCGGTCATGGCGTCCATTCCCACAGACCTAGATGTCCGGTGGCCGCGACCGGCAACGCCAGCGGTCCGTCGTACTCGAAGAACCAGGCGTAGCGCCCCGGCGTGTAATCGCCGAAGGTCAGTTCCTTTGTGCCCGCGAGCTGCGGTGCCACGTCCTCCGTACGGCGGGTCCCGACGAGCCGCACGATCGCGACGACCGCGCCGAACGGAAGGTCGCGGCGTGGGAAGCGGTAGCCCGCACGCAGCAGCGCATCGGTGAATAGCGGGGTGAAGCAGAAACCGATCGCCTCGCGCGGCATCCCCTTCGCCGCGTGGATCGCCAGCGGCCCACGGTACGCCGTTGACCACGATCGAGTCTCGATGCGCTTTGCACCGATCGCGACGAGCGTGGCCCACGGCTGCGTGAGCGTCAGCGCCTTCACTTCACTTCCTCCACGCGGACGAGCGGCTTGCAATGGATGTCCAGGCGTTCCTTGATGTGGTCGCGCCCGCAGATGTAGCAGCCGTAGGGCTCGGGCTCCACGCGGGCGAGGGCGTTGCGGTAGGCGGCACGGGCCGCGACTATCAGTTCGGTGGTCGGGTTCGAGATACCGATGATGTGGTGACACTCATCATCACGACACACACGGCCCCTGTCGGTCGCTTCCTCCCACAGGGCGTCCAGCGCCCGCGCCAGCGCATCCCCCGCCGCCACCTTCGCCTCCAAGTCGCGGATGCGGGCCTCGGCGCTTTCGGCGCGAGCGGTAAGCCTCGTGATCGTGGTCTCGTCGTTCAGTTCTTCCTGCTGATCCCGCTGCGTCCGAAGCATGGACCGGAGAGAGCGGACTTCAGCGATGAAGGTGCCAACCCACTGAAGGAGCGCGAGCACGTCTCGGTCCGCGCCGCTGTCGTTGTAGCCACCATGTTCCATCACCCGCCGATAGACCGCCTCGGCGTGCGTCAGGAACATGCCACCGTAAAGGTCGCCCTCGTTGACGCTCACCAGCGTTGCCTTCGCAGCAAGGCGCTCGGCCGCATCAAGGTCGAGCGTAGAGAGTCGGCCGACTCCGGTGGGCCGGGTCATCGGGTGGCTCGCAACGCTTCAACAGCAATCTGGTAATCCTGCCTACCACGTTCTTCACAGTCAGCGTGAGACGTGCGGTGGTGGAGTTCATAACGGTACAGCGTGTCGTAGATCGTGCGGGTAAGGACATCCGTGAGCAGCGCCTTCCTTCCGACCATTCGCACGAACAACTCACTCGCTTGGAGCAGCCGATCGTTCCCAAACAGCCCACTGATCCGCGCATCGAGATCCTCCTGCCCACTCATTGTCCACCTTCGTGGGCGGTCCGTCATTCGCCGCCCTCTCGGATGAGGTCGTCGATGTCGGTCATCGCTGGAACACTCGCGTGATATCGACGGTGCCGTCCGCATTGGGCCACCAGATGCGCTGCGCCTTGTCCACCCACGCGATGCTTTCGCCCCTCGCGTTCTCTATCCAGCCGAGCCAGCCGCGACGATCGCCGAAGCGCGCGACCTTGACCATGCCGGGATCAATGTCGTACGAGAAGAAGCGCAACCCGCCCTGCGAGAACCGCGCGACCTCGCGGGCGATGTCGCCACCTCGGCTCACGACTGCTTGCAGCGGCACCGCGGTCGCCGCCGCGATGGCGGCTATCTGCACGAGGAACTGTCGTCTGTTCACTTCACTTCCTCCACGCGGTCAAGGGGATGCGTCGTGTGCAAAGGCATTCCCGGCCAGCGAATACCGTAGTTCTCCCAGTCGCTCAGTTGCTTCTCAGTGATGCCGAGATCGCTCGCTCGTTCGTTCATCGTCTGGTAAGGATGTCTGACATAGACGCGCTGTACGCGGGCCTCTCGACCAGCCTCGATGTCGTCCAGTCCACGTTCGATCGCGTCAAGATCGACTTTCTGCGCCGCACGACCTCGGCCACCCATGCTGACTCCTCTCTGGCAGAATCCATCTGCCGCGCTCGTGAGCGGTCCGCTTGTCCTGCCACGGTCAGCGGTGGATCCACCCGCGACGCTGCCGCCCGCAGTTAGTTGCGCCGACCGCTCACGACCGCCCCCGACCGTGGGAGGTCGGGCAGCGGTCATATTTACTGCACCTCACCGTTTCATAGGCGCTCCCTCCGGCTATCACTATATCACGCGCGGAGCCGCCGTCAAGCGAGGTCGGTAATGGGCTCGACCTCCAACAATTGGGAGCCAGAACTGCCCGCCTCGGCGTAGACCTTGGATGCGACAATCTCGACCACAGCGGCGTCATCAGGCCATAGGACGCCCGTGGCACTGTCAAGGGCGGCCTTGACCATCTGATCCAGATCGGGCCGCGTAGCGGGCCGCACAACGCGCCTGGGAGCCGATATGGGGCGCTGGCAGCGAAACACCAGGCGGACACGGAGCGGCACTTTCGGTAGATACATCTTGGCCCCGTTCGACACGAGATAGTAGCGGATCGCCGCCTCACCGTGACGGGTGCCGGAGGGGGTATAGGCATGTGCTTTGCCAGCGCGGAGCGTTACGCGCGGTCGCCCCTTGGCCACGGGCGGCCAAGGAATGTCAAACGTCTGCATGCCCAGTTCGGTCATCGGTACGACGGTCGGCGCTACTCGACCACCGCGTAGGAAACGCTGACGCGACGCTCAACCTTGACCTCGCGGACCGCAACGTGCCCCGCCTCAACGGCATGGGCTGCCGCCTCGGAGCGTGCCGCGCTCTTGCGTGTGTGGTAGGCAGGTCCCTTGCGGTCACTCCACAGGCAAGGCAAGTTCATCGGCAGCCCGCACTGGATGAACGCGCACACGGCCACGAACCGCTCGTAGGTCTTGGGCGGACGGGCTGGGTTAGCCGTTGTCCTCGTCATGGTTCTGTGAAGCCTACCCGCGATGGTCGAACTGTCAAACGCGGACCCCAAAGCAATCTACGCAGACCTTCGCCGTCGGCGTGAACGGCGCGAGCATCCGTCCGGCATCGAACTCCTCTGCCAACATCGTGTCCACAGAACTGCCCAACGGCAAGAAGAGGGCGAGCCCGCAAGCCGTCACCCATACTTGCTCTGCGATCCATCCGCGCTCACGCAACTCGGCATCGTAGCCTTTGTGTACGACCCCACCATGGAGCGCGACCCACTTAGCCGACGCTGAGAGCATGAAAGCAGATGCTACCCGAACAGCAAATCTGCCGCACGCATCGGCCCAGTGTTCTTGCCGATCAGCACACCCGCCGTCCGCAGCTTTGACAGGATGTTGCGGAAGCCGCCGCTGAGCGCGTAACCCGTTCGCTCACACAGTTCGTCCGCAGTCAGAGATTCCGGATAGGCAGCGGTCAGCACACGAAGCACGGCCTTCTCACCCCCACCGAACGAACGATGCGCCAGCCACCATTCCCGCAACTGCTCACCGCTCGGGCGAGCAGGCCATTGTCCGGCGTCAAGCCCCAACTGAGTGATGGCCATCGTTTCGGTGTTGCCGCCGTCAATGAGTCCAGATGTACGGAGCTTGGAGAGGATGTTCCGAAAGCCACCTGACAAGCGGTAGTTGGCGAGCAGCGCGAGTTTAGCGGCATCACAGCCGTCCGGTTCATTCGCCAGCACCGCAAGCACCCTGCGATCCGCGTTGGTCAGATTGGTGCGCGCGGGAACCCCGACTTCCGTCGTCGCGCCACGGGACGAGCCTTGCGAGGACCTCCTGTACTGAGGTGGGCTGAAGACGGACACCCTCGCGCTCTGTGGTCCGGACGATTTCCCGCCCGCGCGCACCGCGGTGGACGGGACTTCACGGTTGGCGCTTGCCGCGGCGCTTCCCCGCGACGATTCCTCATCCACCGCGCTGAGCGCGGACTTCTGTAGACGATACGCGAGTTCCACGAGCGACGACGCTGCGATCTCCACAAGCGCACCGGTCTGCCCGATGGCGACCGATCCGTCCCTCAGCTTCTGCGCCTGAGCGAGCATGGCATCAAAATGTTCTTGGGCGAACACCGGAACTTTGACACGCACGGGCGCGGATACAGGCACGGGCACGCGCTCCGCGCGAGCCAGTTGTGCCCTGAGCTGCACGATGCGGCGATGCAGTTCGGTGGGGTCGTTCTCCTTGACCTTCTCGACCGTTGCGGCGATGCGCTGGCGGATCTTCTCTAGGTCCGGCTCCGCGAACACCTTGGGTTCGATGCGCTCCTTGCCTATCTCTGGCGTTGCGCTGGAATCGAACGTGTCAGGCGCACGCATCCGCACGCGTCTGAAGATCCGCAACTTCGGAACAGCGGAGCAGATGAATGCCTCACCGTCGTCAAGCCCGGCCATCGACGCCCTGACTTCCGTCATCTGCTCAGCGGTCGCCTTTGAGCCGAACCAGTCGAGCACCGCCTGCTGCGCCAGCGGGCCGGTCGTGCGGTACACGACGGCGACGTCGCACAGTTCGGACACGTTCTTGTTCAGAGCTTGGTTGCGTTGCGTGATGAACACAGGGAAGATGCCGTGCTTGCGTCCGCGCTTGGCGATGTCCTCTGTCGCACCGAGCGCGCTAGCGCCCTCACCATCTACACGACCCTGTGGGGCATAGCGGTCGCTCTCATCAAAGAACACCACCATCGGCTTGCGGTTCCGGTCATACAACGTCTCCAAGAACGCCGCGAGGAACCGTATCTGCTCGGCCTTTCTGAACTCCTCTAGGTCGAGCACCCACGGCTGGCGGAGATCGACAATGATCTCAGCGGTCACTACCCCGCCGCCAGGATCAATGGGGACGCGACCATGCTCGCCACCAAAGACGACGACGGGAATGCCCGCGTGCTTGCCGTCAGCACTTGACGCAAGGCCGTACCAGTCAGCCTTGAGGTCCACCGCACCCGCAACGACCCCGCACTTCACGGCTTCCTCGAACAGCACGCGCCCCCCGGTCGTCTTCCCGGCCCCGCTGGATCCCCAAGTGACGATGCGCGTTTCCAGGAAGCCAAGCGGCAGGGTTACGTCACCGATATGCAGTAGGCGCGTCATGCCGCCACCAACTGCGCCGACTTTGGCAGGTAGAGAGGATGCCTGGGCTGGCCGTTGACCGTCAACCCAAAGTGAAATGCGGTCTTCGGCAGCAGTGCGCGCACAACATCCCCGCGGCCCATGAACGAGCCGTGGGCACCCCACGCAAGGACGACCTGCTCGTAGTCCGCGGCGCAGCGCAACCACACGTCGTTGTCGATGCCGACCGGGTCCGCGTCGCGTCGCAAGTCGCTCGGGTCCGTTGAGCGCAGCGCAAAGATGTTGAGCACGCACAGCATGTCGTGGCCCCAATCTCGCGCGTAGCCAACGCAGCGCCGGATGGTCGGATCGTCCACACGTTCGTCGGCCGTCGATGGGTTCAGAAGCACGAAGCAGGCAGCACTTCGGACGCGGCCACCCTCACCCCATGAGCGCCAGAGCGCGTAGCGGTAACGACGACGTGGACCGAACTCTGCCCAGCGACGAATGCCATCCGCACCAGGCATGTCAGCAGTCATTCCCGTACCTCCCACAGCGGTCCAAGATCAGATACCGCTTCGGCCCTCAGCGGCTCGTCCATGCCACCCGCACGCGACCGCTCCATCTCACCTTCGGCGATGCGACGCTGTGCAAGTTTGATGTACGCGCTGTTGAGTTCGATCCCGATGGCCCGGCGACCGAGCGACACGGCGACCATGCACGTTGTTCCACTGCCCAAGAACGGGTCAAGAATCGTTGCGGGCTCGACAGCGGCGCCTGTGGCGACCAGCGGTTCCACGCGCGTCAGCCACCCGCGCTCTATCCACAAGTCGAGTATTCCTGGTGGAACCGGACGGGCGCCAGAGCGGTCCGTACGGATGTAGTGCGCGAAGGCACTGCCCACCTCGACTTCCATCACAACGCGGTGCTCGGACCCACGTATCTGCTCGGCATACTTCCGCTGCTCGTAGCGGGTCATAGGCCGTCGCCCTTCGTTATCGCCCCTCGGACGGTTCATCCCGGCGCGTCCAGTCACAAAGGTTGGGTCGTCTCCGGCACGATCGCCAGTCGGCGTCTCAATAATCTCCAAATCATCGGGCAGTTCGCCGCCTCCGTGCTGGCACGTCGCCTTCCATTCACCAGTGTCACGCGCCGTCGGCGTGGAGCCACCGTAGGAACCCGCCTGGTAGAAATCGTCGTCCCCAAGCGGTACGTGGCCGCAGCCTGCGCGATGGTGGTGCTCGCTGTTGCCGCGCTCGATCACGCGTTCGTAAGGCGCGCCGCAGGTGGGCTTCCAACCGACGGTACGATATACGACGCCCTCCTGGAACTGACCCCCCACCGGAGCAAGACCCTGCGGCTCGCGGCGGATGGCCGTGCCGAGCCCGCCCGTCGCCCGTTGCCGAACCCGCCCAGTGGCCTCTTTCTCCACGTCGCGCTCGTAGGGCATCCCAGAGGCGCTACAAACGCCGTAGGCACTTGAACCAGCAAGAACGCATCGCCGCACCAGTTCGCGGGGGTAGGAGGCGTAGTGACCTCCGTAGTCAGAGTCAAGCGTGAGAGGATCTGGCCCGAGCGTCCACACACTTCTCAAATTGCGGCCGCCGGACGGCGTGGCGTACCCCGTGTCGCCCATCGCCGCTGATCCGGCGAGCCCATGACGGTCGGGCGCACCTCCTGCCTTACGCTCGTCCCATGTTCGCCCATCTTGTCTCATCGGGGATTCGTCGCCAAACTCCCGGGCGGAGCGAATATTGCGGCCGGCGGGAACACGATCTTTGCGCTCGCTCCGGTGCTCAGCCGCCGACTGACCCGGGATGATGTGGCGGCTTACCCCGCCATCGCTGGCGAAGGTTCCGGCGCGACCAGACCATTCCTTCCCGGTCTCACGAACAGCCTCCGCATCAAAGTAGTAGTGCTCGTTCTTAGCAAAAAGGAAGATGTGCGACCAGGCGTTCGTGGGCCGATCCCGGACTGATTCGGGCATGGCCGACGTTCGCACCCACGCAATGTCGCTCCTAAGCCACCATCCGTCGGCACGCAGCGCGAACGCGAGCATCCAGGGAATACCGATCAGATCCTTCGGTTTTAGATCCGCAACGGTCAGCCCGGCGCCGCGCGGAAGTTCGGGACGAACGCGCGCGCGATCACGGGCTCCGTCAAGAGAGCGGCTGTCGCCGCGGTTGCCGTTGTATGCGTTATAGGTATCGCCCACCTCCAGCCATAGAGTTCCATGCGGTTTCAGCACACGCTTGACCTCATGGAAGATCGTGACCAGATGTTGGATGAACAAGCCAGGTGTTGGCTCCTGCCCCAGCTCGCCCTTCCACGCACTACACTTCTGGCACGTGAAACGCTCGCTCGGACTGTCGATAGAGCCACTGCCGCCAGTGGCCTTGTTGTCGGGCGGGCGCACACCAGGCCCCGTGACCCGTCCCGTACGACGATCACCCCACTCATGTTCACACTGCTGGAAGTAGTAGGCGGTTGACTCGGCGTCGTCGGCGGCCCATATCTGCGGGTCTGTCTGATATGCACGCAGCCCGTAGAACGGCGGACTCGTCACGCACAGATCCACGCTCTCATCTGGCATTTCCCTCAAAACATCCAGCGCGTGGCCCTGGTAGACGGTCGCGTTCGTCGTTGTGAACGCGGGCTCCCTCATCGGATGGGCTGGTCAGGGAAAGCCGGTCGCTCGGAGCAGCCTCTCAAGTTCTTCCTCACCTCATCGACCGTAACAGTTTGTACCGTCAGCCCGCTTCTGACCATCTTAGCGACCTCGCGCGAGTCGAACTTCGGGTCGCCCTTCACGACCACGGCTACCCAGCAACCGTGCTGGTCTAGACCAACGAAGCACGGAGCCGCATCGCTCACGGCCCGGGCACCGTGAACAGACCTGGTAGTTCGATCCTGAGAACCTCATGCTCGGCCGCATCCAACAGCCGTTCCAGTTCATGCGGCGGCAGCCGCACCACGCCGACGATGATGCCAATGGCGAAGTCGGCACGCAGGTCCGTGGGCAGTTTGCTGGCCTGGCGAATGGTGAGCCCTCCCAAGAGCGGCGTATCGACCGCTGTCCGCGCGGCCTCCGCGACAGCGGCGCGGGCACGGCGCTCGCGGCCTGGTCTCCCCGGCGCCAAAAGATGCCACGCCCGTCTAAGCGGGTACGGCCACATCGGGCGGTCGGTCATGCCTCGCGCTTCGCGGCGGGTGGCGTCCAGCCGCGCTTCTCCAGAACCCTCCAGAGCGATTTGTACGGCCCGTCCACGCCGCGCGGGCGGTCAGCGTGCTCAGCAACTATGTGCGTGGCAAGTTCCAGATTGGCGAGGTTGAATGGCCCGTCCATGAACTCACTGCACCAGTCGCACCAGACGGCGGCCGTCACTTCTGACACCGTCGCAGCATCTCCATGAGCCGCGCCGCCGTGGATTGGCAGACGACCTGCGAGCAGTTCCACGCGGCTAGGTGGTCTCCGCGCCTCAACGCCCGCTGGCTATGCGCCGAGTGGACGGTGAACATCACGTCATCGGCGACCGAACGCGTTGTCTGGTGGCGGGCGTTCTCCTCCGTTTCGCTGTACGGGCTGGTCACGTGCGCTCCTCGACCAGACCGTAAACAAAGAGCAGGGAGCCGCCGGGAGCGACATTGCGGCAAGCCACCAGGAAGGTCGGATGTACACGCTCGGGCTGTCCATCGACCCACTGCGTGTCACCCATGGTCTCGACCCTGATCCGCTGAGGCCGCTCGATCAAAGGTACGTGCTCCCCTTCGGCGACCACGTACAGACGGCGCGCGACTGGCGGGAGATCGTCATCGACCTCGCACCAGACCCGGAGTTGGCCGTCCCACTCGGCGAACAGGAACTCCGTGATCGAAGCCTCCACGATGCCGAGCGGGCCAACGGCCAACTCCACGATGCTGCGGGTCACCTTATCGGATCGGTACGGTCAAGAACGGGATGGTGTCGCTCAGGACCGTTGTCGGCACCCCACCCGTCCACTTGGAATCGACCAGTTCGATCTTGCGCAGCGCCAGCAGATTCGGTGTGACGCTGTTCGAGATCAGTGTGTTCGCCTGGGCGTCAGCCCTGGCGCGGACCAGGACAGCCTGGGCCTCGCCGTTGGCCAGCGCGACCGCGGCGTCAGCCTGACCCCCGGCCAACGCAACGCGTGCGCGAGCGTTTGCCTCGGCAGTCACGACCTCTCGCTCGGCGTTGACCTTGGCCTGCTCCAGTTCTTGCTGGAGGCGGATGACGTTCTGGCGAGCAACGTTCGACGCCTCGATGGCCGCATTGAAGCCTTCAGAGAAGTCGAAGTTCACGATGTTCAGTTCGTCCACGATGATGTAGTACGTGGCCAGCCGCTCCTTGAGGATGTCGCGCGCCTTGATCTTGACCTCTTCCCGCTTCGTGATGAGTTCGCTGGCGGTGTACTGCGCGGTCGTCGCCTTGAAGGCCTCCTGTATGGCCGGATCGATCAGCCGAGCCTTGAACTCGGGACCGAACTGATTGTGGATGTCCATGACGTGTGCGGGGTTCGGGTGGTAGTTCAGAGCGATGACGGCTTTGACCTCCTGGAGGTCCTTCGATCCGGCCGACGTCTTGGCCTCATCCTTCTGCACACGAACGTCATAGACGGTGACGCCCTGTGCGATCGGCATGCGCACGTTCAGACCGGGTCCGAGCACGTTCGGCTCGACCTTGCCCCACGTGGTCAGAACACCGATGTGGCCCGCCTCGATGATGGCGACTGTGCCGAACATGAAGAACAGCAGCGCGATGAGACCGAGCACTCCGCACCCGATCACGCCTCCGATCGCTCGATCCGAGTTGTCCGCGTTCACGTTAGTTCCTTCCCTGCCCAACGAAGGGCCATCTTCCAGTAGTGAGCCGTACTGCGACCATGAAGAGGAACGCGATGACCGCGATGCCGCAGGCTGCGACGAAGAGCGCCAAGATGAGTTCGATAAGGACCACCAACCTCTTGCCTTCCTTCCTTGCTCCGCTAGTGATGTAGCACTATATCAGGAAACTGGTTCGCTCCGACAGTCCTCGCACACGGCTCCGAGCGGGACCGTTTGGGACGGATACAGAGAATCGTAGGTCCAGCGCAGTACCATCGTCTGGTCCCGTTTCGGAATAGACGTGTCGCAGACCGTCAGCAGTCCCAGTAGCGGCCCTGCCGATGCCAAATCACATCCACGGGCAGCCCCTTCTTCCCTATGTCGTTCCCTTGCCGCCAGGCAACCCATTGCGTGACGTTGTTCAGTCCAGCCATGTGAAATAGCGACGAGCGAACCGCTCGCCCTTCAATTCCAACACAAGGTCGCGCGTCTCCTTCGGCAGCGCCAGCCACGGCGGTTTGTAGCCTGCGCCGCGCTGCTGGTTGCAGATCCCGCACGCTCGTACAAGCAGGCGCGGATCGTCGCGCCCCTTCCCTGGATTGAGCGAGCGCGGAATCGTGTGCTCCCACGTGAGCGGCCCAGGCCGGTCTGCCGCGGTACAGTCCGGGCCGCGCCAGATGCAGATGCCAACACCCGCTGGTTTGCTCGGGATCCACGCATGCTTACCCCGGTTCGGCAGCGCCTTCCTTGGTTTTGCTGGCGTCGTCGCCAAGGTTGCAAGCCGCTTCTTAGATATCGAGCGCAGCCTCGTACGCCTCAGTGGACTACTGCGCTTCATTCGACCGACCGCCGTGGGGAAAGAACGGCGACCTCACGGCAGGCCGAGCCTCTCTCGGCAGTTCTGCCAACCGCTGTAATTGGCCTCACGCGCAATCTTCGATGCAGCGACGGCAGCTGACGCCACGGGGTCATGGCGCTCATCCTTCGTTGGATCGTAGCCCGCGAACTCCGCATTACTCTTCCAGGTCGCTGTCTTGAACTGAAAGAGCCCGACAGATGCACCCGCGTCTCCAACCGCATCGTGGCGCATAGTGCTTTCGCATTCGGCCAGCGCGATCATCTGCCACGCATCCACATCGAACCCGGTCGCCGCCCCTGTGATGATGCGCTCCAGTTCGGCGCGGCTGTATTGAGCAGCGTCAATACGCGAGGCCTCGATGTCGTCAGAAGTGGCGCGTGCGGCCACCACGTTCGGCTCGCCGAGATGTGACCGCGGGTCGGCGTCGCCCAGGACGACTGGCTCGGCCAAGCTGTCCGCACGCGCCGGAGTGCCGACGACGGGGGTCGGGGAGCATACCGTCATCAGCACTCCACCGAGCACGATACCCAGCGCGATGCCAACAAGGATAGCGCGGTAGAACACGACCAGCAGCCCAAGCGGCACATTCAGCCACGACGCAGGTGGATCGTTATAACGGAACGAACGCTGGCGTTCAGTGTGAGGCATCTCCATGAACAGCGCTTGGTCGCACGACGTGTGTGGAGGCCACTCGCACAGAAACAGCCCATTAGCTGCACAGCGAGAGCAGGCCCGACAATAGCGCAGAAGGATATCAGTCACGCGACCACCTCGGCGCGAATGTCCATGAGCAGCCGTCCAGTCCAACCATGTGCCATCCTACGTCTGCCAGTTGCAACTTTCCATATCTGGATATACGGCAGCCCACGCTCGCGGCAAAAGAGTTTGAGGTTGTGAACAGCCATGGACTCGCCAAACGGATTCACCAAGGAGTAGGACTTTGCCAACTTCCGTGCGGCAGCTGGTGGCCCAAGACTCGATACCGACTGCCCCATATAACGCAGCGCGTCAGCTCGACGCAGATGTTCCGGGCGCCCGATACCCATGTGGCTCGCTGAGAGACGGGCGCGCGTCTCGGAAGTCACATGCTTGCCACGGTGCGCAGCGCCGATGCGCGCGCGAACGTCCGCCGACAACGCCCCCGGCCCATTACCGGCTTTCAGGTTATAGCCATGCGGCACAAACGTCGGCAGCGTCTTGGCAAAGTGGAGTTCCATCCGGTCGGCCTCGTCCTGCTTCTCCGTCGTGGCAAGCACCTCGGATGAGAATGCGGTCCATCCATATTTTGCAATTGCGCTGGCGACAGGCATCCGTGTATGGATGGCCGTAGACGCCCAGGCATGATGCCGAAGCCTGTCGTGGAGAGGTCGCCTGGTCTGCCCAACGTATCGCTTGCCGTTCCTTGTGTTGGTCAGCAGATAGATAGTTATGGTCATCGCCGCGGCCTCGGTCGCCCCGTCACGTACCACGTGACCGGGAACCCGAGCAAACGCGGCTCATTCTCGGATCGAGCGACGTGCTCATGGTCACGGTGGCCGCGGCCGCGCTTACAGAAATAGCAACAGCTGCAAAGGCCTAGCCGTCTGCGCATCACGACCGCCCAAACAATCACGCCAACTCCAAGAACCGCACATGCTTGCCGTCAAAGGCCAGATCAATGGTGATACCAGCCGGACCGTGACGGTTCTTGCGAACCGCGAGCTTCGCTTCCACCGCGCCTTCCTTCCGCCCGATCGCAAGAACCACAGACGCATCCTGTTCGAGGTAGCCGCTATCGCGAATTTCGTCCAGTTCCGGCGGGATCCCGTCCTTGGCCTGCGCGCCGCGGCGGTTGATCTGCGCCGCCGAAACGATACAGACACGCAACTCGCGGGCGATGCGAGCCAGGTTGTTGCTGATGCGACTCACCCGCAAATACTCGCTGTCACCGTCCTTGTCACGCAACCGTTGGGCGTAGTCCACGAAGACCACCTTCGTCCCGTACTTCATCTTCGCGATCCGCAAGTATGTCTCCAGGCGAGCGGTCGTGAGCGACGGCTCATCGATCACGATAGACGGGAGGACCATGTAGCGTCCAAGCGCCTCCGAGAGGGCTTGGAAGTCCGCCTCCTCTAGTTCGCCTCGCCTGATCCGCCACGAATCGATCTCGGTCATAGCGGCCATCTGGCGATCCATCAATTGCTCCCACGGCTGCTCCAGCGTCGCGAACATCGATGGAACGCCGCGGTCGTCTAGCGACTTTTGGAGCGTGAGCAACATAGCGGTCTTGCCCACCGCAGTAGCTGACACTATCAGCCATGAGTCGGACGGGAAGTAGGCGACCACGTCCTCCAGATATGAGATGCCGGTGGGCCAGCCGACGATGTTCTCGTCGCCGGACTTGCGCCCTTCAAGGATGTCCCAGTAGCGCGTGGCACGGTCGGACGCCGTGAGCAGCCGTGCGGTATGCGGCGACCGCCACTCAGGGGTCGCGTCGGCAATCTCGTCGAGCAATGCGGGGTCGGGCGGATTGGACCGAAGCCAGTCAGAGAGGTCCTTCACTCCGTCGCCCGGCAGTTCGAGGATACGGATCGTCTTAGCAGCCATGTCAAGGGACTCTGCGACCTGCCTGGCATGGTCGGCGCCTGGCCGCTTACCTGTGATTGGGTGGGGGTCGTCCTTGTCGGCGACCACGACAACATTGGTGCCGACGAACTCCTGTGCGTACTCGTCCCGCCACTTACCAGCTCCCATCGGGCTGCTCGTGATGGCGAGTCCAAGCGTCGCCCCGGAATCGGCATCCTTCTCGCCCTCGACGACCCAGATGCGCTCATTAGCCTTGACCGCTATACGCAATTCCGGTAGGCGGTAGAGGACCGGCTTCACATCGCCGAGCCCCCATATCCAGCCTCCCTTACCGTCGGGTCTACGTTGGGCGAAGCCCTTGGGCTCAAAGCGGACGACCTGGAAGAGCACGTTGTCGCCGTCACGGTAGTTGTAGGCAGCAACGATGCGCTTCTCCTGGGTGGGTTCGTCGTGGACCGCCTGTGCTGGCTTTGGACGCGGTGGGATCTGGCGCGGATGTGACTCCGGCCAAACCCCGAGTTCCTTCAGCGCTCCGACCACAGCGTCTTGGGAACACCCGGCGTGGCACCTCACAAGGGCACCCGCCGCGTCAGAGGGCGTGACGTTCAGCGACGGGGATGGGTCCGCATGCGACGGACAGTGCGTCAGGCCTTGACCGCGGCGGACCGAAGCAACACATGGACAGTTACCTCTACCGCAAGACTGTTTCGCGATGATGGCCGCCGCATCGGGTAGCGTCATTGGCACGCGGTCGGACCGGTCGGGACAGCAACGCCGCCCGCCCCCGTCACGCTGGTCTTATCCGCAAGCAGTTGTGTTCGGCGCGGGGAAGTGAGCGCGGCAGGTCTCACAGCTTCGTGCCGGTCATCGGGTCAAGACCCGACCGGGCACGCTGAAGTTGGAGATCCACGCTCGGCAGCACCTTCGGCAGTTCCCTGCGGCGCGACGTCTGCTCGTTCGCGATCTGGACCGCCTTTGCGAACCAATTGTGGAGCGTGAGTCGGTAGTTCTTCACCGGCTTGCGGCGACCGCTCGTCCAAGAAGCGAACTTTGCGATCTCCTCGGCCATGTCTATGGTCGGGAAGCGCGTTCGCTGGTCCGTAAGCCAGCCCCTGTCGTCGTCCCGTGGTTCGTAGCCGGGCACACGATCAAGTTCTGCCATCGCCGCGATGCCGTCCGGCGTCTCATGGAACGCCTCGCGCACATGCGCCGTACGTACGTCCGTCTCGTTCGTACCGTACGTACGTTCCCTGACCTCAGGGTCGTAGCCCTGCAGCCGTGGCTGATCTGGGATGGAGACGCGTCGTTGGGCCTGTGAGAGAAATCGCGTGGGCGGGTTGTAGTCAGAGAACTTTACTACGCGAAAACCATGCTTGGTTCGCTCCAACGCTCCATTGCGGATGAAGCGTTCGATGGTGCGCATGACAGGTTGCAGGTCACTATTCGCCCCGCGCTCCGGACCGATGATGAATGCGATCTCCGCCTCCGTCATCTCAATGATGCCGCCATTCTTTGCCGCGAGCCGCACCATGTCGGACCAGATGCCCCGCTCGTCGTAGGGGGTTGACAGCCACTTCGGACTCTGAAGAGCAGCGCAGTCCCAGCGGACCCAAGGTAGCGGGTTGCCCACGGTCGTCCCACCCCTTCTCATTCTGATCGAACGCCCGTCCGGACCATGTCGCTCAGGCAGTGTTCAACGGTCGTGCAAGGTGTGCTGAAACAGACGACGCTAGATGGTGTGGTGGTCTGGGCGGTGGACACCACCACTGGGTGACGAGTGCGAGTTATCCACAAAAAACTGTGGATAAGTGCCGCCCGCACATCCTCATCTCATCCAGACGCCGATCGCCGCGGCCAGAACAAGAACGCCGACGCAGAAGACGATGGCACGAAGGACCTCGTAAATCACGTCTGCCTCCAGCGGTCTGCGTCAACGCACCGCTCAAAGTGACTGACCCCATCGAGGTCGAACGGCGGGGTCTTGCCGGTCCACTCGTTCGTCACGAAGACCACCTGCTCGTGGCAACTACGGCACTCACCGCGCGAGCCCCAGCGCCCATCCGGTAGAATACCGATGCGGTCGCGGATCTTTTTGGTGCCGAGCGAGATCACTTCGGCCCACCCGATCTCATCCCTGACAATCCTCTGGACTGATACAAGCACCGAGTCGGTAGATGGCACCAGCTCCGAGAACGGGATCGTGAACTCCATGCGCGAGACGAACCCGGGGGTCGCGTCGTCCTCGTTCTCGCCACGGAGAACGTCCACACTGTTGTCTGGGTAGAGGAACGCAATCGCGAATGGCGGCCTGGCCATCATGTCTTCTTCCGATCCTTGCCGAGGCGCTGGAACAATCGTAGCCGATGTAGTCACAAGGGCCATTCACGGATGCGGAGGTCT
>ERZ1292644.603-Hain-H14-01um-R2-603-length-23318-cov-5_pt1 | contig 23318 bp, 20 predicted proteins | sample MGYA00564402_ERZ1292644 | MGnify/ENA primary metagenome ERZ1292644 (study PRJEB36523, sample SAMEA6512644) | groundwater metagenome | collected 2019-01-09 | study: AquaDiva: Metagenomics assemblies of 32 groundwater samples
TTTTATGAAAATCTAAAATTAGAGCTTGTGCGCCTCCAACTTTTTCCTTGTGAATCAGAGGTTCAATAAGTTCCTTAAGAAAATCCCGCTCGACTTGGGTGTCATTGTCCAAAAAAACAATAATTTCCCCTCGGGAGATTTTGATTGCCTTATTCCTGGATGCTGCTGCACCCAAATTTTGAGAATTCCTAAGGATGGCTATTCTTTGATCCTTTTCTCCAAATTTTTGAATTATCTCTAAACTTTTGTCTTGCGAAGCATCATCGATTATTAGTAATTCAAATTTTTCCCAAGAGGACAAAAGTATCGAGTTTAGGCAGGTATTAAGGTAGGCTTCGCCATTAAAATTTGCAATTATAATCGAGACAAGAGGTTGAGACATTTTTTATCCAAACAGTCCAGCCAAAGTCCCTCTTAGAAATGAAGCTCCTCCGGCAAAATTTCTATACTTCACCGCAGTATATAAATAGTATGCGCTAAGAAGGGGCAGGAATAAGAGAAAAATCATAAAATTCTTGCCAAAATCCTTCATAAACAAAACCCTGTTTCTGCCAACCCAATATCCTCTTCCGAGTAGTCTTCCTGCTTCGTCCTGGGGGGCTGTCGAGAGCTTATGATAGGCGACGGCGCCGGGCGCATAGAAAGTCTTAAACCCCGCCCTTTTTGCCCTAAAACAAAAATCCGTGTCTTCATATACGGCAAAGTATCTATTGTCGAACTTTTTGATTTTCTTGATTGTCCCCATTCTTACAAGCATCGCGGCAGGTGCGACCTGAACTTCCTCAACCCGGCCGTACTGGCCGACATCCTTCCCTCCCCTAAAAAGCACCTGACCGGTCCAAAGATTCATTCCGGTACCCGCGGACCAAATTCTGTTTTTGTCCTCCCAATAATAAATTTTCGGTGTAACTATTCCTATTTCCGAACTTCCTTCTGCCACCTCTACCAAATTTTTAAGCATACTCCTGTCTGCGACCATATCATGATCGAAAAAGAAAAGATAGTCAGCCTTTTTGCTGGCAGAGAAAATCCCGGCATTTCGTCCTCCTGTAACTCCAGTATTGGTCTTCATGCGGATGAGCTTAACTTTTGGAAAAAACTTTTCGACTTTTGTGGCCGTTTGATCCTTCGAGGCGTTATCCACAACTACAATCTCGAGTGGCGCCAACGTCTGTTTTTCAATAGAAACTATACAACTTCTTAAGGTTTTCCAACTGTTATATGCGGGTATGATTACTGAAATTTTTCTCATTGACACTTTAAGAAATTAAATTCGTCTCTCTTTTCTTTGGAAAAAACTAATACCTCTCCACTGTCTTTTACATTAAAGGCGTGGAGGTGGTCTTTAGAAATGTTGTATCCACCCCTTTCATATCCCTCTCCCGTCCCCACGAGATTGACAACAACTTTTTCACCACAAAAAAGTTTCCTTACGGTTTCATCGCTTCCCGTCCAAATCGGAAATTTTGTCCTATCGGCTATCTTTCTTTCTATTGCAAAGGGGATACCGAGTGACCAATCAAGAATGTATCCCCTTATTATCCCGTCGCCTTTATAATAAATAATCACGTCTTCTTGTTGGGGGGGAATGGATTTGTCCATTGTCTTAACTATCGATTGAATAATAGTGTTGCTTCTAAATTTGGATGTGTCCCCCAAAATCTTATTGGCCAAATATATATTGGTAATTATGAAAAAAGCGCTCGCCAGAAAAAGCGTCCTTTTATTTGAAAAGGAAAGGGCGTATGCGATAAGTCCATAAAAGCCGACTGAAGAAATGGCCAAATACCTATGGCTTGCCCCGACAACAAGCGTCGACTCGAAGACCCAATTTGGTAAATAAAAAAGTATTGTCCAGGCCGACAAGAAAATTAAGACGGCCGTCTTCTGGCTCGGCCTGACTAGGTAGGATATAACCAACCCCAGCCAAAAGACCAAAAAGCCCAGGCCTACGAAAAAAGAATGTCTAAGAAATACGGATACCCCCGCAGATTCCTGGATATAGACCAACGAACCCAATAGCAAATTTCCCACCGAAGCAAGAAAATTTCTTATGTTTAATGGATTTATTGAAAGTAGTTTATTAAGGCCGTTATTTCTTTCAAACCAATTTGCATTCGGAGGAAGGCGGCTTATGCTTAACAAAAAAATGAACAAGGCTGCCAAGCGAATAGAAACAAGCTTTGCCGCCTTAGATGTTCTATTTCTTAACAAGTATAAAACATCCCACAAGGCGGCCATTAGGGGTATCAGGTAATAAGCCCAAACCTCGCCCTTTGCACATATAGCGAATATCAAAGCCGAGACTGCAAACAATTTGAAATTCTCTTTTTCCAAAGAAACTACCCAAAGGTAGAATCCTATGCTTAAAGGAATAATAAAAAAAACCACGTTATTGGCACCCAGGAAAGACGCAGGCTCTATGCCCGCAACGCCCGCTGAAAGAAATAAAGACGCAACAGCCGCAACAATCTTGGACCGCGTAATTGCCAATATCATTAAACCCCCGCCCAAACTGGCTAATATCCTAAATAAAACGTTGGAAATCTGCCATCCTAGCGGAGAAACGTCTAATACTTTACTCAGGAGCACAAGCCTTGCCAAATTCAGAGGATAAGAAACTCCAATGTTCAAATTAGAAAAAAAACCAGGGTCTTTCAAAATTTCTAATCCCCAAACATATAACCAATCATCCCGCCAAAATCCAAAACCTAAAGCTTTATAGGTGGATGCCAAATTAACCAGGACCACACCAAATATCAGGGCCGAAACAAAAAAAAACCTTTTATTTCCGTACTTCTTTAACCCCATAAGGCTAGTAGAATGATATAAGAATAGAGTCTCGGAATCAATCTAGGCCTTTAAATGGTTTTTTTTGCTTGGTATACTTCAGCAAAGTGGAATTTAAAAAAAACACAAAGCCCGAGTTAAGCTTGGTTCTTCCTTGCTACAACGAGGCTCAACATATCGATAAAAGTATCGAAAGGATAATCCAGACACTTGAGGATAGTCGAGCCACTTATGAGGTCATATTAATAGATGACAAGAGTAAGGACGATACGGTCAAACATATTAAAAATATTGTCAAAAAAAATAAGAATATTAGAGCCTTCTTCCACAAAGCAAACTTCGGTAGAGGGGGCACGGTTAAAGACGGAATCTTAAAATCTAGAGCTAACATTGTTGGCTTTATCGACATCGATCTCGAAGTTGCTCCCGGCTACATTCCCCACATACTTCGAGTTTTAAAAAATGGCGAAGCGGATATGGTCGTGGGTCAGAGACACTACCCTTTCCATTTTTTCCCGATAAACCATCTTCTTCGGACAATTCTTAGTGATGGCTACACGTTTATGGTCAGAAATCTTCTCTATTTGCCAATTCATGATACGGAGTCAGGTTATAAGTTCTTTATTAAAAAAAAGATAATCCCTGTCTTGACAAAAACCCAAGATAGGCACTGGTTCTGGGACACGGAAATTACCGCCAGGGCCCTGATGGACGGCCTAAGGGTTAAAGAAGTTCCGGTGCTTTTCTTAAGAAACGAAGAAAAAACCTCAACGGTAAAGCTCATTCCAGACACGATTGATTATTTTAAAGCAATTATTAAATTTAAAAAGTCACTAATGACAAAAAGCCTCTTAAGCAAAAATATCGGCTGGCTTTATAAGTTCCCCCCTATCTATACTTTGGCTATACGAGCTTTGTACGGAAAACATTATGTTGCTTCTTATAAAAAAATCGCCTCCCTAATTCCCGAGAATTCCTCTCTCGTCGATGTATGTTGTGGCGATGCAATACTTTATAGTTTCCTAAAATCCAAAAACATCGATTATTTGGGTCTTGATGCAAACCAACCTTTCGTAAACTCTTCCCTCAAAAGAAACATTAGAATCAAGCTGGCCGACGCTCGATATGATGAGATTCCTGGGGCGGATTATATAGTCTTACAAAGGAGCCTTTATCAATTCAAAAACCCAGTCGCTTTGGTAAACAAACTCCGGGTCTCCGCAAGAAAAGCAGTGGTAATTTCAGAGTCAATAAACAATTTGGGAAATTCCGTCTTTGGAAAAATGACCTCAAAAATAATTCCCCTTTTTGTCGGAACCAATTTTGACAATCCGGGATTTAGATTTAACGAAAAAGGGTTCAAGAAAATTCTTAATCCCTTCTCTCCCAAATACATGAAAGTAGAAGGGGGTCGAGACTTAATGGCCGTAATTAAGAAAAGATGAAACTGGCCGAAAGGTTCCTTTCTTACCCTCCGTTTTATAACTTTGTCCAGCTTCTGTTGGGAATGGATTTTTATGAGGTGGCCGCAGGGGAAATAAAAAAATATCCGCATAAATCGGTTCTGGAAATCGGTTGCGGTACCGGCGAGCTATTAAAAGAAATCACATTCAAAAGTTATTTAGGAATTGACATAAACGAAAAATATATAAACTATGCAGTCCAAAAATACGCTAAAGGGAATATACAATTTCTAGTTGACGACGTAACAAAAATGGGAAGGCTAAATGAACATTTTTCACTCGTCCTGGTAATTAATGTCATTCATCATTTCTCGCCCACGAAATTGAATTTGACTCTAAGAAATATCTCAGCCAACATTTCTTTTGACAAAATCATGGTAATTGATAGCCAGCCGGATTTTGGAATCTTTACAAGTCTTCTTGAGAAAGGAGACTTGGGATCCTATTTTAGGGAATTAAAAACCATCGTCGGCTACATTGAAAAGTATTTTGAAATTCAGGACGCCAAAGTATTAAGTAAATTTTATTGGCCGTACAAATATCCGCTTGTTGTGGGTAAAAAAAGGCTTTTTCCTAAAAGTTGACGAACCTTGAGAGTTTCCGAATAAATCTTTCTCGCCTCTACTCGGAAAGCATAGACGTCTTCAAGTTTGACGATTGAGCCTAAACCGTGATCGGACGCAAATTTCTTACTTCCAATTATCGCCCTTATTTCTTCCAGGTTCCCGCTCGTAAAATAGGGAACAATATCGTAAAGTTTATTTTTTAGAGAGTATTTGAACTGGCCAAATCCCCACTCACTCACGGCATAGGGGAAAAAGACAGCCCCATCGTCAATACTTGTGAAATAAACTATGGGGGTTCGATTAGCTTTATAGTTATGTTTAATCTCCGAGTTTATTGTCTGGAAAACATTCTCTAAAACACTTGCCGACCTAAACGCCGCCCTTCCCCCTATCCACGCTCTAACGCTTGAGATATTTGCAAAGATTAATAACGTCAATATAAGGATTCCGGCTCGTGTATATTTTTTCATTGGAATTATATTAAAAGCGAGATAGGAAATAAGAAAGTATATCCCCAAAGAGGGAACAAAATAATAATGTACATATGATTCTTGAAATTTTACGGGGTATGACAAAAAGGTCTCAAAATAGAAAGTTCGAGGAGAAAAAAAATAAGTAACAAACATGAAAACTGCAGGCCAGATAAAAAGGAGGAAAGTTTTAAAGGCGAGCATCTTTTGTTTGTTAATGGAAAGAGTCAGAATTACGTCGATTACGAAAAAGACAAATAAGCCAGAAAAAAATGCGTTCATCGCATGAAATAAATAGCTTGTTGTTTCTATTGGCAAAACACTTCCTTCATAGGAGCTATAAATATCACCGAAGGCCCACTTAAATCCGAGAAGATAGATTATCCAAAGAACAAGGTGGGCAAAAAAGAGAGCTTTTTTCTTAGTCTTTTTTGCAAGTAAAACATCGACGACAATAAAGACAAATGCCAAAAAGATAAAAATTAGATTGTTGTTTATAAGTTTAAGAAAATTTAACTGATTTAGAAAAGTCAAGATAGCTTTATCCAAAATTGGCGGCGATAAAATGTCAAAGTAGATAGATACGTTGTAGTAAAACGCTTTGACTAAGTTGGTTAAACTGCTAAATGTTGTCGCCAGTCCCATTTTTATCATGCTCAAGTGGTATGGCGAGGAGCCGCCAAAAGAACCCAACCTCCTAAGAAGAAGGATGAATAAAGAAAAAATGAAGATGCGTTGGACGGCCGATTTAACCTTAGAAGGTTTAAGTATGACTAGCCCCAGCTCCATAATTAAATAGTAAAAGATGATTGCGTTTACCCTGACCGTGGCGACGGCGATTGATATTGCAAAGACAAGAGAGGTGAGAACAAACAGATATGGACTCGGTCGGGTCTCGAATAGTATTAAGGCCAGATTAAGTAAAGACAAACCGATAAAAATATTGGCAAGGTGTGCATACTCTGCTACTCCGACGCCTGCGTATCCGATTAAAAAGAGGGTAGACGAAAAAAGGGCCGTCCATTTATTTTTTGAGAATGCAAGTCCCAGAAAATAAACGGAAACAGCCGTTAAAAGCCGAAGGACAAATAAAGTAATAAAGTAATATTGCTCCCGCCCTAAACCAAAAATGGAGTAAAGTATCTTTGCTCCCCAGACCTGTCCTCCATAAGGAGAGAAGAGGGAGCTAAGACGTAGTCCATAGGCCAGGGAATTAAAAATGGCTAAATTATCATCGCAACATAATCCATACCCAAAAATGTCTCTAAAGGTAAACAAGGACAGCAAAAAAATAAGTATTACTAGAAATGGTATTAGAAGGCGTTTTAGCAAATCTATTTTAGGTTGTCATTTGTAAGTATAGTGAGCGTGTCTATATTTTGCTGTATTAAAAGCCAATAACTAGATTCGAATTCAAACTTATCTCTTGTGCCAGCCAGCATATTGCCATAAACTTTAAATTTCTCGGATAGCTGAAGTTTTTTTCCTGGGTTATCTGACCTACCCGCCTCCTGGGCCAAAACACCTGCATAAAAAGAAAATCTCTGACTCGCTTTCTCAATCTCACCAAGCTTTTTATTTTCAGTCACATAATTTAATTCAGATAATCTTGTCTCAAATAGCTTCTCATATAACTTAACTTTATTTTTCCCAGATGGCGTCAGAACAACTGAAATTTTTTCCCAGATTCTTTTAAGTGGGTATTTAAATGAGCCGGGATTTATCTTTTCCGGCTTTAAATTTAAGCCTTCCCCTGCTTTTATAATCCTAGGAGCAGACAAGAGTGTAAATGAGATTAAAATTAAGCTCAGAAATATTAGGAAATTTCTCATCCTAATAATTTTACATAAATTTAAGTTTTTTTGCAGCCGGGAAAAGCATTCTCAGAAGCAAAAGTCCATGTTCGAAACGGCTGATATTGGTTTTTCCGTAAGTCCTTTCTCGATAGCGAACGGGAATTTCTAATATTTTTAAGTTTAATTTAGCCGCTCCAAAAATCAAATCAAAATCGCCGAAAGGATCAAAATCTGCAAAAATTTTCCTATTTTTTACAATTTTTGAATAATCTCTCTTTAGAATAACCTTTGTCCCGCAAAGGGTGTCTTTTATTGGCTGACCTAATAAGAATGTAAATGCCCAGCTAAAAAACCTATTTCCTACATAATTCAAAAATCTCATAGCTTCTTTGTCCATGGGATAAATAAGCCTTGAGCCTATAATCAAATCGCCAAGTCCAGAGGACGCGGCATCGTAAAATTTCGGAAGTTCGCTGGGTGCAACTGTTAAGTCGGCATCTAAAATCATAAGTAACTCACCGGCTGCCTTAGAAAAACCCAGTCTGACGGCGCTGCCTTTTCCTCTTCGTCTCCCCTTAAAAAGTCTCAGCGAAAGGGGACCTTTATACTTTTTAATTTCGTCTTTTATCGCTAAGTACGTATTATCTTTTGAAAACCCTTCAACAAAAATTACTTCAGTAGAGGTTCCCAATTTGGGGATTTTTTGGAGTATGCCTCTAATAGTGCCTTCCTCGTTTCTTGCCGGGATAACAACTGAGGTTGAATAATTTTTCCTTCTTGGTTTTAACCTAAAAATAGAATAGTTGATTAGACAGAAATTATTAATAAGAGGAAGAGGGACCAGATACTTATTTACGAAATCCGAAACAAACCCAAAATTGTAAGGGACAAGAAAACTTCTGCCCCATCTAACTACTTCATATGATTCAATGTAGAATAAGTTTTCTAGCTCTCTTACCGAGAGCCAGTTGGGCTGTCTGTCAAGAGACATCTTAAGACCCAATCTTTCGCCTAGGTCGAGCGCCGGTTTCCATAGAAGATTGAAATAAAAAACAACAATTTTTGTATCTGCGTGGGAAATTTTTTTGATTTCCTTCAAAAAAAGCTGGATATCCTCCACCTCTGAAAGAATGTTGGTCAAAAGAATGTAATCAAATTTCCTACCCTTTAGTGAATTAAGATTGTCTCCTTTGATAAATCTAGTTTGGGGGTGTCTTTTTTTGGCATATGAAATAAGACCAGCGTCGTATTCAACGCCAACCTTTACTTTGTTGGAAAGAGCCGACAAAAGCTCTCCGCCCTTTGAGCCAAACTCGATAATTGACGCATGAAGAGGGATTATGTGAGACGAAAGCTTTAAAAGTTCTTTTCTATAATAATTATTCAGCCTATAAAAGTTTCTCCACTTAGAGACAGAGGAAGAATTTTTAAGCTCCCCCGATAGCCTTTGGAAGATGAACTTTGAGATGCTTTGGTTCATTTTCAGCATAATAAGTGAGAACTTTTTTTACTGCCCTTATTACGTCCCTTACGTCTGTATCAGCTAGCTTAGCCGAGAAAGGCAAAGAAATTGTCCTATCGGAAATATACTCTGCATTGGGAAAGTCTCCCTTTTTAAATCCGTACTTATTTTTGTAAAAAGGGTGAAGATGTACTGCGATAAAGTGAATTCCTATTCCAATTCCTTCTGCGTGAAGCGCTTGCTGGACTACCTCTCTCTCTGCTTTAAGTTTGTCAAGATCAATAAGAATAGTATATAAATGGAGAGCATGAACCGTTTCGGGTTGGGGGTCTGCCGGTAAAGTGAGGGGTAGGTCGGCGAAGGCTTCGTTATACTGTTTCCATATTTCCTTTCTTCGTTTTTGGCCTTCTTCAAAACGATAAAACTGGTGAATTCCTATTGCCGCCTGCAAATCCATCATGTTGTATTTATATCCCGGCGCCTGAACCAGATAGTGTCTAAACCCTGCATCGGAATATCTCTTCCAAGCCCCACTGCTCATTCCATGCAGGCCGTAGAGTTGAATGAAATCTGCATACTTTTTGTTGTTAGTAGTAACCATTCCCCCCTCTCCGGTTACCAAATTTTTTGTTACATAGAAACTAAAGGCCGTTAGGTCTCCAATTGTACCTATTTTCTTACCTTTATATTCTGCTCCAAAAGCATGGGCCGCATCCTCTATTATTTTTAATTTATTTTTTCTCGCTATAGAGCTTATCTCATCCATCCTGCAGGGTCGCCCTGCTAAATGAACAGGAATTATCGCCTTAGTTTTTTTGCTAATTTTCTTCTCAATTTCTTTTGGATCAATATTCATTGAAGGAAGTTCTATGTCTGCAAAAACAGGCTTTGCCCCTACGTGTTCGATAACGTTTACCGTTGAGGCGAAAGTCATTGGGGTAGTAATCACTTCATCTCCCCGCCCTATCCCACAAGCAAGAAGGGATAAATGAAGTCCTGCAGTGCAAGAATTAAGAGCAAGGGCAAAGCCTGCTCCCGTATAGTCTCTTACCAATCCCTCAAACTTTGCAACTTTGGGGCCAGTTCCCAACCAACCGGAGCGCAGACTGTCGACAACTTCGTCTATTTCTTCTTGACCGATAAAGGGGCTACCAAAAACCAAAAATCTAGAAGAAGGTCCGCCCTCGAGGGCAGGCAGATCTGTCCTGCTCTTTGCCATAATGCCCTATATTATAAACTTGAAACTAACAAAAGCAAATATATCTTTTGCCCGTTTTTCCCAAGACCAATTTGACTGAATCATTTCCAAGGCCTCTTGTGCTATTTTTTGATAATAACTTGTGTCGTCAAGAAGTCTTACGATTTCCCCAGCAAAAGCCTTCAAATCACCTATCTCAACTTTTACCATGCCCTGTGGATAATAAGACTTAAAGGATTTTAGGTTGAATCCCACACAGGGCAGACCAAAAGCCATTGCCTCGGCGGCAGCCATTCCACCTGAATCAAAAAAGGCCGGATGGACTACAATTTTGCTTTGAGAAAATATCTTATATTTCTGCGACCCGTCAAAAACGTAACCGAACAATTCTATATTCCTCTCCAATTTTAAATTTTTAATTTTTAATTTTACATTTCTCATTAGCGGCCCGTCTCCAATCATTGCAAGCTTGGCACTGGGTTTTCTATTGACAACTTTCCTCCATATTTCTATAAGTTCGACAACGCCCTTCTGAGGATGAAAACGACCCTGAAAAACTGCGTCATATTTTTTTGCAAACTTAGCGTGTGCTTTTTTCCACTTGCCGATTTTCTCTAAATCGACAGCCCCAAGAACCACAATTGCCTTTCCCCGTGTGTTATGTTTTGGAAACTGTTTCTTTTCCTCCTCATTATTTATTAAAACAAAATCGGCAAAACTGGAAATAGCCGGTTTAATAGGAAGCTGCATAAGCCAAAAGTAGAACGCAGAAAGTCTGTAACTCTCTTTCCTTTCCCCCTCGCGATAACCGATTAGCGGGTTAGGGGCTGTTTCATACCACGCCGCAATCCAAGAAACTTTTGGATAGCGAAGTTTAAGAATTATAACCGGCAAAGAATCCATCCAAAATTCAGACACCGAATATAAATAAATATTCTCTTCCTTTGGCAATCTTAAGGAAAACCCAAGCCTAACACCTGAAATAATCTTGTATAGATAGTTAAAAAGAAAACTTCCCAAGAATTTTCTATTATTTATCGAGTTAATCCGAATATTTTTACCGGATAAATTTTGACTCTTTAGGAGCCTTGTTCCCTCGTAGCTTGTAAAAAGATTTATGTAGCCTACCCTACTCCACCTTCTGGCAAACTCGATGAATATTCTGTCTCCACCGGATATTCCCTTACCCGCAACTGCAAGGGCAAAAAAATAAAATATTTTATTAGGCTTTATTCCCATGGCCAAACCTTAAACACAATATCTATTGTGTAATCTCCTTCTTTATCTATTCTCCAATCGTTTGCATAATCATAAACTAGGGTATGCTCTTTTAATTCTAAATTGTTAATGCGCGCTTTCCAAGACTCATTAAATGTCGTTTTGAAATTAAGGGAAAAAGGTTTGGTGGCCCCTTTTATGAAAACTTTGTAATGTCTAGGATTAATTTTTGTGTATGTCGTAACTTGCGAACCCTCGCTTGTTTCAAAAAGGGAATTTTGATCAAGACCGTCAAATTTATATATATCAAGATCCCCAAAGCTAGCTACCAACATTATATTGCGGGCGGATTTTAGAACCGCTTCGGGCTTTTTATAATCTCCCCAGGAAACGCCGGAGTCGATATCTTTATGCAAGATAACATATCCGATGTTCATTTCCCTAAAAATTCTTTGAAAGTCTTTATTTTCGTTAAAAAATACCAGCAAAGATTGATATTTAGAATCGAAATATTTGGTCCTGACGATTTTAGATACGGAAGCTTTGTCGAACAAAAACTCGCTGGGCTCAACGCCGTTATAATTCCATGAGTATGCCATGCCGTCGCCCAGCGTTGCCGGAACATGAAAGAGTCTTGCATCGCTAGCTTGCTGGTTAAGCCAACTATTGGCCTCTTGATAATAATCAGGTACAGATACTCTCTTGTTTTTCATTATTCTTCCAGTCCAGATTGGCCAGACTAAAACTCCACAAGCCAAAAATAGAATAAAAATACGCAATAATTTATTTTTTATTTTAGCCAATCCCAACGCAAAAAAAACGGAGTAGGGCAACAGCCACACAATCCCGAATTTCTCGTATGGATTTCTAAGAACTGCGCTAGAAGGAATCGTTGAAAATAACCATCCAAAAAAAGCTTTTCCAAAAGGAGGATTTGAACCTTTAGATATAAACCAGCCAATGAAAAGGAGTATTACGAGGTATAACCAATATTTACTTTTTCTTCCTTTTATGAATCCTATAAAAGCTATGACCAACACCATGATACTTACTAAATAAACCCAAACCTGGCTGTAAAAACTATAAAACTGGCTAGTAGATCCTAAGAAAAAATTCTGCCTCAGAAGAAGAACCTGGGGCGTATTAAAGTATTTACTCACTCCGACCAATGAATCAATATTACTTTTAAAAGATACAACAGAAATGAAAGACAGATTCCCAATTTTTATATAAGGATATAGCCACCAAACATTGATTAACGCCCACATAACTATTCCTAAGGTTGAAATAAGTATTATCCTTGATACCAATGAAAGATTTTTTCTGTTTTTAAATAACAAGTAAAATGACCATATGGCAAGAGGAGTCCATAAAGTAATAATGTTGGCCGGTTGTAAGTAAGATAAAGAAAAAAGAACAGAGGTTAAAGAAAAATAGACCATCCATTTAAACTTAAAAGTTTCGCTCCATCTCATCCAAAAGAAAAGTGATATTGGCAAAAAGCTCCATGCCATCATTCCTGAATAAAGAAATCTACCAAATATTTGTAGCTGGGAATATAAATTTAAAAAGTAGAAAATCGACGCTATCAAAGGAACAAAGGAGTTCTCTTTTAATAGTTCTCTTACAAAAAAGTACATACCAACCATACCCGTAAATATCAAAATAAAATAAAAGACAGCTTGGATTAAAAACATTTGAATGTTTAAAGAAAGAAGTGTTTTTGTGAAAATTATCGGTACGAGTCTATTTATATAAATTGGTATCGGGTATCCGCTACCGCTTGGTTGCCACCAAGAAGTTTGTAAATCCATGCTTACTTTATTGAAAATTGAGAAACTTTCCTCACCGCTTGCTAACTGCTCTCCAGAAGAAAACCATATTGTCACTATTAGGAAAGAGATTAATATACAAAAAATGATTTCCTTTTTTTTAAAGAATAACTCTAGTTTAGACATAATTATTAATTATTCCATTTGAGTAGCTTGAAGTATATTTTTTTTCTTACAAAATAGTCAAAAACTATGCTGGATCGATAGATAGGGAGATCTTTAAGGGACATTCTACGCCCATTCAATCCATTGGTGTTTTTTCCTAAATAAGTTGGTGCTAACCTGATGAAATCAAAATGAGCTCTTAGTAAGGACAAAGCATAAATAGGCTGCCCAATCGAAAAGTAATAAATATAAGTTACTAGCTCTAAAAGAAATCTAATAATGACAATTTTGAAGAAATCTCTTTTGGGCAAGTTCTTTATTAGAATAAGTAAATTATTTCTATGCTCCCAATATCTTTTAAGAAATAAATTCTTTTTAGCAGTTGCAGCGACCTTATGATATACAATCGCTTTAGGAACTATGACTACCCTTAATCCCAGGTTCCACACTTGCCAGCAGAAGTCAATTTCTTCCATGTAATTAAAAAAAACCTTATCAAATAAACATCCAATCTTTTTTATTACACTTCTTCTAATAGCCATTGCAGCTCCACTAGCCCAAAAAATGTTGCGCATATTATCATATTGACCCTCATCCAATTCTACTGTATTAAAAATCCGACCTTGAGTAAACGGATAACCATATTTATCAATAAATCCTCCCGCCGCCCCTGCATATTCGAAGAAATTTTTCTTAAAATAAGAGTGCATTTTTGCTTGGGCTACGGCTATCTTCTCGTCTTGCTCCATTGTGTTAATCAAGTACTTGAGCCACAAGGGGGCTACAACAGTGTCATTATTTAAAAGAACTAGATATTTAGTATTAATTTTTTTTAAGGCTTTATTATTACCCCCTGTAAAACCCCAATTTTTATTAAATCTTAGAAAACTAACCTTATTATTTTTAAATTCTTGGCTTAAAATTTTTGCTTCGTTAATTAAGGAGCCATTATCTACCACCACTACTCTAAAACCAGGGAACTTTGTTTTAAGTACGGAATTTAAACACTCTCTGGTATCGTCTATACCATTATGGTTTAGTATAATAATGTTTACCTTAGTTCTCATTTTTCTTAGCAACCAATATCAACCCATCGCCTAATTCAGTCCAATCAAAAAGTTTATCTATATAAAATGGAGGGGAGAGTAAGCGTTTTATAAAAACGCTTGCAAGAATCTTTCCAAATACCCTCCCTGATCCTGTATAAATATTTTCTCGACTAATCTTTCTTTTAAAAAATGGGTGTAGGAAAAATTTATGCCATAATCTTCCAATTGGAAAACCCCAATAGTGCATCTTAATTATTTTTAGTCGACTGTTTTCAAATAAATCTATTATCTTTTCTTTTGAGTACCTTCTATAGTGTCCAGCTATTTCATCGGTAATATCCCAATATTTTTGATGTGCAGGAACAGTAATAATACATATACCATCTTTATTTAAAACTTTGCCTAATTCTTCAATTACTTTTTTATCATTACGTATATGTTCTAAAGTCTCACCACATATTATTATGTCGTATTTTTCCTCTAATTTCTGTAAAGTATTCACGTCACCTTTCTTGGCGATAATTCTATCATCTAATTGAGTATTTTTGATCTTATTTCTAATATAATTAACGCACAGTGAAGATGCATCTATCCCTAAACACGAGAATCCTAAATTACCTAACCGGATCAATAAATTCCCGCTGCCACATCCAAAATCCAAAACTGCCCCCCTACTCTTTAGGTTTTTTACTTCTTTTATAATCATTCCATTTCTAAACCAATCCTTTGGTCCTGAAAATTCAGGATCTTCACCCCACTTTATTTTTGATATCTTCTTTTTGTTATTCATATAAAATTATTTGATAGCCTTTACAAAAACTCCCACACCGGAGTTAATTGGTTGGTATAAATCGTTCAATTTATCAATTAAGTTAACGAGTTTAAAAGCCAAGTTAATAAAAGTAGGTTTTTTTATCATCTTTGGCTCAAATTTTGAGATTGAACTAGCTAGCTTTGGAGACATGTTCCCCCCATAGAGTCTCACAGCAGCCAGATATAAAAGGTTGTGATTAAAAGGAAGGCACCACCACGTCAAAGACTCCACAACGCCAGTCTTAAATCCTGTTTTTTCAACAACCCTTTTTATCTGACTGGGTTTGTATAATCTTCTGTGCTGGCTCCATATCCCCGCCCAAAAACCTTCTTTTATATGCGTGTTAAAAATATGTTCTAAAACATAGTTTATTGGGTCCCAGAAAAACGGATAGTTGGCATTGGGAACGGTTAGTACCAGTACTCCTCCAGGCGTTAAAACTCTATAAACTTCTTTTAAGCCAGCCAGGTCGTTGGGCAAATGCTCCGCCACCTCGCTCATTACGGCTTTATCGAATGACTCCGCTTTAAAAGGTAATCCTTGCATGAGGTCGGCCTGAAAAAATCTTATCCTCTTGCCCTTCAAATTTCTTCTCGCACTTTTTAAGGCATTCGGATCAGAGTCAACACCAGATAAGTCCAAGTTTATTCCCAAATTTGAAAGAAGATAAAGATAATAGCCATCCCCGCAACCAACATCCAAAATCTTCTCACTTTCCCTGGGATTTAACTCCTCAACAATTGTTCTGGCCCTTCTTTTAAGAGCCATGTCTCCGACGCTTTCTAATAATCTCTCTAATTTTTTATTGACGGTCATTTTAAGGCTTTGACAAAAATACTCACTCCAGTATCCTTTGAAATAGACAGACTGTTAATCCTATCAAAAAAATCTACAACCGTAAGTATCACTCGGATAAAAGCAGTTTTTTGGGGAGACTTTAATTTTTTCATAAAAGCGCGGGAAACCTTTGAAGGTAGCTTTCCTCCATAAAGTAAATTTTTATTAAAGGGCAAACACCACCTGGTCAAAGACTCTACCTCTCCTATCTTAAAGCCGGATTCATTAAGTAACCTGGAAATTCGTGCCCTTGTATAAAGCCTAAGGTGGTTTGTCCAAATTCCTGCCCAAAAGCCCTCTTTTATATGGGTTTTAAAAAAATGTTGCAAAAACCAATTAACGGGGTCCCAAAAAAGAGGATAGTTGGCATTGGGAACACTAATAAGCAAATATCCATTGGGTTTTAAAACTCTATAAATCTCCTTAAGGGCCCTTCTTTCATCCAAAAGATGCTCGAGTACCTCACTTAATATTACTTTATCAAAAGAATTGGCTTTAAAAGGCATTTTTGTAACATCTCCACCGACAACCTGCGTTTTTGTTCCTCTCATTTCCGTCTTTGCCCGAATGATAGACGTAGGCTCAATATCTAAGCCGGTAATTTCGACTTTTTCGCCCCAGAGTCTATTAAGAAATCTTAAGTAGTAACCCCAACCACAACCCGCATCCAGAACTTTTTCCCCTTCCCTCGGGGCAAGTTCCTTTAAAATCTTTTTAGCCCTAAGTCTTAGGGCTATATCTATCTCGTCGGAAAGCAGGGTGTCTATTTTATGCATCTTTGTAACTTTTGATTATATTCTCCACATTCTTTTGGGAATACTTCTTTAGTGCAAAACCCCTTGCAGAACTGGCCAATCTTTTCAATGCGGCAGGGTTTTCAAAATAATATTCAACCGTCTTTTTAATATTTTCCGGTGTAATTTCTATTAGCCTTCCGACGGAATCATCCATGGCCTCGACAATTGCTCCGCGATTGGCTCCTATTACCGGCGTCCCGCAAGCCAAAGACTCGATAATAACCCTTCCAAAACCCTCCTCGTGAGTAGAAGGAATAATAAGAAGGTCGGAGGCCGAGTAGTAGAGAGCTAATTCGTCTTGAGAAAGTCTTCCGACGTACTTAATATTGCTGTATTTACTTTCATAATCCTCGACCAAAGACTTTAATGGTCCGTCGCTCGATACAATCAAATAAATCCCCTTATGCCAAAGGCCCGCAGCCTTAAGTAGCTCACCTATACCCTTCTCGGGAATAAGCCTCGATGCAACAAATACGATAAATTTATCAGCCATGTTGATTTTTTCCTTTGCATTGTGAATTTTTTTTAAACGGTTAAGGTCCACCCAGTAGGTAAATTTGCCAACTTTTTTCCTATCTACCCCAAGAGAAAGAATCTCATTCTTAGCCTTTTCGGAAAGACCGGAAGAAAAATCTGCCCTTTTAAATATCCACGATGCAAACCAACGATATAGTCCCCTTTGGGCAAAACCATATGTCGAGTGAGTTGAGACAACGACTCTCTTTGCAAAAACCTTGGCCCAAACCACCGATGCAAATCCAGCAATCAAACCGTGCGCGTGAATGACTCCTATCTTTTCCCCTTTTAGGGCAAGAAATATCGGCAATGCGAAAAAGAGTCCGGGTGCTAAATAAAGAAACTCAAAAATGGGTCTTTTTACCAGTTTGTAAAAAAACCCCATCGGCCATGGTAACCTGAAAATTCGTATTTTTCTCCTTCTTGTCTCACTTGCCGGCGCCTTAACGCTCGTTGTTATCGGTTTGTAGGTTAAAACCCAGACCTTCCACCCTCTTTTAGCCAAGGCAGAGGTCAGGTCGTCAAAGTGAGTTTCTATCCCGCCGACATTTGGAGAAAATGCTATGGAAACAATTAGTACCTCTTTCATCTCAGTAAATTTCTCAAAGTTGCCCAGCCATACATTATTGTTGTAGTAAAACACATGATGGGATGCACAAACCAGGCTATATCCGGAATCTGCAAAAATCCTATAACTGAATCTAGGGTTGGCTTAATAAACGTCAGGCTATAAAAAACATATCTTGCGACTTTCAACTCCTCTCCCGGCAAAACGACGCTCCAACGCCTTTTGCCGATATCCCGGAAATGGTACTGTTGGGCAAATTTCTGTCTCCTTTTTAGAAATACAATTAGGCCGTGGGTTTGCTGTTGGTGAATAATAGAATTTTTTACAAAGCCAAAAACGTTGTGGCCTTTTTTAATAACGTCGACCATTACGTCAATAGGGTAATGATGATCCGGGCGTACATCGGCAAATCTGTTAACCAATTTCCTTCTTATCAGACAACCATTGGTTCCGACAGAAGGAATTTTCCTGGGGTCTTTGGCAAATCTTACTAAATAATACTTGCCGCGATCGACCGCCCTACCTTGAAGTATCCACTTCTTAGCGGTTTGGGGCATTCTGTCGGCCTTGCCCATATAGTAGGGAAGGGGCTCGTTTGTTCCGAAAAGTGCGCAATAGCGGTCAATCAAATTGTATTTCCTGTCGTAATGAAAATAACAACTTTCTACAGCAACCATTTCGGGGTTTTCAAGTAGTGGCCCAACCATGTCTCTCAGCCAAGACTTGGAAGAAATAAAGTTATCGTGGTCCAAAATTAAAACCAGTTCTCCCTTAGCATAGTTGTACGCAACCCCCCTGTTATATTCCGCATGTTGCTTCTCGGTAGGAATCTTTATAACCTTTGCCCCATACTTCTTTGCAATTTTTAAAGTATTGTCTGTAGAGCCTCCGTCTCCCAAAATTAGCTCTATCTTTGCCTGGGGATAATCCTGCCTCCTTACAAGCCTTAAGCATCTTCCTAAAGTTTTTCCGGAGTTATATGTTGCGGTCACAACAGAAATTGAAGGCCATGATGAATTCATTTTTTATTCCAAATAAAATAAAGGAGCCGACCCCAAATAGAATTAGGGAGAAATCTTTGTAGAAGAGTCATAATCTTCGCATCGGCCCCCATTAGCTCTCTCGCAGGCGGATGGGGACTTATGATAAGTTCCCTTATCTTATTAACAACTTTATCTTGCGTAACCATTGGCATTAAAAACTTCATCAACAAAAACTTTTCCCGCGCCGGCTTATGGGGTATTGGCTTTGCCTGGGCGATACTGCTTGCTACTGCTCCCGGGGCAAGATTCGTAACATAAATTCCATCTTTAATAAATTCATATCTCAAAGACGATCCCAGTGCCTCTAGTGCGTGTTTGGATGCAGAGTAGAGGCCAAAATTAGGAAGTGCAAGAAGACCATTAAGAGAAGTTATATTTATTATCCTTCCAAATCTTTTTGACTTCATATGAGGATAGACCAACTTTATCAGTCTAAAGGCGCCTACGGCGTTTGTGTTTAAAATGTCAATAAAGTCTTTAACATTAAAATTAACGGTTGGTCCGACGGATGTATAACCAGCGTTATTAATCAGGACATCAATCCCGCCTTTCTCCCTAATAATTTTCTCTACTGCCAGCTGGCACTCTTTATCGTTTGTAATATCAAGTCTCACGGGAATGAGATTGCCGTTCTTAACGGCAATGTCTTTTACATCCCTGGCTCCGGCATAAACCGTGTAACCATTTTGGGAAAGACTTTCTGCTATCTTTTCTCCTAAGCCGGAACTACAACCGGTAATCAGAATTATTTTTTCCATATACTTTCGATAAGCTTTAGACTTTGGACCTTGGCCTTTTTCCAATCAAAATTCTCACTCCATTTAAGTGCATTTTTCCTAATTCTTGCATAAAGCTCTTGGTCATGAACTAATTTTAGAACATTTGAGGCCAATCCCCTAATATCGCCAAGTTTTGAAAGAAAACCGGTTTTAGCATCAACAACTGAGTCTTTCGTACCGCCAACACGATATCCTACAACGGGAGTTCCCATGCTATTAGCCTCGATATTTACAAGACCCCACCCCTCCCTCATCGAAGAGTTAAGTAAGACCCGGGATCTAGCAAGAAGCTTAAATTTCTGCTCTTGGTCAACAAACCCCCAAAATTTGACGAATTTTGTAAGCCCAGCCTCTTTGGTTCTCCTTTTGACTTTTTTTAGGTAATTTTCTTTATCTGCCTTCCCAATTACCCAGAATTGAAATTTACCCATTTTTTTAATAATAGAAAAAACCTTTATGGCATCCTCTATTCCTTTATCGCGAGATAGAACCCCGAGAAAAGTAATTGTTAGAATTTTTTCTTTGCCGGGCATGGGTTTTGGCCTTTCGACAATGACGCCGTGCGGCACAACTGTAATATTTTTCTTTGGGATTCCAAATGCCGCCATATCATCTTTGGTCGAGGCCGAGCCAACCATAAAAGGCACCCGCTTGTAGAAAAGCAGTACCACCGGTTCCAGCAAATAACCCGTTGCCCCCACTATCCAATTTAGCGGCCAAGGAAGGGGGTTTACCAACCAGACTTTTCCTGTAATTTCCTGAATTACCGCCATTTTGGGCTTAAAAACATAAAGGGGTGTAAAAAAAGGAATTCCGTGAAACTGGTCGACCACAAAATCAAAATTGCCTCCATTCTTAAGATAATAAAGAAACCCAGCAAGTTGAACGCCTAGATACTGATAACCACCCCTGATTATCTCGACTCCATCCAGCTTTTCCCAATTCGCTAAACCATTTACTTCCGAAGAAAATAGCGTAACTTTATGTCCTGCGCTTATCCAACCCTTTGCGTGCTCGTGCATAACCTGCTCAGCCCCCCCGGCGAGGGGATGTTTGGGATCTCTCCAGGAAAAAACCAGTATTCTCATTTTTTAACTCTCCACAGTTCCGAATTTGCGTTTGAATAGATTTTTTCGATACCCAAATCTCCCGGCGAAAATGGAACTTTTTCGATATAATCTTCAAATTTCACCACGTAGATATATTTTACATCCAATTTTGAAAATTCTTCTCTGGCACTTTCTCTATCCCCCACTTCAAAAACCGAGGAATTATAAACAATCGGGTGTTTTGAGTATTTTTCTACATAGTTTCTCTTATTTGCAAAAACAGCTGGTTTTTCTCTCGTCTGCCAAGAACACTGTAAACACTCTTTGTCATAAACCATCACTTTTCCGAAAGGCAAGACCGAGAGTCTGAAAAGGGTATCAATCTCTGCCTGCGGCACAAAGTATTTCATTGTGCTTTTTTGGTAGTAAGTAGATGCCGTGCCCATAATCACAAGAATTGCTGCCGCCCAGATAAATGACTTTGACTTTAACGAGATTCGGGAATTTAAAAGTCTAAAAAACGCGAACAAAATCGTAGTACCGGCCGCCACTAGAATTATCCTTACTTTTTTTCCTGCTAAAAAGTGGGTCGCTTCGGAAGTTAAATCACTAAATACAAAACCATGCTCATCTACAATCCACTTTTCCTGCGGTAATATTTCCAATCCACTGGCAGAAGTATTTGTTTTTATAGATGGGTGTTTGCTTAAAATAGTCGGCAAGTCAAAGCCGCTTTTGTTAAAAACAATCTTTTCAGGTGTAAATTCTAGCTTCGTGCCGTCTTCAAAATTTATTTGAAAGTTTTTGTTGGTGGCATCTGCCGATTCAACATCTGCGAAAGGCAAGGGCCAAACATCATCCCTATTTTGTACTTCGTCGAAAATTGAAGGGATATAAATAGAAAGCTGAAATTCCTTATTGGGAGAGACAAAATACGGCTCCTGGAAATCTGAATGATAAATTCTAAAGTCAAAAATCTTTGCCCCCCTTTGTTCATCGATAACCAGTCCCACCCGGTATCGAGGTGCCTGATACCAGACTCCCTTAGTCTTTTTGCCCAAGAGGTCATCGCTTACTATAAGGTGGGCAGGAGAAAGCTGGGGAAAAGCCTGCCTATACCACTGGCTAAAAGTAGCCATATTAGTAACTTTAAACTCCCCACCCTCTTGCAACCGGGCGACAAGGTCCATCTGTTTTGCAAAACCACCTTTGTAAGTATCGGGCGGGAAATCGCCTTCTAGACCCAATGTAATTTGGCCGAAATCGTTTTGCTGTTTTTTTGCATATAAATTAATAAGTTTCTCAAAATAATCAGTGCCAAGGCCAACCGTATGGTAATCCTGGGTACTATATAAACTACTAGCGTAGCCGTTTAGCGGATCTCTTGGTGCCCATTGGATTGTGACTAAATCCAGTTTTACAGAAAGGTTAGGTGCTGGAATTCCTGAATGATGCTTGCTGGGATAAAAAGGTGTTGAGAAATATTGCCCCCAAACTTGATAACCGTCGGTTGAAAATTGGTCGGCGACTCCTAAATTCGCTGTTATTTCGTATTTTTCTTTCATATAAGAGAGAGAAAAAGCATCTGTCCACCAAGAACCTACTGATCTTGGATAGTAGCCAAATACTTGTTTAAATTCTGCAAAAACCGCATCAATAAGCTTTAGCCTTTCTTGCTGTGTGTATCCGGAAAGAAAAACCGCATTAGCAAAATGCCAAAACCCGGCATTATGGTATTTAACACCGGCGGCTTGGGCGAACTTGGGACTAACTTCCAAAAATATTCCCAACTCCTGTTTATTATTAAAATTCTTTAAAACCTGCGCGTAAGATGCGTTAGAGATAATATCAAAGGTCAAAAGCCATGTGGCGGGAAGATTATTTCGGAATATTACGCCGTACTCGCTCTCTAAACTTGCTGCCGGATTGGGGTTATAAGAAGAAACACGAACCGGATTAACAATAGTTATGAATTGATTTTCTGCGGCTTCGGCCCTGTTTGCAAAAAGGAAAAAGGGCGCCAACAGCATACCCAGAAAGAAAAATTTTTTGAAGATATTCATCTAGTGACTATTTAACGTTAAATATTTCTGGGTAATCCAGTTTTTTCTGTTTCGGAAGTCGTAATAATGAAGAATTCTCAAACGATAAAAAACAGCCAAAGTGTCCCAAAGCATCCAAAAGACTGTTCTTAAAAATCCTTTGCTAACAATAGTTGAACCAACAAGTTCCATCTTAGACTCCACAGGTGCTTCGTGAATTTTTGTAAAACCTAAATAATTTGCTACGGCCAACATCTCAATATCAAAAGCGTAAGCTTTAACAAGTAATCTTGGCAAGGTTTTCTCCAAAACTTCGCGCTTGAATAATTTCAAGCCGACTTGTGTGTCTCGCACTCTCATTCCAAACAAAAGCTTTACTAAATTTCTGTAACCGATAGAAAGAACTTTCCGCTGCCAAGAGTAATTGACCTTGCTTGCTGAGTGCCATTTTGACCCGACGATAATATCTGAATCGTACCATTCAAAATGAGCAAGCATCATAGACAGTCCTTGCGGATTTAAATCAAGTCCTGCGTCAATAAATGCTACAATATCACCTTTTGCTTTAGCCATTCCGAAGCGAACTGCGTGCCCTTTGCCCAAATTCTTTTTGTAACCAATAGCTTTAACTGTCCGCGGATATTTGGCTGCAATCCTCTTTGCCTTAATAAACGTTTTATCTACAACCCCATCCACCACACAAATAATCTCGTACCGATATCGTATTTGTTCAAGCACTTCCTTAACTCCGAGCAAGCTTTTTACTATGAATGCTTCTGCCCGATAGGCGGGAATAATTACTGAAATAAGAGGTTTACTCTTTGTGAGCTGGCCTTTTTGTTTCATATCCGAAGTATATTATCAAACTAATAAGCAGAAGGGAAACCGAAATAACCGAAACTTTTATTACAGAAAAAATTGATT
>ERZ1292644.606-Hain-H14-01um-R2-606-length-23217-cov-6_pt1 | contig 23217 bp, 27 predicted proteins | sample MGYA00564402_ERZ1292644 | MGnify/ENA primary metagenome ERZ1292644 (study PRJEB36523, sample SAMEA6512644) | groundwater metagenome | collected 2019-01-09 | study: AquaDiva: Metagenomics assemblies of 32 groundwater samples
TGGCCCACCATGCTGGAGCCCGCCAGGAGGAAGAGTTCGCTCTTGGAGTCCCGCAGGAAGCCAGTGGCGCCCTCGCCGGTACGGGCACGTTCGCCGGTGGTGGCGACAGGCGACGTGCCAGCAGGGCGGGCAGTACGGGAGTTGAAGCGAGACATGAAGAAGCCCCTCACGTAGGAGGGGAAGCTCAGCAGTGGGATGCCCGAGATCAAAGTCGGCGGCGGGCTTGCCCATTGCTCTACCAACTGAGCTACCGACGTGAACGCCGGGCGGGGCTCGAACCCGCGACCCATGGATTAACTGTGAAGTATCCGCTGCCTGCGCACCGGGCACCCCGATGCTGTGCCTCCCGAGATCATAGTTGGCGTGCGGCGTGCATTCACCCAAAGAAGTAGCCGCGGCCAGCGCACCGGGAGGTGCATGAAGTTGTGGGCCCGGAGATCAAATCGGTGACGCGATCGTTAGCGCTCTACCGCTGAGCTACCGGCCGAAGCCGGACGGGATTCGAACCCGCGACCACTCACTTAACAGGTGAAGAACTCGTCACCTGCGCACCCGAGCCACCACCGACAGTAGCGCACCCGCCGGACATCTCAACCGAATTGACGACTGGCCAGGTGAGGCGGGACGACGTCCAGGAGCGGGGTCAGCCGATCACGATGAGGCCGCCCCTGCTGATCCGCCAGCAGAGGTAGAGGACCGCGATGACGGCGAAGATGATGAACGCCCACTTGATGCCGTGGACAAGATCCTCCAACCACTCGTCGCGCCTGCGGTGGTCAGTCATAGACGGACGGTAGCGGCGAACACACCGCCACCGGACGGTAGTTGCACAACCGACGCCGGGCGTGCGACCCGCAATCGGACACACCGAAACGGCCCGCCCTCCCGGAGGAGAACGGGCCGCAACACGCCGCCGACAGCGGAAGCTCACGGCGCCCAGTTGCCTAGGACTGGCACGCCGTCACGGTCCTCACGGATACCGCATCCCGGCCTCCACCAGGGGTGCACCGCGACTGCGGGAGGGCCTGGCGAGGTGTTCGGGATCGTGCGGACGGCGGACTCGAACCGCCCCGGCACGACACCGGGCTGCCTGCATGCGCTCAGCGAATCGTATCGGCCGGCACCGACAAGGCGCCGCGGCTCAGATCGGTACGCCCCACCCGGCGAACTCCGGCACCACCATCGGCGAGAAGCGGCGCGGGGACGGGTTGCCGCGGCCCCACGGGATCGGCGGCCCGTCCTCCCGGGTGGCGCCCGAACCTCCCGACAGGGTCCGGCCGTTGCCGGAGTAGTCCGCCGTCTCCGCGGTGTGCAGCGGGTACCAGGCCGCCAGCCCGCCCCAGTGCACCGGCCGCTGCGAATGCGACTCGCGCAACGCCTCATCCGCAGTCATCGCGATACCCGTCCACAACCGGAAGCCCTGGACGCAGCCGTTGAGCCACTCCGCTCCGTACACCGACTCCCCGAGCCGCAGAGTCGTCAACGTGTTGCCGCTGGAGCTGAAGGAGTCGGTGACGTTCGACAGCGTGGCCGCCGACGCGGCCCGGTAGTACACGGTCAGCGACGTGCTGTTGACGACCGCACACGTGTAGTACCAGGTCCCCACCGTCATCGCGATGCCCGTCGGCGGGCCGGTGTCGTTGCGGTACACGACCATGGTCGTGCCGTCCGACAGCGTCTCCATGTAGATGCTGTCCGCCGCCGAACCGTTGTCCAGGTTCCACGCACAGCTCCATGTGTTCCGGTCGGTGCTGATCTTCACCCAGCAGGCGATCGTGTACACGCTCTGGCTGCCCAGCGACAGCGTCCGCGTGTAGTCCTGCCCGTCCGCGCTGAACCGGACCGCCATCTACGTGTCCGAGTAGCTCAGGCGGGCCTGGAGCAGCCACGCGTCGTTGGCCATCGTGTCCGCCGCGTTCGACCCGACCCGGCGGATCCGCACCCACACCACGTCATCCGCGGCGACCGAGTCCAGATTGCTGATGGTGACCACCGCCTTGTGGACGCGCTTCCCCGTCGTCCCCAGGTGCGTGTCATCCACCGTCTGAGCCGTCGCCAGACCATCGGTCGTCACATCCTGAGAGTCCGCGTCCGGGGTGATCGCAGCGATCGCCGCCTCCCACCGCACCACGCCGCTGGTGGCGTTCTCCGCGTACCACAACAGGTCACACGTGATGTTGCCGGAGCCGTACTGGAACGCGTCGACCTTCCAGAACGCCGCCTCGTCCGCCGCAGCGTCGAACCGCAGCCCCGTGACAGGGAAGTTGGTGCCGTTAGCCTTGTCGAATGCGGGGAACGTCGAGGCGAGGAACTGGCCTTCCTCGGGCGCCAGATCGACCCGGATCGTCGCCATCAGTCCTCCTCAGCGCGCAGCCGGCCCGCACGTCGCATGGCGACGTAGCAGAACAGCAGCGTCTTCACCGGCAGCGAAGCGGTGCCCCGGAACGGCTGCGGCAACGCCGAGTTGAACGAGGACTGGTTGGCGTCGATCCAGTCGTCCGTCGCCGCGATCGCCGCCACGATGTCCGGCTTCGTCAATCCGGACAGCGGCAGGTCCAGCTCGCGCATCCACTGCGCGAGCACCCGGAACCGCGCGGTTGCATCCAACGCCATGACGCCTCCTCAGTAGGTCACGGTGACGGTCAGGTCCGAACCGGGGACAGTTGAGCCGACCTGATCGCAGTCGACAGTTAGGTACTCGCCGTCCGCCCACGCGGCGGTGTTCATGTTGGTGACCTTGCCGGAGGTGTTCGACGAAGCACTGATCGCGGGCCGGTTCGCCTGCGTGCTGAAGATCGTGCTGCCGTTCTTGTTGATATCCACGATCAGGCTCGCCCCGGTCGGCGCCGTCCCCACCGACGCCCGCACGCTGGTGATGGTCTGCGTGGCCCCGGTGTCGTTGTAGATCCGGTGCGCCCCGGCCACCACGCTGACCGCGCCCGCCTTGGAGTAGGCGACCACCGTGCAGCGCCCGCCGGTGATCGGCGACAGCATCCGCGGCATGTCAGCCCAGGACCGTCGCGCGGATCGCGTTCGACGACGGGGCCGACGCGAACGTGATCGTGACCTGGGTCGTCGAGGTGGCCACGACATCGGCCAAGACCATCACGTCGTCGGCAGTCTGCCTCAGTTGGACGACCACGTCCTTCGTGCCGAGGCTGTGCGTCACCGCGATGCTCGTCGCCGAGCCGTCCCCGATCGAGGTCGAGTACTTCCGCGCCACCACGGCAGTGTCGACGGCGAGCGCTGAACCGGCCCCGCCCGTCAGCCCTGCGCCCGCCGCAGACGCTGCGATCCTGACCGTGTCGGACGAGATCTCCAGTCCGGTTCCGGGGTTCACGGCGAGCGCCGAACCCCCGCCGCCCGTCAGGCCGTTGCCCGCTGCAGCAGCCGCGATGCGGACGGTGTCGCTGGAGATCTCCAGCCCCGTCGCACTCGCCGTGCCCGGATCCACATTGAACGTTCCGGCGGGAGACTCCGACAGACCCGAACCAGCGGTGTACGTGGTGCCCCCGCCGCCGAGCTGGCTGAACGCCAGGTCGTTGGTGCCGACCACCGCAGTGTCCGCAGTCTGCAGGTACACGCGGTCCGCGTTCACCGTGCCCGACGTGACACTGACGGCCGCACCCTTGCCGTCCGTACCCGCGGCGAGGTCCGCGGCCCGTGCCGGCGCACCCGACGCGGCAACCACCCACAGGCCGTTCTCGCTGGCGGTCGACTGGTCCTTCAGCAGCACCCGGTCGCCGGTAGCCAACGTCACACCGTCGAGGACGTCCCCGTTCTCCACCGCCGAGGCGAGAGTGACGGCCGCCGTGGACGCGGCCCGCACCGCCTGCTTCCAGCTCAGGCCGCGGGCCACCGCATCCACATACTGCTTGGTGACCGCGTCGGTGCTCGACGACGGGTCGGCCAGGTTGATGATCCGCTGGTTGTTGACGTCGGCGCCGGTCAGGAGTTTGACGGCCATTCAGGATCTCCTAGGAACAGGTCGCCAGACCGGCGATCGGGGAGGGGAACGTCGCCACCGCGAGGGTGCGCGACGGGTACTCGATGTCGGTCAGCGCGGCCCGTCCGTCAAGGACGATCGTCACTGCCGGGTAGCGCCCCAGTCCGTGGGGGATCTGCCAGGTGGCCGCCGGGGTGGACTGGGTGTGCTCGTAGCTACTCCCCGACGGACCAGGAGGGCCCGGCGGACCGGGCACCAGCACGTAGTCGCCGAGTTCCGGATCGGTCGGGATGATGTCCGCCAGATCCTGCTGCGGCACCGTCTTGCTGAGCGCAATGTGCACGACCCGGCCGATCGCATCGTGCAGCCGCTCGATCACCGTGTACGTCCACCCAGTCGGATCCACGCCGTCGGCGTCCGTGGCGACCAGGTCCACCTCCAGGTGCCCGGCCCCGTCGAGGGTGGCGGTCACCGACCCGGTGATGATGACGTCCTCGTCCGGGACCGTCAGCGCAGGCGCGAGGAACTCGACCTCGCCGCGCATCGGGGAGCCGTCCGGGTGCTGGTACGTGCCGGTCACCGTGACCATGTCGACGGGCATCACGAACCTCCTGTCGTCCTGCGCCGCTCCGGAGCCAGCCCCGGCATCGCCGCAGCCTGCGACGTCGGCGACGGGCCCGGGTCCGGTGCCCCGTCCCTCCGGCAGACCAGCGCGTCCGGGTCGTCTGCGGGCGGCTGCAGGCTGTACCCGTCCGGGCACGACGATCCCGCCGGACCGCGTTCGCCCTGATCGCCCTTCTCACCCTTCTCGCCCTGCGGCCCGGGGACCGTCGAGTCCGCCCCGTCCTTGCCGTCCTGCCCGGCAGGCCCGGCCGGACCGGTGATCGACTCCCCGTCCCGACCCTCCGGACCGGGCACTGTCGAATCCGCGCCCGGCGGCCCCGGGCTCCCCGGCACCGACGAATCAGAACCGTCGCGACCGTCCTTGCCGGGCCTACCGGTTGCGTCATCTCCAGCCCGACCCCGGCTCCCCGACGGGCCACGATCACCCCGCGGCCCGGATGGGCCCCTGACCGCCGGCCCCGGAGCACCCCGGCTGCCAGGAGGCCCGGCCACGGGCTTGCCGCCCAACCGCTGCACCTGCGCGGACAGTTGGTCGCGCGCCGTGTTGGCGTCGTGCAACTCCCTCGACAGGCCAATGAACTGGACCACCAGCCACGCCGCCAGGGCCAACGCCACTACCCCGGTCGCCGCGAGGACAACCTCCGCGCGCGGCAGACGCACCCGCCCCACCTGCGCCCGCGCCGTAGACGGCGGCTTGTGCGAACTCACCGCGCCACCACCGCCCACACCGCGATAGCCGACGACACCAGGCACAACAGCAGCGGCACCACCAGCTGATACAACCGGGCCTGCCGCTCCCGTTCCCGCCGCGCAGACTCCTCCCGCTGGTACTGCTCCAGCGCATCCTCAAGCGCATCACGTGCGTCATGAACCTTCTGCAGATCGGCCTGCAACTGAGCCAGCCGCTCCGCGACGTACTGGGACTGCACCTGATACACGTTGGTCGGCACGAACTCCGCCAGCCGCGTGTTGAGGGTGTCCATCCGGCGGTGCATCTCACCCTGCAGCGAGGTGATGAGCCGCCCCAGCTCCGAGTTGGTCGGCTCATCGGCCACCGGAGGCCCCCGATCGGATCAGGCTGCGGGCGGCGTCGGGACCTTGACCACAGGCGCTACCTGACCGCGCGTCACCAGCCCCAGAACCGCAAGGACCGCGGCGTTCAGGGCACCCACCGTCTCCGCCGAGACGTCCAGGCCGTAGGCGGCCAGAAGCGCGACGGCCGCAGCGACCAGACCGGTGAACGCCGACGGGGCGATCGGACGGGTGACCGCAGCAGCAGCCGCAGCGAACACCGCGCTGATCACCGCGACTATCGCCGCGGACTGCTCAGCGGACAGGCCGAAGTTAAAGCTCACCAGGAGCGACAGGCCGGCGGACACCGCAGCGATGATCAGTGCGGGCTCACGCCCGAAGACCTTCACTGGTCCACCTTCTTCTCGATCGCATCCAACCGTTCACCGATCTCGATCAGCCGGTTGTAGATCTCCCGCACCATGTTCAGCGGCGTCCACGTGGGGTTGGTCGCCTTGGTCGGGCTCTTATCCGGAGCCGGGGCCTTGTCCTGGTCCCAGATCGCGTCGAAGACCTGCTTCTTGTCCATGTCCAGCTCCTCGCTGTCAGCTGTGCCCTTGGCGAAGGCCAGCACCTTCGCGATTTCGAGGTCGCCCGGATCTCCGTGGTCCTGCTCCGGGACGTGCTGGTGGCCCAGCCATCCGAGATAGCGGGTCCACTGGGAGCCGGACAGCCGCACCCCGTTGTTGCCGTAGGAGCTGGGGTACGCCTTGAAGTGGACGCTCGTCTCCATGCGCACCCCGTGGTGGTCGTGCGCCCACCGCACGAACTTCGCCAACTCCTTGAGCGCCCAGTCGGGGGCGTCCGGCCAGTACAGGTAGTTGACGCCCGCCTTGGCTCCGTTCCAGCCGATCCGGTGCGCCAGGTCGCACGTGCCGACCAGCTCGATCTGCACCACGTTCAACGTATTGGTCTGCACCCCGCCCGACAGGTTCCGCAGGGCCCGCGAGGACATGTCGAAGTCGAAGTGCTGATACCACTTCAGCTTCTTGGCGCGGAAGTCCGGCAGAGCCGTGAAGTTCGGGGCGGACGCACCGCCGGCGTAGGTCGGCACAGTGGTGCCTTCCGTTGTGTGGAGGCATCCCACATTCACTTCCATGGGGGTGCCGCCGTACCGGCCCTGATGCCAGTACACCGTCGACGCCCCCGGGTACTTCTGCGGGCCCGACTTGGTCATCGCGCCGCCTCCTCTCGGGAGTTGGGCATGAAGAAGCCCCGTCACCGAACGGTGCGGGGTTGCAAAGTGACGTGCGGTCTACAAGCTGCAGCTACAACCGTTGAAGCCGACCCACGCGGGAGTGTCGGCGGTGCCGAACCCCCACGCTTCGAGATGGCCCGTGGGGTGGATGTCGAGTTTCAGCGTGATCCGCGTCGAGTTGATGTCGGACACCGGAATGACGATGGTTCGCTTCACGGCGGGCCGTGCGGTGGTGGGCAGGGCGGTGGCGGTCAGCGTGAATGCGGCCGGCACGCTGCCGGGGTAGCTGCTGCGTGCGATGGCGCCGCGGAAGTGCAGCATCGTCTCGCCGAAGAAGTTGATCGCCCGCCACTGGAAGGAGCCGTTGGAGTTACCGTCGTGCGTCCACGGCGAGTTGAGGCTGACGGTCTGCCAGGTCGACAGGGACGAGCCCATCACCACCCACGCCCCGGAGATCCGCACCTCCAGGCGGCCTTCGGCGATCAGGTAGGTGGCGGTGCCGTCCACCGGGGAGGTGAGCGTCGCACCCCGGGCGGTGGCGGAGGCGAAGCGCAGCACGCCGCGGGCGAGGATGGCGTTCATCGCCGGGGACAGCGCCTCGATGTTGGGCGGGTCGGTCAGGGCAGCAAGCTGGATGCCCTGCCCGTAGGCGTCAGCGGTCGGCACGTCGTCCTCCTCGGTCCGGGCTGATGGGCGGCGCGGGACGGCCGGGTCCGGGTCCTGGCGTGCCCGGATCCGGGAGGCGCCGGGGTCGGGTGACGTTGACGGGCACGTCGGCGGGCAGCAGTTGGACGGGGTGGTAGGTGTCGGACCGGGTCACTTCGACCTGCCGGATCGTCACTCCGGCGACGGTGGCGGTCTGCACGCCGTCCCAGTACCGATCGCCGGGGCGCAAGTCCCTAGGGAGCACGTCGAGGTGCGTGAAGTCGGGGTCCGGTGCGGGCGGGTCCGGGTCCTCACCGGCGCGTTCCACCGACGCCCACCAGTGGGGCGGCCAGTCCGGGCGGTCCGTCCACCCGACGACCCGGTCCACCTGCACCGACCAGGCCGGCCCCGAACCGGGGCGCGGCGGCTCCGTGTTGACAGCGGTCACCGTCGCTCCTGCGGCTTCGTCGGGCACGAACCGGCGGTCACGGTCACGGTCCAGGGCCCGCGCCGGGACCAGGAGATCCCCGACCGCGAGCCGGGCGACGGGGATACTGGTCGTGTACGTCATCGCGCCGCCTTACACCGTGTAGGCGATCCCGTTGAGGGACACCCAGGACGGCTCGATCGTCGGGTTGGTGTAGGAGTTGGTGGCGGTGGTACGGCGCGTCCCGACGACCTGCGTGGTGCCGTCGGTGTTGAAGTCCACCTTGATCGTGGGCACCAGGTCGTTGCTCGCCGCGGAGCACGCCACCGGCAGCGAACGGCGCACCGGCGGCCGGAAGTCCGTGGGCAGCGTCGCGGCGAGGAAGTCGCCGCCGTTGGCGATCGAGTTGGGCGCCGCGTTGGGGTAGGTGACGTTCAGTCCGCCGCGCCACTGCACCATCCGCGTGGTGCTCACCGGGATGATCCGGTACTGCACCGTCCCGTTGGAGTTGCCGCCACCGGTGAACCCCGTGGCCAGGGCGGCATCCGTCCACTCGGTGAAGTCCGAACCGACCATGCGCTTGCCCAGGCAGATCCAATTGCCGAGGGAGTCCCGGGAGATGAGCACCCGGAACCCCACCTGCACGCCGGTGGCGACCATCCGCACCCCCGGGATCGCCCCGGTGCTCGTCGACACCGTGCACGTGCCGTCGCCGGGCAGCGCGTCGACCACGGCCATCCGCCAGTCCGCACCGCCCAGGCCGCTCGACTCGACCGCACCCAGCGCAGCGTCGATCGCCACGTCCACCGGTTCAGCCATCCGGGGGCTCCTTCTTCCGGGAGATCGTCGAGATCGTCATCGCGCCGTCCGGCGTCAGCGGGATCTCCAGCGACTGGATGAGGTGCAGGTCGCGGAGCCCGTCGGAGGTGAGCACCCGCAGGCAGTCCCCCGGTTCGAGCGCCGGGTTGGGCACCGCCGACAGGTCGATGGACGCATTGGGGGCGCGCAGGTCCCGCAGCAGTGCGATGGCCACGCCCTCCGCCTGGCTCACCGACGTGATCAGCGACGAGGAGTGCCGGTACGGTTTGCGGCCGAACGGCCCGCCCCAGTAGGTGGGGCTGGCCGGGTCGTCGTCGACCACCAGCGACGAGACCAGCGACGTGTCGTCCGCCGTGTTCTCCCCGGACACCTGCACGCCGTTGTACACGCCGTCGCGGGTCATTCCCCGCTCCGCCGACACCAGCACTCCGCCCTCCCCGGCTGCGACCTCCCACACCGGCTCGGCCGTGGCGATGTCCGGGATCGCCGCGATCGTGAAGGTCCCCTGCGCGTCGGCGTAGACGTCCGCCTCCGCAGACACCGCCAACTCGCGGATTGCCGCCCACTTGTCGGCGCCGGCCTCCCACGTGCGGGACGCCACCGTCGGAGAGGTGATCAACGATTGGAAGGCCGCGCCCGGGATCGCGTCGAGGATCAGCGACGACGCCACCGACACCAGCGCGGAACCCGCCACCACCGGAAAGTTCTGCGTGAACCGGTCGTCGATGATCGAGCACTCGATGCCCTTGCCGGTCAGGGTGATCGGCCCGTCGTCGACGTCGTCCTTCTCGTCGTCGATCCTGTACAGCCCGACGGGCACCAGCTCGTCGCCGTCGGCGAACCTGACGCCCCGGTACACCGCCAGCCGGTTGCCGTAGGCAGTCAGCAGGTCCGTCTCGGCGTAGGGCACAAGCGACAGGTCCGGCACGGTGACCGAGCACGTGTACCGGCACTCCGAGGAGCGGTCGGCCGTCACCGAACCGCCCTCGATCGGGAGGTTGCCGTACAGCAGCGTCCCGTCCGGGGCGTGCACATCCACGCGCACCGCCATGTCGTGGGACTGGGTCAGCGCCGCCAGGAACCGCGCACTGACCGGCCTCACGCCGCCTCCGCCAGGTACACGTCCAGCCACGACGTATAGCCGGGCTGGTCCATGACGGCCTGCCAGGACAGATAATCGTCGGCGACGTCCTGCCAGGTGCGGCCGGTTGTGCCCTGCAGCCCACCGGAGGGCCGGTCCACCACCGTCAGCGGCAGCACCCAGCGGCGGCCCGCCTCGTGCGCCGCATCCACCAGGCGGCCCTCGGAGACGTCCCCGACCGACGCGTACACGTTGCCGTCCCAGCCGACACCGTCCCCGGCCTGGAACAGCAGCACCGCCCCGTCGTCCAGCACCGCACCCAGCGACTGCCGCTCGGAGTCCGTCCAAGTGAACAGGTCCAGCGTGCCGGTGTAGCCGCCCCGCACATCGCTGACGACGATCGGGTTCCTCCGGCCCCGCACCGGGTGCTCGCCGCGCCGCGCCGCCCGCTCCCACGACGGCGCCCCGGCAGCCATCACCTGCAGGTTCAGCACCGGGCGGCCCGGATGCTTGATCAGGATCGTGTTGCGGTCGGCCGGGGCGGGCACCGTCACCATGTCCGTGGTGACCTGGTAGTCCTCCGCGGAGGTGCCCTGCCACAGCGCCGTGTAGGACACCGGGACGCCCGCGGGCGCCTCGTAGTCGGTGCCGGTCCACAGGGTCGACAGGCCCATGTCGTAGGCCGTCATGTCGGCGCCCTGGCCGCGCACCGGAACCTGCAGCCCGTCCGGGCCCGTCCGCCAGACCGTCAGAATCGGGTAGACGCCGCCCGCCGCCGGGGAGGTGAACGCCAGGTCCACCGAGTAGTGCTCCGCGTCGACCACCGCCGACCACGACCCGATCGTCCCGGTGTCCGTCAAGCTGAACTGGTCGAACCGGAACGCCTGGCTGCCTGCTGTCGCGGTGACCTCCGCGACTGGCGAGCCGGACACCGCACCCGGCGGGGCTTCCAGCCGGTCGAACTGCGTGGCCGCCAAGCCGGTCGCCACCGTCTGCCGGGCCGTGCCCCAACTCGTCGACAGATAGGTGCTGCCGGCGTCGTACCAGTCGACGCCCAACCGCAGCGAGAACGCCGCCGCCGTCGGCGTCCGGTAGCTGACCTGGAACGAGTACCAGTGATCCGCGGTGACCGCCTGCTTGCGCACGAGTCCGAACCGCGACGCGCCCGCGGCCACCGATGTGCACAGCAGCGACCCCGCGCCGGTGATCGGCGTCGACGTGGTCCGCGACAACGTGGCGTTCGCCTGCGACACCCACAAGGTGTCGTTGCCGGAACTGTCGATCGTCTGCTCGCCCGCAGTGAGCAGGTTCGACGGCAGCACCGGATCCTCAGTCAGGACCACCTGGTCGACCCGCATGATCTGAGCGGCACTCAGCGACAGTCCGTAGACCTTGATACGGATGTAGTCCGCAGTCGGCGGGGCTGTCGCCGCGCCCACGCTGATCAGCGTCCACGCACCCGACGACGTCGCGGTGTTGGAACTGTTGCTCGACGAGATGTAGACGTGGCCAGCCGTGTAGTACTGGATCTCCACCTTGCCGTTCGGCGTGCCGCTACCAGACCGGAAGTACCCGCTGGCCAGATAGCGGCGCCCTGCGACGACCGGAATGTTCTCACTGGTGACGGCGCTGGCATCCCCGGCACCAGTCGCCGTCAACTGCAGGGCCTGCGTGCCCGCCTGAGCCGTCGTCGACACCGCTGCTGTGGTGTTGCTCTGCGCCAGCCAGAGACTGACGTCGATCTCCATCGACTGCGTCGGGTACGACAGGTAGTTGCCGGTCAGCAGTGCCGCCGGGCCGAACACCAAGTTGTCGTAGCGGACCTGGAGGCTGATCGGCTGCTGATAGGCGTACAGCCGCACCTCGGCGTAGTTCGCGCCCGCCGGTGCCGTGCACCACGCCCGCGCCTGCGTGTACACCGACGTCGACATCGCGACGACAGCGCCCTCACCCGCCGAGTTGATCGCCGATCCTCCCGACGACGACGCGTAGAAGTAGATGAAAAGCCCGGCGCTGTAGCCCGCCGTCGTGATCGCCTTGGCGTCCACCGACATGTAGTACTGGCCGCCCGACACCACCGGCATCCGCGTCGGAAGCTTCGCGTACCGCCACGTCATCACCGTCGAGTTCGCCGTTGGACGCAGGTTGTACGTCCCGGACGCCGAATCGGTGCTGGAGATGGCGACGCTGCCGAACCCCGACACCGGCGTCCACAAGCCCACCGACCCGGACTCGAACCCCGGATCCGGCACCAGATTGGTGGTGGCGACCATGCGTCACCTCCTCCGACCGGCGGACTGCTGACGGACCGTCGCTGCCTTGTCGGCGCGCAGCACCCCGCTGAAAGCACCCATCAGCTCCCCGGAGTCCAGCACCAACGTCCCGGTGACCGCCTGGTCGCCGAAGCCGCCTGCCTGCCGGTCCGCGAGCGTGGCGATGTTGGCGAACTGCTGGGGGTTGAAGACCGCTTCGGGGCGGCCCGTGCCGTTGTTGACGAGGTTCAGCCCGGGAGGGATGAACCCGCCGGAGTCGTAGCCGCCCGGCCTCGCCATGCGCGCCGCCCAGCCCGCGCCGTACCGGTTCCGGGCGTACCGGATCCCCGCGTAGATGTTGGCGTAGGGGTCGTAGGGCCCGCGGCTCCTGTACTTGCCCGCCCACCGGTTGAAGGTCGGGTCGATGGTCTGGATGAGGCCCTTGGACGGGGTACCGCGCTGGGCGTTGGAATCCCAGTCATTGACGGCTTTGGGGTTGCCGCCCGACTCCTTCTGAATGGTCTTCAGGACGGCGTTGAGGTTGTACTTGGAGAAGATCCCCAGTTCCTTGAGCACCGCGGTCGCGACACCCTTCCACCGCTGCGCTCCCGACCCCGGCCCCGGGCCGGTGATCTTCGGGGCGTTGAGGTACGGCATCGGGCTGACGATCTTGCCGTTCTTGCGAGCCTCCAGGTGCACATGCGGGCCGGTGGTGTTGCCGGTCATCCCGACTTCGCCAATTTTCTGGCCCTGTTTGACGGCTCCGCCCCGGACGGCGACATCCGACATGTGCCCGTACAAGGACGACAGGCCGCCGCCGTGACTGATCGTCGAATGCAAGCCATAGGGGCCGGAGTTCACCGCGTTGGTGACCCTGCCCGCATCGACCGCCATGACCGTCGAACCGATCGGCGCGGCGAAGTCGACACCCGTGTGGCGACCGCTCGACCATAGGCGGCCCTTCTGCCCGTACTTGGTGGTGATTTTCGCACCGCGCACAGGCTTGATCCACTGCCCGGTGCCCTGCGCATTGTGCTCGTCGTCCTTGCCAGACAAGAAATTGAGGATTCCGTCGGCGACCTTCTTCGGGATCGCCTGCAGAACCTCACCCATTCTCGTGTCCGCGCCAGGAATTTTCTTGAGAGCCGAATTGACGACCTTCAGTCCGAGCTTAAACGCGGGGCTCAGGGCACCGGCCGCAAACTTGCCCGCTGCCTTCAACACGTCCATGGCTTTGCCGCCGACCCACCCTGCGGCGCCCTTGATGCCACCCCAGATCGAACCGAGGATTCCGCCGCCCTCCATCAACTGGGAGCCCGCGGCGGCATGCAGGGCCTGCGCGCGGCCCCGGTACTTCGGATCAGTCGGAATCACGAACTCCGGCCAGCGAGATCGGCCCTCTCCTACAATCGCCGTGGGCTTGTTGTAGATACCAGGAGTGGCCTTGCCCCAGCCGTCGCCGACCGTGCCGCCTGCCGCCAGGGGCTTCATCTCGGGCATCGGCCCCAGGCCGACCCACTTAGCGACCTTGTCCCACATCTTCTTGATGCCGCCGGTGTAGATCGTCTTGATGATGAAGTTGACTGGCTTCTTCGTGATTCCGGCGAGCTTGTCCCAGGCCCACTTGATGGCGTCCTTCGCTTTGGAGAATCCCACGCCGACGGCCTTAACTCCAGCCTTCATCGCATTGAAAGCTGGGCGCAGCGCCTTTTCCCAGAGCCATTTCGCCAGCGAGGCAATTCCCGAGAATGCTGGCTTGATTGCATTCTTCCAAAGCCATGTCGCGACTGAACCAATTCCACGGAATACGGGCGCGAGAATTGTTTTCCAAAGCCAAACTCCGACCTTGGCGAGCGCTCGGAAGATTGTCATCATGGCGTTGAACTGCGGGCGGATGATCGTCCGCCAGAGCCAGGTGACGACCGCGGCGATCCCACGGAATACGGGTACCAGGATGGTCTTCCACAGCCACGCGCCGACTGTCGCCAGCAGGCGGAAGATCGCGATCATCGCAGTGAAGTGCGGCTTGATGAAGTACTTCCACAGCCACGTCGCGATCGTCGCGATCCCGCGGAACACCGGAACCAAGATCGTCCGCCATAGCCACGTGGCGACAGCCGCGACCAGCCGGAACGCGATCACCCACGGTGTGATCACCGCGACCACCACGATCGCGAAGAGGATGCGCGCGGCGAGCGAGATGCCCCTGAACGCGGGCAGCAGGATGGTTCTCCACAGCCACACGGCGGCGTTTCCGACCGCCTTCGACGCGATGACGATCGCCTCGAAGGCCGGCTTCAGCCCGTAGTTCCAGACGGCCAGCGCAGCGATCTTGATTCCGGTCCAGGCGCCGATCACCGCGGCACGGAACCAGCCCCAGTGCTTCCAGGCGTACAGCACGGCGGCGGTCAGCAGCACGAGCGCGACGATGATGATCTTGACGATGGCGACCACCGGGTTGCCGGCGAACGCAGCGTTCGCCACGATGATCGCCGCGGTCCAACCCTGGGTCAGCAGCGTCGCCAGAACCACCGCGGCCCGGTAGACCACCAGCGCCGCCGTCCCCGCGATCTGAGCGATCGTCCACAACCGGGTCGCCACGAACAGCGCGTACATCAACTGGATCAGACCGGGCACGTGGTTGGCGATCGCCGAGAACGCGCGGGCGACAGTCCCCAGAACAGCCAGCAGCGGCCCCGACATCGGAGCCACCGCACGACCCATGTCGCTCAGCGCCACGATGATGTCGCCGAGCGCCTTGCCCAGCACCGGAGCCATCCTGGCGCTGTACGCCAAGAACGCCTCGAACGCCGGGCTGCCCTTCAGCGAGGTACCCCAGTTGGCGAACCGCCCGGTGACCGCCGCCATCCGCACGGCAATCGAGTTCATATGCGGCAGGAACGCCTGGACGGCGCCGCCCATCCCCTTGAAGATGTTGCCGAACGCGACACCGAGCCCGACGATCGCCGGGAGCACGCTCCCGGCCAGGTCCGCCTTGAACTGCTGCCAGCCTGGCGACTTGAAGCCCGCCGACGCCTTGTTCTGGAGGATGGTGATGGCGCGGGCCGCCGCCAGCACGAACGGGGTCAGGCCCGGCAGCGACGCCTTCAGCCCGTTGATCGCCCGCGTGAAGATCGGCATGATCGCCGGTTGCAAGGACCGCGACCATGCCTTGAACGCCGTAGACAGTGACAGCAGCGCATTGAACGTCTGCCTCGTCGCCGGCGTCATCTTCGCCAACGCGGCCTGGTACTTGGCCTGCGCAACCGCAGCCTGATCAGCAGACTTCGCGCCCGCCAACTGCGCTTGCTGAAGCTGGCGCTGGGCACCGGCGATGGTCTCCGCCGCCTGCTGCTGCGCCTCCGCGACACCGCGCCGCGCATCAGCGACCCGCTGCTCCGCCGCCGCGATCTTCGAGGCGCCGTCCTGCTGGACGCGGACGACATTCGCCTGCGCGTCCGCGACCGCACGCTGCGCCTTGGCGATGTTCGCCGCGGCCTGCTGCCGGGTCCGGGACGCCTCGACTTCGGCGTCACGCACCCCGCGGGCGGCCTCGGCGACCCGCTGCTGAGATGAGGTGACCTGGTCCTGCGCGCGGCGCACCGTGCCCGAGCCGTCGACGCCCGCCTTGTTGGCTGCGGCGACGTCCGACCGCAGCTCCTTGTTGCGGCGCCGCTGGTCGGAGAGCTGCTGCACGGCCTGGTCGTAGGACAGTTGCGCCTGGTCACGGGCGAGCTGATCGGCCTTCGGATCCGACTTGGTGCGCTGCAGGTCCCTCAGCGCCTCGGTTACCCGCAGCGTCGCCGACCGCTCGTCCAGAGCCGCCCCCGCAACCTGCGCGTTGAGGTCCGCGAGTTCGCGTTTGGCCTGCCGGCGGGCGTCGGTCAGTTCCACCTGCGCCTGCCGCGCCTGCACCTGTGCCTGGGCGAGCTGCCGCTCCGCGTCCTGAACCCGTCGGGCTGCCTGCTCCTGCGCGACCGCGGCCTGCTGCACCGCGTCCCGCACACCCTGCTGCGCGTCCACCACCTTCGCGATGGCCGCGCGCCGCTGCTCGGACGCCTGGACCTCCGCGTCGCGGACGCCCTGCTGCGCTTGGATGACCTGCCGCTGCGCGCTGGCGATCTGCTTGGCGGCGTTGCGGTGCGCCGCCGTGACCGCCTGCTGCGCTCCGGCGAGTTGCAGCGCCCTCCCGGATGCCTGCGCGTCGGCCTGCCCACCCTTAGCCGCTGCGTTCGTCGCAGCGTCCTGAGCCGCTTTGCGGGCCTCCAGCGCACCACGAATGTCCATGATCGCCGGGACGGCGGCGATCCCCAGCGCCCCCACCCCGGCAGCAGCCGACACCGCCGCAGCCGTCACCGCACCCAGACCCGCGGCAACCACCGGCAGCGCCGGAATCGCCGCCAACCCGCCGATCGACACTGCGAGCTGCATCACCGCACGCTGCGCCGCCCGCGAATCGACATGAAGGAAGATCGCGTCGTCCTCCACGGCGTCCGCGGCAGCCTCGACCTGCCCGAGCGCCGCCAGCGCCGCAGCGGAGTCCACCCGCACGTCGATGTCCGCAGACGTGCGGGCCAGTACCGCAAGACGGGCCTGCACCGCGCTGATCTGCGCCTGCGCCGTGGACGCGTCAATGTCGATGCCGATCCGGGCATCCCGCAGCGACGTCAACTGGGCGCGCAGCGAGGCCAGCTCGGCCCTGGCCGCATCCGTGTTCGCGTCGACATTGATCTCCGGCAGCGACGCCTGCGCCTGCGCCACCGACGCCCGCAGACGCGCCCCGAACGACCCGTCCGTCTCCAGACGCACATGCCCCGGATTCGCGCTGATCCGGTCCATCTCCTCGCGGACCAGACGCAGTTCGGCCCGAGCCCGAGCCGTGTCGGACCGGATCGTGATGTTGGGGTGCGCCGCACCCAGGCGGGTCAGTTCCGCCTCGATCGCCTCGATCTCCGCGCGCGCGTCGTCCGCGGCGATATCCACACCGATGCGCTTGGACGACAAAGCCTCCATCCGCGCCCGCAGCGCCTGCAGATCGCTGTCGGCCTCGGAGGTGTTCGCGCCGATCGTGATGTCCGGCAGGCTCCTGAACGCCGCCTCGATCCTCGCCTTCGCGGACCTGGCGAACGCCCCGCCCGCCTGGGCGCCTTCCCGCCCGGCCTGCTGCGTCGCCCGACGCCCGCCGCTGCGCACCGAATCCGGGAGGGCACGCGAGATCTGCTGGCCCATCGCCGAACCGATCTGACGGCCCAACTCCAAACCGATCCGCTGCCCCAGCCCGGCGACCTGCCCCTGCAGCGACCGCCCGAGATGGTCGCCCATCTCCCTGCCGGCCTCCGAGCCGACACGACCCGCCGCCGGAACGATCGCCGCCCGCAGCCGCTGATAGATGCCCCGGGTGTTCGGGACGATGTCGACCTCGACGGACCCGACAGTGATCGCCACGAGAGGACCCCCTCTCGCGGCTCAGGAAGCAGGGGCCCCCGGGTTGAGCATGCGGAACAGGAACTCGGCCGCCGCATCCGTCAGAGCTGGCTTCTCGTCGGCCCGGTTGGGCTCGACACCCGGACGCGGAATCGGCTTGGGCTTGCTCGGCTTGCGGCCCTTGTGATGGTTGATCATCAGGAGGGCGTACAGATGCTGCTGCTGTATGTCGACCGACAAGGCGATCAACTGCTCAAGCTGCGACCAGCGGCCCTGCTCCGGGCGGCCCTCGGCGGCCTGCCGCTCCAACTCCTCGGCGGGTGTGGCGTTGCGGATCGCCGTCATCGTCAGCGACTCCGGCGGCAAGCCCATGATCAGCACCCGCAGGCGGCGCGCCGTCATCTCGCCCCGCCAGAACGCATCCATCTGGTCGGCGTCCCGCGGGAAGTACCGCGCAAGATCGGCCTCTACGGCCTCCGGGTGCGCCTCGACGACCTCGAAGAGCCACTGCCGTTTCCCAGGCTCTCGCCGGTCGCGCCGCTCGCATCGGCGATGAACGTCCCGAACTCGTCGTTGGTGGGGTCGACCTTGTCGTACAGGTCGAGGTCGTCCGGGTGGATGATCCTCTCGGCGAACTCGTCGAGATCGCCCTCCTTCAGCAGCCGCATCCACGACTGCCGCCACGCCCCGGGCGGAATCACCCGCACCGAATGCCCCGCCAGCAGCACCGGAACATGCAGGTTCGGACCGGCCTCGATCTCCTGTGCCCGCGCAGGCGAGACCGACTCGGGCTCGGGCACGGGCTGCGGCGTGTAGACCCTCTCGGGCGGAGAGGGCGCCGCCTCGACGGCCGGAGCCTGCGAGGGCTCGGGCCGCTGCGGCGCCGGGTGGTTCGGGGCGTGCTCAGGGGTACTCATAGCGCGGGCTCCAACTCTGCGGCGCGGGCGAAGTGTTCAAGGGTGGGCGGGCCCGAGCCCGCGCCAGCGGCAGCCCGCCCACCCCGTCTGTGAACCGGCCTCAGGAGCCGGTGTAGGCCGGAGTGACCGGCAGCTTCGCGGAGTGGTAGACGGTGTTCCCGGAGTCGTCCGGGTAGGCAGTGACCGTGATCTCGTAGCCCGCCTGCTCGTCCTGCTTGAAACTCACGTCGGAGCGGTCGGAGACCTCTCCTTGCGGAACGTAGAAGCCGCGGCTGTTGTCGCCGTCCATCACGAGGAACCACCAGGCGCGCCGGTCCGGCTCCGGGCTCGCGGTCTCCGCGAACGCGGTGATCCCGCCGACATCCGGCTCCAACTCGGCCTCCGGGATACGGAACATGACGGACTGCACCGTGGTGCGGCTCGTCTCCCACAAGGTCATGCCGAACGTGCGGACGGACTTGGTGACGATGGTCCGCCAAGGGCTCGTCTGCCCCCACGGGGTGAAGTCCTCCGCGTCCTCGTCGAATCCGTAGGTGAGGCCGTCGTCGCTCACACCGCCGAGCGGCGCCCATGGCGCAGCCGGTTGGAGGAGCGGGGAAGCCGGGGCGGCTGTGCCGACGGGCGACACCCATCCGCCGCCATTGACGCCGATCAGGCTCAGATCCGACGCCCGCGTGATGCTGACCATGGAGGTCTCCAGACATGCGAAGACCCCGCACGGTGGCGGGGTCGGTTTACAGGGCTGGCGCGGGCCCGATACGGCCGTCAGGCCGCATGCACGAACAACTCGTAGGTGGCGCCGAAGCGCCGGAGGTTGGGGTTCTCATACGGCCGCCACGACGCTGCCGAGACCGTGCTGACCCGGCCGAACACCGCAGCCGACGTCGCAAGGCCGCGCATGCCGACCACCAGCGCCGAGTGCGCCTGGCGGGCCAGCAGCGAGGCGCCGCCTCGCGTCGCCGCATAGACGTCCACGTCGATCAGGGCCCGGTCCAGACGGAACCCGTCGTCCGAGCCACCGATCCGCTGCACCTGCACCACCGGAAGGATCTGGTCCAGCGACGCCGGAAGGTCCGTCAGAACCCGGACACCCAGAACCGAGGAGAGCCGGGTGACCAGTTCGACCTCGATGTCGGGCCAGGGCATCAGCCGCCCCCGGCCCGTGCCGCCCGCAGCATCACGTGGTGCGCCGGAACCCGCTCGGTGCCGTACTCGACCCACCGGGCGTAGGGCGCGGTGTTCGTCGCATAGGCGACCGCCCGGTCCCGGCGCGTGCCGCCGCGCAGCGTGGACGTCACCCGGACCGAAGCGCGGTACCGCCCAGGATGCGGGTCCCCGGGTGGGGCTCCAGAGGGTGCGATTGCCTCAGCCACAGCCTTGATCAGAACGGCGCGGCGCAACATCTCCGCCTGCACCATGGGTGAGCGCAACAACTGGCCGACACCGCGGCGGGACATTTTGAAGCGCGCGGCCATAGCCTCACCTCATTGCCGTTGCAAGGGGGACAAACATGATCACAGCGGAATCCATCGGCGGGCGCATCGAGTTCGACGGTCAGACGATCTCCATCACGCGGATCCACCACCTCGTGAAGTCCGTACTCGGCGACCAAACCCTCATCCCGGTCGGACAGTGCGGCTCGATCGAATGGGCCGAGCCGCACTGGTACAAGCCCGGGCACATCCGGTTCGCTGTCGGCGGCAGCCAGGCGGGCGCGATGCCCACCGACGCCGCCCGCGACCGCAACGCGGTGCAGTTCGGCAAGAAGCAGAGGAAGGACTTCCTCGCGGTCCGTGACATGGTGCAGGCGTCGATCGCTAGCCGGTGACCAACTCCAAAGCGGCCACCACCGGGCCGGCCGACCCGGTGAACGGGGAGGTGAAGGCGCCCGGCTGCCCGTCGATCTCGTAGAGGACCCCGGCGACCCGCACCCGGTCGGTCACCCGCAGGTCGGTGCCCGCGGGCGCGAAGAGCTGCAACCCGACGATGACGGTGTCGCGTCCGCCGCGGATCTCGTTGGTGCCCGCGGCGTTGCTGTCGCGCGGGCTGACCCCGCACCCGGGCACCTCGATCTCAACTGGCGGTCCCGGAACGTCGTTTCCGTAGGCGTCCTGCGTCGGCGGCCCCGGACGGACGATCACCACTGTCGCCCCGTGAGGAAGTGCACGCACCGCACACCTCCTCCACTGCGTCGCACCACGCGGCCAGGTCGGCGGCCGGGTCGAGGGCTTTGGACCGGGCGCGGGCCCGGCGCTGCGCCACCCGGTATGACGCGGCATCATCCAGGGCTTCGATGGCGTGCTGCCAGGCGTCGATGTCCGTGCGGTCCGCGAAGATCCCGGCGCCGCCCAGGGACTCGCGCAGCCCCTCGGTGGGGTGGGCGATCACGGGGATGCCCGAGGCCATCGCCTCGATACCGACGCGCCCCCACGACTCGTAGTCCGAGGGCATCACCAGGATCCGGGTGCGGGCATAGACCTCGTCGCGCATCGCCCGGCCGTCGGTGTGGTCCAGGACCACGACGTTCGGCAGGTCCGGGGGCTGCTGTTCGCCGTAGCCGCCGCGCACGGCCAGGAACTTGCGGTCCGGCATGCGCTCGGCCAGGGCGGCGAGTACCCCGACGCCTTTGGTGGCGGTGCAGTTGACCAGGGTGATGCACTCGCCCGGTGCCGTCCGGTAGTCCGCGGCGTGGACCGGGGGACGCACCATCAGCATCCGGTCGGGCCGGTGCGGGCCGTCGGCGAGCCGCTTCTCGGCGAGGTTCAGCATCCACGTCGAGTTCATGACGGCCAGCGCACAGGAACCCGCCGACAGGGGCTGCCAGGTGAGGTCGAACGTGTTGTGGCACAGCACGATCAGCGGCCGGCCGTGGCCGCGTGCGACGGAGGCGACCGGCGGGACGTTCTCCAGGTGCGTCACCAGCGCGTCCGAGCGGACTGCCAGACGCGACAGCGGATCTCCGGAGCCTGCCGGGAAGACCTGCACCCCGTCGATCCGGTACGGCTCGCGGGTCGCCGCCCACTGCGTCAGATGTACTGACGGTGCGTGGCCGCGGCGGGCCAGAGCGGCGAGCATCTCGTGCAGCGCCCACTCGGCGCCCGCATTGTGGTCGCCCGGGTAGGCGTGGACAACTGCGGCTACACGCAGTGGCCGGCTCACCGGAGCCTCACCATCGACGTTGCTGCGGAGCGCCGGTAGCGGCCCAGGATCGTGCGGTCCGCGTTGGTCAGGGCGACCGCCGTGCCCACCCCGGTGCCGTCGGTGCGGTAGGAGTACGGGCCGAGTGTCTCCCCGGTGACCCCGCCCGCCAGCGTCGGCGCGGTGATGGTCCGCAGGGTCAGGGCCGCGACCACCGCCACCACCTCCGGTGGCACCTGCGCCGCGCCGTGGCTGTAGGTCACCCGGTAGGTGCCCGGGTACGCCTCCAGGTCCTCGGCGTACCACCGCTCGGGCATGTTGATCACTGGGGTGTCGGTGCAGGTCCGGACGATGTCGAGGCCGTCCCACTGCCAGCCGACGACCGGGAGGTCCGGGTTCCCGCCCGCCCCGAGCGCCACCACCGCGGACACCTCCAGGACCGGGTACTGAGGCAGCCGGATCTCGCCCTGCTGGGCGCGCAGCACCACCGTGTCGTCGTCGGTTCGGCTGAAGTCCTGCCCGGTGTACGCCTGGACCAGCGCGGAGGCGTCGTCGATCAGCGCATAGGCGCGGGCGGCCTCCGCCGTGGTCAACGGCCGCCCGAGGCGCGCTTCGAGGTCGGCGGGGCTAGCCAGTGCGGACACGGGAGGCCACCTCCTCCACCGTCGAGCACCACAGGTCCAGTTCGGCGGCCGGGTCCAGTTCGGCGGCCCGCGCGGATGCCGCCTTCGACGCCCGCGTATACGCCCGCGGGGCGGTGACCTGCTTGACGGCGGACTCCCACGCGTCGAGGTCGTCCCGGTCGCAGAAGATCCCGGCGCTGCCGAGGCACTCGCGAAGTCCCGGAGTGGGGTGGGCGATGACGGGCACCCCGCCGGCCATCGCCTCCACCGCGACCCGCCCGTAGGACTCGTACACGCTGGGGACCAGCAGCACCCGCGTGCGGGAGTACACCGCCTCAGCCATGCGGTGGCCCGGCGTGTGCGGCACAATCTCCACGTTCGGCAGGTCGGTGCGCACCACCTGCGGGCCGTACCCACCGATCACCCCGAGGAACATGCGGCGGGGCATCCGCTCGGCCAGAGCGTAGAACACCCCCGCGCCCTTGTCGGCCGTGAGGTTGACCAGCGTGATCCGGTCGCCGGGCGTGGCCCGGTAGTCGGCCGCGGCGACCGGCGGATGCACCACCAGGTTCCGCGGCGGACGGTACCCGGACCGGTTGGCGGCCCACCACGCCTCCATATCGGCCTGCATCCACCGGCTGTTGTGGACCACTAAGGACGGTGTGCCCTTGACCAGCCACGCCTTGGACTTGTCGAAGGTGTTGTGCAGCAGATGCACCGTGTGGATGCGGTGCATCTGCCCGAGGACCGAGGCCCGCGGCGTGTTCTCCAGATGCGTGACGATCACATCGGCCCGGCCGGTGCCGGACATCCACCGCATCGGGTCGCCCTTCCCGCGGAACCGGTGGACGCGCACCCCGTCCAACTCGTAGTCCGCCACACCCGGCTGAGGCGCCGACAGCAGCACGTCCACGTCGTGGCCGCGCCCCGCCAGAAACCGCAGCAGGCCGTGCGCCGCCCACTCCGCACCCGCATTGTGCGACGGCGGATAGGCGTGCAGCATCGCCAGCACCCGCACCAGTACCTCCGATCTTGCAGGCGGGCGGCCGGGT
>ERZ1292644.287-Hain-H14-01um-R2-287-length-37663-cov-7_pt1 | contig 23045 bp, 34 predicted proteins | sample MGYA00564402_ERZ1292644 | MGnify/ENA primary metagenome ERZ1292644 (study PRJEB36523, sample SAMEA6512644) | groundwater metagenome | collected 2019-01-09 | study: AquaDiva: Metagenomics assemblies of 32 groundwater samples
GGGTGAAAGGGATTGACGAAAAGAAGGTTCCGGGAATAGCTCTGGCTCAACCCCAAAGAACGTCAGCTCAACAGTCTCGGTCGACGGTCACCCAGGTCGGTAGCGGGCGCTCGCAACTGCTTGTCTCGTCGCTGTCGGCGCCAGAAGTCGTCGGGGAGGTCGAGGTGGAGCAGCCAGCCCTGACGGCAAAGAACATCTCGGTCACAATGACTCCTCTGACGATCATGTGGTTGAACTACGCCAGGTCCATAGGGTACGACCAATCACCCCATCAGTTTTTGGAGGACGTGGTCGTAGGGTGGTTCAGGGATAGAGGCATCACCATGGGCATAATCAAGAAGGAGGACAACCTGAAGGCCCTGATGACGGCGAAGAACGTGAAGATATTTGTAGTCAGGGAGGGCGGGGAAGAGTCATGACGCGCCTAGACGAAGTCGTGGTGAAGGACCAAGCCTCAGAGGCAGGGCAGTCCGAGCCGAGGATATCGAAGACGATCGACGACGTACTGAAGGAGGAGGACACTTCTTTGGTCCAGGAGGCCAAGAGATCGAGGCTGGAAGAGATTGTGGCGAACAGGAAGAAGCGGACAGCAGAAGCTAAAAGGGACACAACTCGACTGGAGGAGGGCTTGCCAGGGGCTAACGTCTCGGTTTCAGGGAATACCAGCGCGGCTATACTCAAGATGCTCGTAGACTCGGGGATGGATGGTACGAAGGCGAGCCAGTTCATAAAGGAGCTTGACCAGGAGAGCCTCGCCAAAATCGCAATCATGTCAGGTGGCAACAGGGGGTCGGACTTTCTGCTGCCTCTGATCTTGGCGGGTAAGAACCAAGGAACGACCGCGAAGGAGCTGGCAGAGATTGGTCGGAGCTACATCGACGTGGCTCAGGAAGCCATGCAGAACGCCGGAAGCGGTCCGACTGCAACCGAGCTCGTCACCCTGATGGTCACCTTGAACGATAAGATGCGGCCACCAGCACCCGACAATTCAGCGGTTACGGCTCTCAGCGCGAAGGTCGACGCCCAGAACGCGCAGGTCCTCAATCTGATGAACGAGATGAACAAGGAGCGGGTTGATCACCAGAAGGAACTCGCACTGGTGAGAGAAAATGAACTCAAGTCCCAGATAGCAAACGTGCAGGCGCAGGTAGCCAACTACCAGAACAGGGATCCGTTCAAAGAATTGGAGACCTACAAGAACACGCTCGAGAAGTTTGGCTTCAAGGTAGGCACAGGAGGCGCAGACGACATAGACCGTACCAGCAAGATCGTCGACACAATCATGAAGGCCCCCGCAGTCGACAAACTCGCGTCGGCCATAGGAGACTCGATTAGGAACCGCAGACCTGGCGCGGGTGCAGCGCAGGCGGCCGCCTCGCCTGGTTCACAGTTCCTCTGCGACGTCTGCCTGCAGTCGGGAGTCAGGACCACCCTGACGCCGTCGGCCGATGCGCTCGCTGGCAAGGCTCCGGTGCTCTGCCCCGTGTGTGGTAGCAGCTTCAGCAAGGGGCAATAAGTTGAGAGAATGGACAGAGCAGAGGAACTCTTCCTCCACTTCATCAGCACCTATACCGTAGAGGATATCCAAGCCGCAATCTTTCACGACTTCGACCTTGGCCAGCTCGTCAGGGAAGAGATTCCCGACTACGTCGAAGGCTTCAAGATGTTCGTCGAGGCCTACAACCGCAGCCACCAGGGATGGAGGGAAAAGGCGCACGAGAACCCGCAGCTCGCAGCCGAGAAGATCATCAACTTCCTCAAGCAGCACAGGCCTGAACTCGGACATGAGATAGACTCTTACAAGCAACGGCCGACGGCTTCCAGGGCGGGGTTCGTAACCAGTGTCGCCACGACGACCACCCTAACCCATGACCCAAACAGACACGCTGGCAAGGAGTGGGTCGCGAAGAACCTGCTGTCGCTTGAGGAGGTCTTCTTCTCCTGATCTCCAGGCAGGAAGCGGAAGACGAGCTGCGGCGGAAGACTAGGAGAGTGCCGGGCGCGGTGGCTCAGAATATCCTTGGCGACCCTGAGTTCCAGCGATACCTGAACAGGTGGATGCTGGGCACCCATATCCAGTGGGGGCTCATCCTCGCGGTCTTCTTCATCGGAATCAACTACACGGTAATCTGGGTCACAGATACGTTTCACGTTCCGTCCTGGGAGATTGCGCTGGTTCTCGTGCCGTGTGGCACACTCGGCATGATCTGGCAGGCGCTCTACTACAGAATCAAGAAGAAACCCTCGGAAGAATCCACGCGGAGTTAGGAAATATTTATAGAACATCGCCCTACATAATGAATAGGGAACTTTCTTGGTGACGACCTATTAATGGCGAGCCCACAAGAAGTATTTGGAGAGCGGATGGCTTCGGCGGAGACCGAAATCAAGAACATCAAGGAGGAATACAACAGGGTACTTGAGACACTTCAGGGTCTTTCCTCAAAGTTGGACGGCATAACTAAGACAATCTCGAGGATGTCGCTTGTCTATCCTCTGCTTTCCGTCTTGACAGGGTTCATCGGGCTCCTAATCGGCATCAGAATCTCTTAACTTAATTACTTCTTCGGCGAAATAACACCAATGGCCGTCCATGATCACAAGGCCCCAGGCACCTGCCTCTTGTGCGCAATCAAGCACATGGGAGCTGCGAAGATCAAGTTCGGCGAGGCTATAGCTTCAAGCGACCCAGAGAGAAAGCAGAGGCGGCTCCTTGACGTCACCTTCGAGATGAACGAGGCCGAAACGGTCCACCTCAGTAACGAGTATCCAGAGCTCAGCAAAAGGGTTAGGGACCTCCGCAAGGAAGTAGAGGAAGCGGCATACGGGAAAGAGCTCCAGGTATCAACCAGCGACATTGACCAGTTAATCGACGAGATGGTCGCGAAGGTTACCAAGGGCATGGTCATGACAGAGAAGCAGCGTGAGGGAATCAGGGAAGCTCTGGCAAATACGCCAATTGGGGGATACCCCCCCGATGAGCAGTTCAGGGAAGTGCTTCCCGTCACACCTGAAAACGTGCTCAGGGCCATACGCCACTACGAGGGCGAATACAAGGCACCCGCCAGCATCAGTGACATACAGTTCATCCTGACTATACCCCATGGTTCTCCAGTCGACAAGGACATCGACAGGCAGCTCGCGCTGGCACCGCCCGAAGAAATTCGGGAGTCCTTGGACGAGCTCATGGCGGCGGGAAAAATTAAGACGACTGAATTTGGGGGCTACGTCAACCCGGAATACGCGGAAACTCCTAAAGGCTTTAATATTGCAAAAACCATTAATGACCAGAGACGAATGCTTTCAGGAAAAGAAGTCGCAGTAATAGCTGGCAGCCAGTTCGCTGCCAAAGGAACTGAAAAGGCTCTGCCCATGCTTGACAAGAATCTGGGCATCACTGATCCGGTCTGGAACCTGGACAAGGTAGCCAGCCCAGTGATAGGAGCGGTACTCCTTCTCCTCAGCCTCACAAAGTACGGCCAGCGGATGAAGGCCAACACCCAGCTCGCCCTCGTTTCATACGGCGCACACCTCCTGACTGACGTTGTGGACACAGCCGTCGAGATGTCGGCGGGATCGACTCAGGGCTTCCGCCTGCAGGCCACTCCCGGTACGCAGACATATCCGACGGGACCAGGACAGAGGTTTCCGATCTTCTAGGTGATGAAAAGTGTCGTACTTCATGAGGCTTCAGGCAAGACTGCCAGACGCGGCAGTCGCACAGGCCGTTCAGAAGGCCATTGCCGATGGTGTGAAAACGTGGCAGATACCCTTCCAGAACGAGTACCCCGACACGGGCTTCGGTATCGTCCCGCTTACGGCGAAGGCCGTCGCTGCGACGAACCAGGCGAGCGGTCTTCAGGGAGCCGGAGTCGCTGGTAGCGGTGCCTGGGGGGTGACCGCGGTTACAGTCAGCACTTGGACGGACTGGGTCAACCTCACCATTGACGACAGAACGTACCACGTCGTAGGAGGCATCTTCAACAGGACCTCGGCCCCGCACATCGTCAGGATAAGGCCGAAGGCGAACGGTCAGGATCTCCCTGCCCTAGACATAGAGCAGGTATACACTTGGGAGGAGACGCAGGCCTACCTGGAGCAGCCATACATCGTCAGGCCAGGGGCGAACCACACCATGCGTGTATTCACCGACGCCACGATCGCGGGCGTACCAGCCGAGAAGATAGGTTTGCTTGGCTACCTTCTCGCCAAGAAGGCCTACCTGATCGCCGAGTAGGCTGAGCAACCCCTCAACACACACAAAACGAGGGACAAAAAAATGCGAGACGACCTCCCAAAGGAAGGCTACGTAGTCACGTTCCAGGGCGACGAGGGTTTCAACGGGAAGTTCTACAGGCTGCTGACCACAGAGGATTTCGAGTACGTCACGGGCCAGACTTCCGGAACGCCCGAGTTCTCCACGGTGACTACCAACAACAACACGGGATTCAAGGACATCGACGTCCTCGAGCCGTCGCACGTTCCGCTGAGGTGCGCCTACGTCGAGATGGGGTTCAAGGACGGCCTCAACTACGCATTCAAGCTCAAGTCGGGAGTCATCAGATACGGCCCTGACCACGACCTGAACGCGGCGGTCCTGAACAACCTGAAGAGCCCGTTCTTCTCGCCGGTCCTGAGCTTCTGGCTCGTATGGGACTGGTTCCCTTCGGTCCAGGCAACCAACACGACCCCGTTCACCGTGACGCCGAAGGTCTATTTCCGTGGCAAGAAGTACGACATCGAGGAAGTTCCGTTACAGGAGAGGCAGAGGGCGATACAGAGCGGCAAGTACACCCTCATTACCCTTGGAGGGATAAAGCCCTCTTGATCAGGGAAGCGGTCGGCAACCTGATAGCCAACTTCAAGATAGTCGGCCCCACGGGCGAGTGGGTCCCTGATATGGACGACGACAGGAGCCAGTTCCCGCAGGACATCGCGAGCGGCGTGGCGCAGCTGAGCACGGCTTCCATTTACCAGATTGTCTCGGCCTTCTCCTCGTTCTGGTTCAAGCCGGAGACGGTAATCATCAACAACGACGCTGGCGTCGTCAACAAGGTGGTCTTCTACAACGGGCCTTCGCAGTCGGCGACGGCGTTCGCCATGTACCTGAAGGCCTGTGACACGGTCTTCCTGCAGAGGGACCAGCTCAGGGGAATATTCATCACCAGCGGGATATGGATCTCGAACCTGGTAGCGAGCGTTACGGTGAGGGTCGGAGGCAAGCTCATCGCAAGTCTGCCAACGGGACAGCTCTAGGTGAGCTAGTTGTCTTGGCTCCGTTCTAACTTCAAGCTTGGCGCAGCGCAGGACTTCGGTGACGCATTACCGGGGTCGGCGGTCGTCGCGGGCAGCTTCCTTCCAGCCGCAGCGGGAGGGGTGGGAGGGGCGTCCCAGATGCAGGGAGGGTTCTTCTGGGGATCCTTCGCTTCTCAGCTGTCGGGGGTAGGCTTCTGGAGGCAGAGCGCCCTTGGTCTCCTTAGCGCGTTCTGGGGAACGATCTTCCATCCGTCCGGGTCGGGGTACAAGGCGCTACCGTTCGCCATCGTCGACGTCTCCGGAGACGGTGTCTCGAGCCCCGTTTTCTACAACCTTTCGGCCACTCACGCCCTGGCCTCGGTCGACAGCATCATCATCATCGGAGTAAGGAAGGCGTCGCAGACTGTGGGCAGCGGAGTCATGATGACGTCGGCGAGCAACATCTCCGTCCACTTCTACTACTTCGGCTGGATCGTGAGCGCGCCGTCGCCTTGAGCGACAATAAGGCAGAGGAACTTAAGGAAAGATTCAGAAATTTATCAGGACTGCGCCATGTTACAGTGGACGAAATCTTAAACAGGGCATTCGCATGCAACCTTGAATCAATTCTAGCAATTGATGCAAACATAGAGGCCAGGACGGCAATTATTAGTAGTATACTTTCGTCAAGACGACTGGAGAGAGTAAAAATAGAGCGTCCGCCGAACGACTCGACTGAATTTTACGAGAAGAAGCTCGAAGACCAATTTGCTTTGAGTCGTGACCTCGTCAGTTATCTGACAAAGAAATGCTCCTGTAGCTCTGGTGAATAACCCTGAAGGGAGAAATCATCCTGGGAATTCTGGGGCTCGCTTTTACCGCGATCTATACCTACGCTGCCTGGATACAGGTCGTCCAGCCGTCATCCGAGGAACCTCGCTATATCTTCTGACGCGAAATAGGGATTTCATGCCCTGGGTAGAAGATTTAAATTCGGCAGAACCAATAGAGTACACGCTTAGTAGGCGGGTCCACGGCAATCGCTCTGAGGCCGACAATGCGGCTAATGACCTGATTGCGATTCCAAACTGAAGGCTACAACCTTCAGGGAAAGAAAGTCACAAAGTGGGCCAACCCAGGGAGGCCGCGGCCTCCCTGGGACCTACGCTACCAAAGTTTAATTTTATGCGCTAGCCATCCTCAAGGCATGGTTGCTGATATCGGAGTAATTCTCGCAAAAGACGGGACGGAGTTCCCCACTCATGGAGCAAAGATACTTCGCAAGGATGAACAGGGAATCTACTTCGTTGCCGCTGACCAGCGGGTCGACGTCCAAAAGGACGCTTTGCTCCTGATGCTGAAGAACGAGCAAGCGAGAATGTTCCTTCGGAGTTGAAACAATTAATTGTGCCACGTGGCACATGAGGCCTTGCCACGTGGCTTGTCCGAGCGTCTCGAGACCAGGGATCAGGTCTCGAGTTAGAGCAGGCCTAGCACTCTACCCCGTACGCCCGGTTGCTACAGCTGAAGCGTGTGGCGCTTTAAGGCTTCCTCGAGGCTCATTGTCGAAATCCTAGTTCCGTGCAGCACGGTGTAGGGCGAGCAGTTGATCGTCTTGGCCATGCTGACCTGAATCCCGTGATGCAGAACTTCACGATACCCGTTGAAGACGTCGTCCGTCACCACCTTGAACCCGAAAGGATTGCTGTCGTACCGGTAGTGCTTGAGGGCGTCCTGCACCTTACCCTTTGCCATTTCGAGGAAGCCGTTCCAGTACGTCGTGTTCATCGGCTGGACGTCAGGCCCGTAGCTGAGATCCATACCGACCAGGATGACTATTCTGTGGCCGAGAAACTCGCCGAGCGCCCAAGCGAAGCCCCCCGCGTTTCCGTAGCTGGAAGCGAGCGTCTTCTCCCCCGTCATCCAGTACATTACTCGAGAGACGCTCATCGGGCCGTTGATGTTGTCCATAACGACCGAAAACCAGAATATTTCTCCGGGACAGATGGCTGCGACCGATGGATGAACCTGGCTGTTGAAGACCGCCTTGACCCTGGCGTTCTCCACGATCGGGTCTTTGTAGAAGTCTGCGACAACCTCGTCTCCGTCGACGCTTACCACGTACTCGGGCACGATTCCTTCCTTCAGCAGCGGGACCAGCATCCTGTCTGTGGCTATTACGTGGCCCTTGAACTTCTTCAGGAGCTCGAACTGCCCGAACTTCTCTATGCTCGGGCCTGCTCCGACCACCACGCACGGCCCTGCGCATGTGTCCTTGAGCTCAAGGGTGCCACGGCCGTTCCTGATGCGAGGAAGGTTCTCCGCCAGGTTGTTCCACCACAGCTTTTCGCGGAGCCAGTAGGTCCGCTCGGAGATGTCCCTCGGGCTGAGAGTCCTGTAGTCGCCCATCAGGACCACGTATGGAAAGAGCCGAGCTCGCGCAGCTTGTCGACGTCCTTGGCCTGGACAAGCCGTTGGATTGCAAGCAGGCTTCCGAAGTCGAACTTCGAGAAGTGTACTCGGGGATTGGGGTCGGCGTAATCCTCAAGGTATTTTTCAAGGTAGCTGGCATCCTTCCAGTCGTCGCTGGGCATCTGTCTGAAGAGGTTCACGTCGACTCCCCATTTGCTTTTGGAGATGAAGTCCGTGAGGTCGAGGATGTCCTTGAACGTCTGTTCGGGCTTGCCTATTTCAGTGGTCAAATGGGCGTTGATTCCCACCTTGGTCAGACTGTCGACGGCCCCTTTGACTAGCTCGTTATCACCCTTCAGTGATAACTCCACGAACTTGCACCCTGCGTCCTTCAGAGACCTTATCAGGCCTGAATCGGTGACAGTCTTCGGGTCGGCCACGCAGCTGAAGGGCACGACCTCGTTCAGCTCCTCTTCCATATACCGTTCGAGAAACATGTCGAGCCACTTCCGGTCCGCCATGAATCCTTTGTCAAGAATATTGGCAAAATCAATCCGATATCGGAATGCACAGTAGCGTATGTTCTCGATTGCGCGGTCGACGCCAGGGCGGACGTTCCCTCTCTCCCACAGGAAGCTCAGGCGCCTCTTGCAAGTCATCGCTTCTGAGGAGAAGGGGAAAATAGCCGAGAAGTGCCAGTAGACGTCGAGCGGTATGTAACCGTAGGCGGGGAATGGCAGGCCCTGTACATCCTCAGTGCCGTAGTCTAAGCGATCGGTCAGGAGAATTTCTTCTTTGTCACGGTAAGCTGAGCAGGGCACCAGCTCCCACCGCTTGTGCTCCACCCTGGCCATCAATTCGGTGAAGGCTCTTTCCTGGTTTCCAAAGATTACGACGTCGACCTCGGAATTCAGCTTCATGAACTGCCGTGGCAGGTTATCGACGACTTCGCCGCTGGCGCTCATCGCCACGTTTGGGAGCTGCTTCCTGAAAATCGGGGCAATCTGCCTGAAGTGTTTATACTGGTCGAAGTCTACGCTGAAGTGAATCAGGTCCCACTCGGCAAGTTTCAGGTCTCGCCTGATCGCCTCGGGACTGTCGTCCTCCCTGTGAGCGTCCAAGTCTCCCAGGGAGAGCTGCTCGCCGAGCATCTCCCCTATGCTGTAGAGGACTCCCAGCCTTACCGGAATATGGACGGGCATCATCTTCTGCCTGACGGGATTCACGAGCAGGACTTTCATTTCTTGTACTTCCCCAACCACTCTTTGAATGGCATGGATTTGATGCCTTCGCCGAAGAGCGAGCCGCCCTCGGTGCAGTTAATCGTCTCGACCCACTTCGGAGTTACCGAGAGCATGTCTCTGAAGCTCTCCCTGTAGTGCCTGAAGACCGGGTCGATGACTGCATCGGTGTTGAGGTCTGGATTGTGAATTGTCTCGAAGGCGCTGCGAACCAATGCCACGTTGCCGCCAGTCTTCTGCATCAGTCCGTTCCAGTAGTAAGTCGACTCGAGAGGGTCTTCAGGGAGGTATCCGAGGTTGAGTCCTATCAGGGCGACCGGACTCTTTCTCATCACCAGCCAGGACAGGACCCAGGCCGTCGCTCCCGCGTGGCCACCAGCCTGCATCGCCGGGATTCCGCTGGGGTGCTTTTCGCTCATCGTCATAAACTGGTGCATTTTCGTGTAGGACTCGATTTGCCGCCAGTCGTCGAAGAGTGGAAGCAGGAAGTAGGTTTTCGCTCCGACCTTCTCGACCTGTTGCACCACGTTAGGCGCCACGGAAGACGTCAGGGCGACCTTGATGTGGGGCCCGTACTTCTCCACGAGCTCGTGTTCGTACCACTTGCGAATCAGCTCCCTGTTCCCGTCGACGCTGACGCTCAGAAAGTTTTCGACCAGGTCGGGCCTGACTCCCGCCTTCAGAGTGTCGATCAGGGCGCCGTCTGTGCAAACCACCGTGCCCCTGTAGTCCGAGTTGGCCAGCAGCTCAAGGTGCTTGTTCTTGAAGACCGATGGACCGCGCCCGATTACAATCGCGCTCCCCGTCGGGAAGTCTGGATCCTTGCCTTCCTTCTCCGCCTGCGTGCATTCAGCCGGGACGAGGGCGTTGATTGACTCGCTGACCCAGATTTTCGGAAGGTTCTTCGAGAGATTCTGGATCCAGGTCTCCAGCAGACTGTCGCGGGTCGTATGCTGAATCATTTCGCTGGGACTGTCGACCAGATTTACGCCGACGACCAGGTGGCTCATCCAGTCGCTCCAGTCCTTCTCCTCGAAGCCGTCGCTCTCTTTCTTCTTGAGGAGCTTCTGGTAGGTGGCCTCTGACAGCCCCTTGACGATGATGTCCCTACGCAACAGCGATCTCTTCTTTGCGTTGGTCGGTGACGGTCGCTTTTCTTTTCTTCCTCACGCGGTTGACCGCCTCAGTCGCAACTCTCTCGAACTCTTCCTTGCTCAGTTTCTGAGTGGCCTTGTCGCAATCCATTCTCGAGATGTCCTCGAATTCCTTGTCGACTTTCGACATCTCTCCTGGTTGCACCAGCTTCAGAAGTTCAGGAAGCTCCTGGCCAATGCGATGTTTGAACAATCTACTCAGTTGACTCACCTCCTTCTTTGATCACTACGGTCGGCAGCTTCTCCATCTCCGAGATTATTCCTCTTGAGTACTTGTAATACCTGGGAGGGTCGGTTCCTACCTGGAAGATTACGTCGAGCGGAGAGACTTTCGCATACCCGTCGCCGATGAAGAGGACATCGATGAAGAACTCGCCCTCCACGCCCTCCTGAAGCGCTACCTCGAGCGCCTTCTTGAGCGCCTCGTCGTTGTTGCCGGCTCCAATTCTGCCCTTGAGCTGGTTCAGAAGCAGTTTGGTGTTGCGATGGATTTCAACAGTCGTGGTAGAAGATGCCACAAGCTATGGGAACTATAGTCCGCTTTAAAACATTTGGGAGCTAGAAAGTGCCACGTGGCACACTCTAGCTTACTTCAGCGCTTGTGGACTCGAGACTATCCAGCCTTGTGCTATGAAGTGGACTGACGCGTTGCTCGCAAGCGTGAGGGCGAGCTGCCCGCCTCCAGAACCTGCCGCCGTTGTCGTGACTCTGAATACGGCGACTACGGCTATCGAGTTGTCCCCTGCCAGAGCCATGGTGGCTGATAGTCTGTAGAAAGCCGGGCTTGTTGCTTCAACGCCAGAGAAGTCCTGGAATGCGACGGGCACTACCTTGAAGCCCGCCCCTGCCAAGAGAAGGTTGCTGGCGAGTGTCGCTCCGTAGGTGCTGTAGATGAACTCCGCGGCGGAGATTTGCAGGAAACCAACACCTGACAGCTGTGAAGCAAAGGACATCATCACGAGTCCTCCACCGTGAGGTACGTCGGGCTCCACGAAGCTACCTGCGATCCAGTTCTTGAAGTTCTGCCCGATTGTATCGAAGTCTACGTCTCTCGCTTTCCACTTGAAATTGCTCTTTACCCAGGCCATTGGACATCTATGCGTTGTCCTTATATAAAAATCCAATCGAACCTATGGCACCTATAGCTATGTCTTGCACCGTAGCGGTGATTGGGCTGGGAAGGATAGGGGCCCTGTGGGAAAATGAGAAGCTCAGGCAGAAGCCTGCGACCCACCTGGGAGCGTGGTTGAGGATGGCTCCCGAGGTTGAGCTGAAGGCCGTTGTCGACAGTAATCCCGATGTTTTGTACACGGCAGGGAAGATGGCTCCTGACGCTCACTGGCTCGTTGACTATACAGAGCTATTTGACATGACCCCTGACATCATCAGCGTCGCGACCCCTCTTGAGACTCACTGGAAGATTGTTGTCGACCTGGCCCAGCACAGGGCCTGCAAGCTGATCTTCTGCGAGAAGCCGCTTGCGAGGAACGCGCAGGAGGCGAACATCATGATCGAAGCGTGCAGGAAGTACGGGGTTAAGCTGGCCGTCAACCACTCTCGCCGCTGGGACGTCGTTTACCAGGAAGCGCGAAAGGAAGTCGCGGGCAACGGATTCGGCCACATGCTCAGGGCGGTCGCCTACTACTCGGGAGACCATCTCAACGTGGGCACGCACCTGGCCGACGTCCTCAACTGGTACAACCTCCCGGAAGAGAGGACGGCCGTCTTCAACCTTGAGGGGGAGTATCTGATCTTCGAGCTAGACGTCTTCCTCGAGAGGGGAAGGGTCAGCGTCTGGGACAATGGCAGGGTGTTCGGGACCGCCGATGCCAAGGCCAGTGACTTCTATGAAGGGATTTCCGAGCTGAAGCCGAATTTCAGGACGAGAAGGACGCCCGAGGACCCGACGCCGATGCAGGTGGCCTGCAGGCAGCTGGTCGATTGTCTTAAAACGGGCACTCAGCCATGGTGCACAGGTGAAGATGGTTTGGAGGCTCTAAGGAGGGCGATGAAGTGGAAGTACCTGAACGGGAGATGCAATCAGTCGTGAGCGGCCGTGGGACGCAAGCGTGGAAAGAAAAGATCTCAACGTCTCGAGCGAAATACAGATTTTCAAATGATGAACTCCTTGCGATTTATGAAAGGAGTCCGGAGCAACTCCCCAGAGCAACTCTTTATCGTCTTCTGAAAAAGCACGGGATTCCGCTACATAGACCGACAAAGGCATACCAAATCCGTGAGATCTCACCAATCGAATGTGCGTGGCTCGCAGCCGCAATCGACTCAGAGGGCTGCCTTAGGATATCATCGGCTAGGAAAGATGGAAAATCCTATTCCTATAAGGACTTGCAAGTCGCAAACACGAATGAGTTATTCATTCAGAACGTCGCAAGAGTTACGGGCGCGCCAACAATAACCAAGCGTAAGCCCAGACCAGGTTGGAAACCAGTATACGTCTGGCAACTGAGACGGCACGAGAGCGTACTCAATATACTGCGCCAAGTCATACCATATCTAATCATCAAAAAAGGTACGGCAGAGGCTATGCTTCAATGATTCGGCGATTCGATGAAGCTGAGGAACAGACGGTCTTGAATGTCTTGAGATCAGGTAGACTATCTCGTTTTTACAAAAACTTTCTGGGCGGTGAATATGTACAAAGCTTCGAAGAAGCCTTCGCAAAGTATCACGGGGTCAAACACGCAATCAGCACCAGCTCGGGTACCGCTGCCCTGCACACGGCCCTCGAGGCAGCTGGCGCTTATGGGAATCTGGTAACGACGACTCCGCTGTCGTTTGTGGCCTCAGCCTCATCTATTCACATGGCCCACGCAATGACTGAATTCGCTGACGTCGACTCCCTCACTTACAATCTCGACCCCTTCCAGGTGCCGACGGACTCGGGCTTTGTGCTCGCAGTCCACCTGCTAGGAACGCCCTGCGATATCGACAAGATCAAGGAAAGGGCTCCCCAGGCCGTCATAATCGAAGACTGCGCCCAAGCGCTGGGAGCCAGATACAAGGATAAACGCGTAGGCACGATCGGAGACCTCGGTTGCTTCAGCTTCCAAGAGTCGAAGACCATCTCCACCGGTGAAGGAGGCATGGTCATCACAAACAATGAGGAGCTGGCCGAGAAGTGCAGACGCATCAGGAACCACGGCGAGAAATACGCTGAAGGCGAGGAGCTCGGCTACAACTACCGGCTGACAGAACTTCAGGCGGCCATCGGCATCGAGCAGCTGAAGAAGCTCGACTACTTCAACTCCCTGCAGGAGAGGAATGCCCGGCACATCATACGGCACCTGCCGCCGCAATTCGATCCTCCAATCTTTCCACCTTACGCGCAGCCGTCTTACTTCATCATCGGCACACTCTTTCATGGTACGGCCCTAGTTAGTGCTGCTTTCTATGACGAGCATTTTCTAGCAGAAGCCAGAAACAAATTCCTCGACTGGTGTACTGAGACAGGCCTGAACAAAAAGGAGCCAGGCAGGACTATTGGACCGGGATATGACAGGCTCATCTACCAGCACACCTACTTCAGGCGGTTCGCTACGGAGAAAGGCCGCGAAACCAAAGTTTCATGTCCGGTGGCGGAGGATCTCATCAGGCGCTTCGTCTGGTTCGACATTCACAGATGGAGGGTGCTGGAGGACGTCCAAGAGGACTGGGCGAAGGTCCTCGAGTACTTCGAGAAGAAGGGCTCCGTGAAATAATGTTCAAGGTAAAATGTGACTCATGTGGGAAAGAGGAGGAAGCACCGGTCAATTCTCTAGGCTTTCCCTACAACCCTCCTAGATGGTGGTCCCGCTTGGATATGGAAGCATGGAAGAAGAGTAAGAACGTCACATTACACAGCTGCTCAAGTGAGTGTACCTTGTCGCTAGGTGGATGACTCGGTAGAAATTACGGTCGAGTGTCCCATGCACGGAACGGAAGTCGTGCAGAAGCTAGAACTCGCGGACCACGACGTCGATGACTGGACGGCCAACACTGAAACTTGCTGCATCAGAATGAGGGATGGTAACTTGATACGACAGGACATAGACCCGAGCAAGTGGTGAAGAACTGAAAACCCTGGCAGTAATCCCGGCTAGGTCGGGCTCGGTCGGGGTCAAGGACAAGAACATCCGAAGACTCGCCGACAAGCCCCTCGTTGCCTGGGCAATCGAGGCGGCAAAGCAGAGCGCCCTGATTAACAAATTGATAGTTTCGACGGACAGCGCGGAGTATGCAGCAATAGCCAGGAGCCGTGGAGCCGAGATTCCTTTCTTCAGACCTGCCAAGCTTGCGGAGGACGTCCCATCGGAAGACGTCCTTTTGCACGCCCTTGACCAGATGAAGAAGAAGAATCTCGAGTACGATTTGGTGGCCTGTATCCAATGCACGACGCCGCTGGTGAATTGCCAAGACATAGATTCCTGCATCAAGGCTGCCCAAGGGGAAGGAGTCGACAGCGCAATCACAGTGACGAAGGTTAGGGAAAGGCCAGAGTGGATGTTTTCCATGAATAAATCAAAGGAGCTACAGGTCTTCATGGGGAACACCGGTGAGATGCGGGGCAGCTGGGGAATCAGACAGAGTTTCTTGGACCTCTACCGACCGAACGGCGCCTGCTACGTCACCCGAGTTAAGTTCTTGAGAAAGAACAAGCGAATTATAGGGGACACCTGCATAGGTGTCGAGATGCCAAGGTCTCGGTCGTTTGACATTGACACGGAGGAAGACCTCGCCCTCCTGGACAGCCTCATTAAAATGGAGACAATTAGGAAGTTTGTCTAATTGAAAATCTCGCAGAAAGTGGAAGTGATGCAGCAGGTCAGCAAGGTCCTGGACATTTCAGAGAAATTCATTGATGCTAGGAGACGCGAACTGGAATTGCACGACCTGTTTCTCACGGAACTAAGTCGCTTAAGCACAATGCTCGAAGAAATACCAGTAGAATTTTTCGAGGGGAAGTCATGAAGGTCTTCGTCGTCGCAGAGGTCGGAGTAAATTGGGATGGAAATCTTCACCTCGCAAAACAAATGATTCAGCAAGCACACATAGCAGGAGCGGATGCGGTCAAGTTCCAAGCCTTCCTTCGGGAGCACGTTGAGGGTCATCCTGAAGCCGAGAAGATACTCGAGTCCTCCGTCACCATGGATAACGTGGGAACTTTCAGATCCATCGCAGACGCTAACAGTATCGAATTTTTCTGCACGCCTTTCTACCCTGACGCGGTCGACTTCCTCTACAAGGCGGGAGTGCGGAGGTTCAAGATTCGGGAGCGGGATTCCAGGGAGATGCTCGAGGACCCGACCCTAATCTCGCCCATCATGAAGAGAATCCTTGACGTCGACTGGAGAAACGAAATTTTCGTTTCATGCCAGACGCCTCCCCTGGTCAACAAGTGGTTCTGGAACTCCAACGTTCACACGCTCTACTGCGTCCCGCAGTATCCGCCGAGGCTCGAGGAGATAGACTTCTCGACGATCAGGGCGTTCCATGGCTACTCGAACCACTATCCGAGCATCGAGGTCCCCCTGCTGGCGGCCTCCCGCCTGAATCCTGCCATTGGGCCGAAGATTATAGAGGTTCACGTCACGGCCAACCACGACATGAAAGTCCCTGACGCTGCGGTCAGCTTCGACTTTGTCGAGCTCCAGACGCTCGTCAAGTATCTCAGGACACTCGAGTATCTGGAGACCGAGCACGACGTATGAGCGCACTGGCAGACCAAACCGTTCTCGTCACCGGAGGTGCTGGAAGCATCGGCAAAGTTCTCGTGGAGAGGATCCTGGCCGCTTCTGCCAAAGCAGTCAGGGTCTTCGACTCTGATGAGTACGGGCTCTTCCAGCTGAACCGTCAGGTCCAGAGCGACCGCATCAGGCTCCTGCTCGGAGACGTCAAGGACGAGCAGAGAGTCGACTTTGCGCTGAAAGACGTCGACGTAGTCTACCACTTGGCTGCGGCGAAGAATATCGAGATTACGGAATACAATGCGGCCGAGACCTTCCGGGTCAACATTCTCGGGACCCTGAACATGGTGGAGAGGTCCCTGAGCAACGGCGTGGAGAAATTTATTTTCATAAGCAGCGACAAGGCTGTCTATCCCGAGACCCTCTACGGAACCACGAAACTCATTGGCGAACATGCGACCTTGTGGGCTCAGAAGGTCGCAAAGAAGGGAAGCTATTCAATCGCCCGATTCGGAAACGTGATTGAGACGCGGGGAAACGTCTTTGACATCTGGAGGCAGCAGGACCGGGATGGACTCCCTCAGACACTGACGGATTCGGAAGCGATGAGGTTCTTCTGGCACGTGGACGAAGCAGCCGATTTCCTACTGACCGTCGCCGACGTCATGCAGGGCGGAGAGGTCTTCATCCCGCCGATGAAGCTGGAGCTGATGAAGGAAGTCTTCCAGCGCCAATATCCAGGAAGAGAGTATGTTGTGACCGGTCTCCGAGGCAAGGAGAAACTTCAAGAACGCCTCACCACCGACGCCGAGGAGTTGCAGCTGAAACGGGTTCATGGAATATGGATAATAAAAGACGCGTAGCCATCGCAACTGCGAATAGGTCAGAGAGAGGGCTGCTTGACCCGATAATCAAGCGGCTCCGAGCTCTGAAAGACATCAATTTCACCTTGTATGAAGGCTCCTTCTTTGACTACGATGGGTTTCCGCCTTGGAAGTTGAACGGGAAACCTGATGTCATACTAGTGCCCTGCGACAGGAAGGAAATGGTGGAGGTCGCGATGGAATGCTATTACGACCGCATCCCGGTATTTCATTTTCAGGCGGGGGTCGGTTACACGGGAACATGGGACGACCTCAACAGGAGAGTAATCAGTAGCTACGCCTACATCATGTTTTGCGAAGATGAAGATGCGAAGCAACGATTAATCAAGAGTGGAGAGGAACCCTGGCGCTGCATTGTGACTGGTCCGACGAACCTCGACGACCTCGAACTTGATGAGAGCTCGGTGCCGAATGTGCCCTACGACCTGGTTCTCGTCAATCCGAATCCCGTCGACCGGGATGACACGCTCATCACTCTTGGGAATGCTGTCCAGCTTATGGACCCTGACAAACTGACTTTCTGGATGGCGCCGAACCAACCGTTCTTCACTGCAATACCCTTTGGGAAGCATGCAGGCCCTCCTGAGTTTCCGGATAAGAACAAGATCATTCTCCAAGACACATTACCACGGTCGCAGTTTCTCGCTCTCTTGAAGCACGCCGACACATTCATCTCGAACAGCTCAGCGACGGTATACGAGGCACCTTACTTCGGAACGAAGGTAATCAACCCAGGCTTGCGGAATCTCGAGAGGCCGCTGCCGAAAGTGCCACGTGGCACGGCCTCGGACAAGATCGCCCAGATTCTTGCGACCTATCCGCTGGATCCGAAGAAGCTGCTCAAGAAGTATGCCTAAAATCTACGACACGGCCAAGGTCAGCCCCCGGACCCAGCTCCTCATCTCCGACGACTGCTCCATCGGCGATTACGTCTTCGTCTCCTGCAGGAAGCTCGTCATGCTGAAGGGCGCGCAGGTTAACGCCCACACCTCGATTACCGGCAGCGGAGATGTCGTGGTAGGGCAGGATTCGGTGGTGGCGTACGGCTGCAGGCTGCTGACGGCGACGGACACACCCAAAGCCAAGAAGATGAACGACGCTTCTCCGAGGATGCTCAGAGCGGTTCTTGAGGGCCATATCAACATCGGCTCGGACTGCTTCATCGGGAGCAACTCCGTGATCATGCCTGGCGTGACAGTCCACGACGGCGCGGTGGTTGGGGCGCTCTCCTACGTCAAGGCTGCGACGATCGTGCAACCCTGGAGCATAGGATGGGGCACGCCCTATCAATTTAAAAGAAGTAGGCACCCCACCGAGGTAGAGTCCCAATGAAGTGCGAAGAATGCGGACAGAGAGAAGGACATTACATCTCAAGGGGAGACGGAATGCTAAGATGTTTCTATTGCCATATCGGCTTAAAGAAGGTTCCACCACCAGCTCAGCGTGTGGGCTTTGCGGCCTGAAGAGGGATGGTACCTAGACCCTCAAAGATGCTACTCAGGCCTTTTCGAGCTAGCCGTCTGACGCAGGTTTATATACAGAATACAGGCAAGCGACCCTGTTATACGGAATGCCTGAAAATAGCCGAAAGACAAAATCGCCCACAAAACCGAAAACCGTAGCACTTTGCATACGGGTCACAAAGGAGGGCAAGGAGAAACTTGGGAATATAGCCGAGTTCACGGAAGCCGTGTCAGATACCGACCTGGTAAGAGGCTGGGTAAGGCAGAGGATGGAGGAATACGAGAAGGATCCCAGATATCAGGCATGGTTAAAGGAGAATGCTCAAACATGAAGGTTGAACGTAGTGAAAAATTGGTCTCAGTACAACAGCTAGTCTTCTATCTTGACCTGACTGAGGAAGAGTATTGGCTTCTGTTGGATGCAATGCCGGGAGATGGTTATGATGACGCTCCGGGCTACGTTACTGTTGGGGCGTGGAACGGCTTATCAAACCGCTCCTTCACAATCCGAGTTAACGGACGGGGACTTACCGATGAGGACAAAAAGCAGTGGAGAGCCAAGAGGTTGGGAATCAAATGATGAGGAAAAAAATGAAATTTGTATCACGAACTTTCAAGGACAGGCCCCGCTATTGCCGGGTGCCAATCTACCTAGCTGGCGAGCGACAGATTCACATGATGCAACCCCACGACTTTTCGAGTGATAAGGAAATTCCTCGACCGAAGGCCTGGCCCGAATGGGTCAGCCTCATGGGCACTCATGGCCAGGTGGTCATCAGTCTCGAGGCAGTCGACGATTTGTGCGCTGCGCTGAAAGCTTTCAGAGACGAGCTCGAGAAAGTCAACGGCAAAGTTCCGAAGGAAGGACCGGTGGGCGGCGAATGAAGAAAGTCCTGCTCGGTTACGAAGTCGGGTCAGCTGAGCCGGTAGAGATAGCGCCCGTCCACCTGGGCGTGACTGGAATCACCAGAGAGTCGGGGAAGACGACGGCGCTCGAGGCAATGATCGTCAGGTCTGGAGCCACGGCAGTAGTTTTCAAGACGAAGCTCGGCGAGTCGAAGGACGTCTTCTCCAACGCGACAAAGATTCCCATGTTCTACAAGGCCCGCTCGGACTGGCAGTACATCGAATCCCTCCTCGAGGCGACGATGCGGGAGGACCAGAGGTTCAACCGGTCGTTCATCAGGAAGGTCTGCCAGGGCACCAGGACGCCGAACGAGGTCTGGGACAACGTCAAGGCCGAGCTGAAGAAGCTGGGAGACAAGAAGGAGGGCTCGTTCGTCTGGAGCGTCTACTACAACCTCGACGGATATTTCGAAATCACGCTCCCCTACCTCGAGAAGTTCCCGTTCGAGCAGGATTTGCAGATAAACAGAGGTCAGATCAATCTGATGGACCTAGAGCCCATCGCTCAGGAGATTACAGACGAGGACGCCGTCATAGCAGTTCAATCCCTAGTCATCAGGGCCACCCTCGAGGAGATCTACAGGAAGCATCCGAACACGATCATCGTACTTCCGGAAGCGGCCGACTTCATCCCAGCTGGCAAGGCGGTGACGCCTGTCAACAGCATAGCCGAGACGATTGCCAGGAAGGGCGGGGTACGCAGCGTGCTCTTGTGGCCCGACAGTCAGGATATCGCAGGAATCAGCCCTCGAGTGCGGGGACAGATCTCGACCTGGCTGCTCGGCAAGCAGACCTACGAGCACGAAGTAGAGAGAACGCTGGCGTTGATTCCGCTTCCGAAGCACAGCAAGCCGAAGACCGAGGATATCCAGACCCTCGAGCTCGGCCACTTCTTCCTCGTCTCGGGGAAGCAGGTCAAGAAGGTCTACGTCCTTCCGGTGTGGATGGCCAAGGAGGAAGGCATCAGGATAGCGAGGGGGACTGCCAAGGTCAGCGACATTACTTTCCCGGAGGGGCCGCAAGCTCTCGCTCCTGAGAAGGTTCAGGCGCTCCAGGAGCAGGTCAACCGCGACGTCGAGTACATAAGAAAACTACAAAAGGTAAACGAGGAACTCACCGCCTCCAACAACAGACTTGGGAAGGAAAGCGTCGACCTGATGAAGCAGAACGAGGAACAAGCTCAGACCATTGAAAGGCTTGGCCAGGAAGTCAACTCATTCACGAAACTCAAGGAAGTATTTACGGAGCTATTTGGCAAGGCCGTGCCACATGGCACAATTCCCACACTCTCGGACCAAGGCATAGAAGCAGCCCTGCGCCGAATCCTGAAGCTGGATGCAGGAGAGATAACCCTCGAGCGGGTTAAGAGACTCATCAGCGTCAGGGACGTGAAGAGGGAAATTCCAGAGTACACGACCGACACCGACAAGGGCAAGATCATAGACCTCGTCGTGAAGGGCAAGCTGGAAAGCCCGAGGAAGATTGCGGAGTTGCAGGAACTTCTTCCAATCGGCAGGGTCAACATCGCCAACGCCTGCAGGGAGCTCGCCAAGGAGCTGGTCCTGCTTGAAAGGAAGGATGCGAGCGGGAAATTCATCTACGTTCGTCACCCGGACGTCGAGAAGAAATGATTTGAAATTTTTCAAGCTGAAGCATAAATGCTACCTAGACGATATCGAGGTCAATCTCTACGAGAAAGTCAAGGGAACTCAGGAACCCTTCCCGGGAAATACCTTGGCGTTCACAGCAGTCAGTTACGCTATCTGTGAAATCCGCTGTAAGGCTTGTGGCCGAGAACTGCGGCGAAGTATCGAAATCATAGGCTCAAGAAATGGATTCGAACAAGAAAACAGGGACCGACTGAAGAGAATTGTGGCTTCACAGCTATTCAAGCCACAGGCTCCTACGTGACGATATTGGCATTTCGTGCTCGTCTTAGGCTCTACTACCTGCTGGGTGCGCTCCTGCTGATCGTTGGTGCAATTTCGGCGCTGGTCGTGAACACAATTCCGAACACTGCTGCCGCCGCTCTCACCATTGGAGCCCTGATGGTTGGTTTTGGATTAATGGCTTATGTGATAGGGAGGCTGGCACCACGGTAAAACGCTGCCCGAAGTGCAATCGTCTGTCCTTCATCAACGGCGAGTGCGTCAAGAAAGACTGCCGCTACAAACCCGAGAAAGAATCGGCGCATTAATAAGAGGCTGACCATTCGTTAAAACTGTGCCCAAGAGGCTTCTGTCGCAGGGCCAGATGCAAGAGGTACGACTGAACGTAGCGAAGCAAGTTAAGAACGGGGTTGCTGACAAGGCCGTAGCGGAGTACGTCAAGGATATTTTACAGGTCAATGCTGGTAACTTGAAGAGCCCCAGCTCCGATTTTCAGTTCGTCTGGGATCCCGTCACGGGGGAGAGGTTTTTATTCAAGGGCGCACTCGACCCACTTTAGGGAAGAGTCTTCAAATACTCTTCGAAGTCGATAATTCGCACGCCTTCCTCAACAAGGCAACCTCCTCCCGTCGCGTTATAGAGTCTGATCCCCATGTTTCCGATTTGTTTTGCTAAGCTTTGGAACCCGCGCCTGTACACTTCGAACACCACGTCCACGATGCTACATCCCAACAGCGGGTGCTCGTAGATTCTGTAGAATTTCGCTGCCTGCTCAGCACTGTAACCAACGGCCTTGAGCACGTTGTCGTGATAGTGCAGTTCGCCAAGAGGTGTCTCAGGAAGGTAGCCGTTGTCCATCCCTATCAAACAGATCTCCTTGGCTCGCAAGATAGTTGCCGCGAGCACCATTGCGGATAAGCCGCAACACCCCGCGGCGTTGTGACGAGACAGCCCCGTTTGATTCTTGGGGGAGAGAGTCTGAAGTTGGAGTGCCCTAGTAAGCCCTTTGAAGCTATCGGAATCTATTTCGGGGACATACCAGTAAATGTGACCGCCCAGCTTCCGAATGGCGTTGACGGTCTTGGGATTGACAGTCACGGGTAGCACCGCTTTGACCTTCGAACCAAGCCTTGCCGTCGGGCCATCGAACCACTTCGCAATGACAACATTGCCGTCAACAGTCATCGACAGGTAGGGCACAATGCCACGCTCTGCAAGGAGAGGGAGGGCGCCGTCAGAAGCGACTATCTCTCCATTGAACGGGTATTTTTCGAGAAGGTCGAGATGATTATGCTTCTTGAGGCTTGGGCCTCTACCAACAACCAATACTCTCTCGGATGGTTGCCGTTGGTACAGCTTGTCGAGCGAGTCACCGAACCGCGCTTCTTGAAGATTCTCCGCCCAATTCAGCATCCAAAGAGGGAAGAGCGCTTCTGTATTGTTCGCAACCTGTTTTACCGCTTCATCGAAGATGTCAACTTGCTGGAGGCTCACACTGGTTCCTCTCTAATGACGAAGTAGGGCGTTATTGTAACATTGGCGTTTCCTCCTGGGGCACCCTGTGTTGCTATGTCGAACCAAGCCGCGGAACCGACGACCATGTTCGAAATATACCCAATAAGTGCCAAACCAATCCCCATAGAAGCCGTTTCCTGCCCGATGCTTGGAGTTGGCCCGACGGCGGTTCCCACCACGGCGCCTTGGTTAGATGGCGCTGTTGACACCCCGAAACGCAATTGATAAGCAACATGACCCGCTGCGACCAACATCCCCACCATTGTAACTGTGACCTTGCCCGTTATCGATGGTGTGAACGAAACAGCGAAGCCGAACATCTGATTTGCGCTCTTCTGGACAGTTCCCGCAGCAGGGCTTGAAGCCGTTATCTTTGCTGCCGTCCCGCCGCCCGCCGCTGTGGACTGCTGGGTCGCGTCGGCGAACGTTACCAGCGAAGCGGTTACCCCAGTGAAAGAAGCCGTCCTCCCTTTCAAATTGGCCGACAGTTCAAGGCCAGACCTAAGTAACGCACTGGCCCCCTCAATCACAGCTGAAGCATTTAGACCGCTCTGTGCGAGCATTGATGCCGCGCTTATCTGTGAAACATTGACGTTGGTCAACGATGCAGTGGTTCCCTGGAGTGCTCCGCTCAAATTCGCACCGCTCTGTGCGAGCATTGA
>ERZ1292644.420-Hain-H14-01um-R2-420-length-29912-cov-5_pt2 | contig 23044 bp, 31 predicted proteins | sample MGYA00564402_ERZ1292644 | MGnify/ENA primary metagenome ERZ1292644 (study PRJEB36523, sample SAMEA6512644) | groundwater metagenome | collected 2019-01-09 | study: AquaDiva: Metagenomics assemblies of 32 groundwater samples
CGAATAAGCCGCAGCGACATGAGGGCTAGGGCCTTGAGCTGGGCCAGAGGCATCCGGACGCGGTAGTCGAAGACCGCCGGTTCACCCGCCTTTACGCCCCGCTTGCCCAAATCGAGCGTTGCAGTAAAATCGTTCAGACTCACATTGAAGACATCCGCCCATACGTCCTGAGCCTTGCTGTAGTCCTGTGGGGCGGACATCAATTCGCCTGCCATGCTATTCACCTCTCACCCTGTAGTAGCGTCTGCCTCCCTATGAGCTCCGGGTAGTCACACTGATGCCGATTGGCGGCTTCGCCGCCTCGATCTAGTTTGCATCACTTGCGCCTCGGCTTCCCTGAGAGCTGCGAAAATGGGGGCAAGATCAGCGATGTCCCTGTACCTGGCCTCCCAACTCCGCATGTACACCAGGGCTTCCTGAATCGCTTTGTCCAGCAGCTCGGGATTAGAGATCACCACCTGCGAAGGCAGGTAAGCATGCTGGCCCTCTTCCCGGATGTGGATGTTGGCAATGACAAGCCGGTCTACCTCTCCTGCCTGGCGCACCACGATGCGAATAGAGTTCAAGGCGTTCCGGGCTTGGACTATGCGCCACTCCTCAGCCGCCTGAGCATCGTCCCATTCAAACAGGGCATGAATGTCAGAGTCGAGAGGGCGCGCCTCCTCAACGACCTGGAATGGCGTAATCCCGTTACCCATCTGCGAGCGCATCGCCTCAACGTGCCGACCAAAAACATTTGCGTCTACCTCTTTCTTGAACGCGATCCGGAATCCTTTGTCCCAACGATAGTCCATAGCTGCCTCCTTCATCTAGCTGACTACATTTCGCTTGCTAACCCTAACCACGCCTCGCCCGCCCCGCCGTACCGTGCCCGTCCGACCCCAACATACCCTGCCTGCCATGCCCCACCGGACCGCACCGGGCCCGACCAAACCCCTCCCTACCCCGCCTGCCACACCACGCCATACCAGACCGGAACCAACCCTACCGTACCAAGCCTGCCCTGCCCAACCACACCTGACCGCACCGCTCCTTACCAGGACATACAGTACCTGACCAAGACATACCGCGCCTTGCCTGCCTTGACCCGCCTGACCCCACCACACCTGACCGGACCCAACCCGACCCGACCCCGCCTGCCTTGCCAGACCCAGCCACACCTTACATACCTTGCCGAACCGTATCCAACCAAGCCTGCCTACTTCGTGCCGGCGCAGTGGTACATGCCCATAGACCCGTCCTTCTCAGGGCGCCACTCTCCAACTCCTACTGCGAAGCCCGAGACGTTCAGAAGGTTCGCGATCTGCTCTGCTGAGATGGCTCGCTTGTTATACCGCACCTCCAGGTCCACCTCCCACGGCCAGAACTGCGCACGGTATCGCACGTCAGCCACGCCCATGCCGACTCGGATCATGTCGGTACGCATGATGGGCTCCACCTTATTGGTAAAGTAGACCTCTGGCTTGAACAATCCGATGTGGAACGCTCCCCGGGCATAAGTCTTAGTCATGTTGTCAAGCTGAGCGCAGGCGCTCACCGCCGCGGCTTTGAACATGATTGCTGGGATATAGGGCTTGCCTTTGGCATCTCGGTACATGGACGCCTCGAATTCCGCCTGCGGGTCCCGCATCTCGCGCCCTGCCGTAGCTTTCTTTGCCTGCTTGTCCTGAATCATTTGGATCGCCTTTTGCGACCATGCGTGGGAGATGAACGGCGTGTCTCCTACAATGTGCAGCACGATATCCTGGAGGTCTATTCCAGGAACCTCCAGCGAAGGGGACACAGTAACCTTCTTGAAACCACCGCGCCGCTGCGCCATCTTTTTAGGAATGATCACCCCGCTTTCAACTGCCTGATGCCCGTCTACACCAACTGCCTGCGTCGTCATAGTTCGCTCCTTTTCTTATTCCTTCCGCTTACTTACTGCCTGCCTAGCCCAACCGCACCACTCCCTGCAAAACCGTGCCGTGCCTCACCCGACCCTGCCTGCCATACCAAGCCCTCCCGCACCCTACCTAACCACACCCGGCCATACCTCGCCACGACGAACCTCGCCCAGCCTGCCCAACCCCGCCTTACCTCGCCGGACCTCACCTCACCTAACCTGAACCCACCAGACCAAGCCTGCCTTGTCGCTTACGTTGCACCTCCTTTCCATGCTTCCGTTCTCCCTCTTATCTACTATAAGGGACCCCTTATTACCCTAGAGACTGGGGGTGTCCCCCAGATACATAAGGGGGGTGCTATTTGCTGACCACCCTTATTGGAATACCGGCTTTGTCTGCAAAAGCCCTGCCGCCTCCTCTGGGGACCCTATTAGCACTCCATAACGCCGCTTCAGCGCCTGGGTGGTCTGCCAAGGCACCGGGCGCAGTTTGCCATCCCGCAACTCTGCGAAGCACTGGATGGGGTAGGCAAACTGGGCACGGTATCCGTCCTGGTGCGTAACGACTCGCCCCCAGAGCGCAACCGTCCCGATGATTACCCTAGTTCCTTTCCAGTCCGCTTGCATGGCAACACGTAGAAAATCCTTGAATGGCCCTGGTTTCAGGGCATGATACCCACACGCACACAACCACATCGGGACTTTGGCCCCCGCCTTGTGCTTGTGGCCGTGCGAGGGCGTATCCTTTGTTGGATAACAGATGGCTTCGGGGGCTTGCCTTTCTACCCACACCTCACGAATCCCTGCCCCGCGCAACTGCCCTCGGTCCCATCTCCACGCGCGCCACGCTATGATGTGCCCAAGTTTAGTCCCGCCGTCCACTATGCGGGTACTGGCTCTCTCTCTTTCTCCGGAGAGGCCGGGGATGTAGGCACGGATGGCGCTGGTGAGGTCTGAGGGCTTGGGCGGAGCGGCAATGGCAGATCTAGAGGCCAATACTCCTCTCGCTTGACCGGTTTCCCTATTCTCGTCATGTTGCTCCTTCTTCTGGGGTCCACCATCATAGGCAAGGCCCATAATTCGGGCTACACAAGGTTCGTCCAGGCAGGCAGTCCCAATCTTAGCGACCACCACCACCGTCACAGGTGTCCCTCCGCACAAGTGGCAGCATGTAGTCCCACGGGGCAGCGAGATCTTATTCCGGATACTTTGCATCCCTTCGCTCCTGTCCTATCGTGGCGGGCGGGTGTATCCGCCTTTCCATCCCACGGCTTCCTGCACGCCTCCCCATGTATCGAAGGCTCCTTCGTGATGGCCCCCACCTTCATACGGTGGCGACGTGATAACCGTGTCCACGCCCTGGCCTTGTCCGTCGGGCTTCCTGAAAGCCAGCACCTCTTCGTAGTTCAGCCTATCGTCGAAGGCCGCTGGATCACGCCGCTTCTGCAAGATGCGCCAGAAGGATAGGCTCCAAAGTTCACGTTTCCAGGCATCATGCTTCTGCCAGCCCGCCTCCAACAGCAGCGCCTCGGTCTGCCCTGGTAGGTCAATGTACCGGCCGTCACGGGTGAAGCCCTTCAGCACCAGCGCCATGATGCCCCCAGGCCGCAGGACACGCCAACACTCGGAGTAGACCTGGCGCATGGACTCCCAGTAGGCATCGCCACGCTGGTTGCCGATGTTCTCGGCATTGCCAGGAGAATAGGCTGCTCCCCTTGCCTGGGAATTAGGGCCACCAAAAGGGGCTTCGCCTAGCGACTCAGAGCGGCCTATGTTGGTTCCTTCGTAGCTAGGGCTTGTCACAATGGCGTCCACGGGGCGGGTAAAAGGATTCGTGTTTTGGCTTCCGTCAATGTAGTAAGTGGCCTTGTCACCTGCGGCGGCTAATGACTCTATGGCGTTCATAGGACGGGCTAGGTATTCATTCACTGGCTTGTGAGTGTAGCCGTCCTGACATCCTTCAGCGCAGCTTCCATAATCATGTTCCAGGCCCGATGTACACTCTCTGCCGCAATGCCTACAGACACGAATATGCTGGCTCGTCCCGTGGCAGATACAATAGCAAGTCTCCATTGTGTATCCCTCCATTGTTGACCTATTCTCTGGCTTAGTGTTCCCAGGATTTCCTGGTTTGCCAGGATTGCGCTCACGGTAGTTCTGTGCCAACTCAGCTTCATGGTCGTGTAACCACTTGCTGTCTTGCAACGCTGTCTTATCTTCCCAGGGTGGACTTGTTATCACCACGTCGGCGCTCACCAGGGGAAGACACCTGGCATCGCCCCTCAGTATCACGACGCTGCCCATAGAGAAGCCCAGCATCGGCATGGTACGCATCTTCTCCCAGGAGCGGCGCATAGGGTCAACGAAGTGCTGCTCTAGTTCCACGCAGATGACATTGCGGCCCATGAGGGCGGCCAGGAGCGTGGCCCCGCTGCCAGCCATCGGGTCAAGCACAGTCTCCCCTGGCTGGCTGTACCGTTCAATCATGGTGGCCCACATTCCTAGCTGGCCCTTGGCTGGGTGCTGGAAGGCATCGGGCACGAACAGCCGCCTGAGAGTGAGCGTGTCATTCTTGAAGCGGATGGTTTCCATCATGGTGTCACTCCTTCTCCGAGTGTGCCAAGGGATTCTCCGCCTAGCCTCTGTTTACTCACCGATAGACTGCCTTTGTTGCCCCGTTGTGCCCATGAATCTTCTCCACGTCCGCCATGTTGCGGTAGACGCCCAGGCCAGGCACACCCGCCGCCGTCATGCGCCAGCACAGCACCACATTGACGGTCAAGCCCGATTCCTCGTCCCAGAACTCCACACCGTCGGCCACCACGCCCGTACCGCTTACGCCGCTGATGTCCTGCTGCCGTTCAAGAACGAATACTCTAGTTGCCACCTTGCTCCTTTATACTCTCTAGGACTTTACATATAGGACATTTACCCCTAATTGGGAAGCAACGTGGTTCCCCGCACTTCTTACAAGGAACGGTAATACTGAACTGAGTAAGCTTCTGCTTCACATTCTCCTCCACGCCTCGATAAGCTGCCGCCAGACGAACCGGGAATACACTGGTGGGATGGCCTGAGTCAATTCTTCCCGGCGCATCCAGTCTATGCCCATAGCTTCGGCTGCGAGACGCCATCCCTTGGCATGACCTACGCCGGCGGCCTGTGCGCCGTTGCTGTTTTGCCATTTGCCGAGAGTACCCATCTTGCCCATCAGGGCAGCCATAGGGTCACCGGATGCCCGCCAACGGTCAAAGTTGCCATTTGGTATCGGCGCCGCTATAGGCGATGCGGCTCGCACACTGAAAGACTGATGCACATTGCCTCTCGCATCTTCGGTCCGGCTGAACACGACATTGTGTTGCCTCTCTCCAAGATTCCTACCTGCCAGTATGCGACTGCGGTGTTTCGGATGCTCAGGTGCCAACCACAACAGACTGGACGCAAACAGTCTGTGCCTGTAGAAGGGCAACCCAAACATCGTCCCACAGAGCCATCCCGCTATCAGCCCGTGTGCCTCTAGCCCCCGCTTCGCCAAGCCCTTGGCCCCATACCGTGCTCCCATGACATTCTCCACCACATAGGGCTTGCCAGAGCAGTCCAGTTTCTCGATGGTCGGGAGAATGAGCAGAGGCCTCTCTTTGCCGACCAGCCAGGGCAGGTTGTTCATAATGCTGTACCCCTGGCACGGCGGGCTTGCCCACACCGCATCGAAGGGCGTCAGGTCTACCGTGAGCGCATCCTGCAAGACGAAGGAAAAGTTCTTGGCGTAGCCAGCATTGTGAAAACTCGGATAATGGGGCTGGTATTTCAGGTCAAACCCAGTGATGTGACAGGCTATTCCTGCGTCTTGGCAAGCGAGATAGATACCATATGCTGAGCCGCCCGCTCCAGAGTAAAGGTCGGCCACCCGAACAGTGCCATTATCCCAGTAGGGTGTCATCCCATCACCCTCCTTCGCCTTCGTTTCTTCCCGTCCTGGCTGCCTACGGGCCGGCCTATTTGGATGCCCTCGGCCCTGGCCCGGGCCATGCCCGCTTTGGTACGCTCACTCCGACGCTTACTTTCCTGCTGCGCCACCCAGCCAGTGAAGGAAAGCAACACATCCATGATCTCGCTGGGGTACTCCGTCCACGGCTCTTGCAGGCTCACCACCTGGCATCCGTACCGAGCTAGGCGGTGTATAAGTTCCAGGATAGGCAGGGGTCCCTCCCTGCTCAGACGATCCAAGGCCCACACCACCACCACATGGTATTCACCCCGCCGCGCGCCCTCGGCCAGCTCCCCCAGGGCCTTCAGGTGCGCGCCTTTGTAAGCGGATGCTCCCACCTCAAAGACACGGACTACCTGCCAGCCGCGTCTCCGAGCTAGGGCCTCGAGGGCAGGGCGTTGGTTCTCTACGGTCTGGATGCCAGGATCGCTCACCCGGAGCCAGAGGGCAGCCTTCGTTGCCAAGCACACCGCATCCCATTGGTCAACCGAGAGGGCGTCCATCTGCGTCTTTTGCGTACCCATCTTACCTCCTCAACCCTGATTTTGGATGGCATGTTGAATCAATGTATCGTATAGGGCAATCACAGGTAATACGACTAGTCCCTGGAATAAGGACAAACTCTGCTGGCCTGCCGCATGAGTAACAAATACCTGAGCCACTAACTAAAACTAATTGCTCGTTGGGGGCGTCAATCTGTTGCTGGGTCACTGTATACTCCTTTTGTTCCTAGGGCCTGAAAGCCCACTACCTCAACTAAAGCAAATACTGGCGACCCCCACAAACCAGGATAGATGGCCAGAATATGGCCCGTCTCACAGCGAATATTGAAAGCAAGGCCACCATTCGGCCCTCTCTGAAAACGAGTAGATGTGCAATCTTCAGCAGGGCAAACTTTGGGATAGAGTTGGCGGTCTTCTTTACTAACCTGTGGCTGGTTCATGGCTTCTCCCCTATCACCCTGTCTCGGTCTTGGGGCGAATCAAAATGCCCAAATACTCTTCCGCACCGAAGACAATAAACTTCGCACTCATAAATACGTGGAACTCTGTTTCTATATTTGTGGTCAAGAATCTTACAGAGGATATTCATGGCTTCTCCTTCGCCAGTATCGCCGCAGCCAGGGCATCAAGCCAGTTGTCGGCTGTGCCGCTGTAGGCGTCACCTATGTCAACCAACCACGATTTGGCATATTCGCCCTTCTCTACAAGTCCGTAGAAACAAGTGAAGTCCTCTCTAAGAGCATCTGGCAGCCTCAGCGCTGCCTCTGCACGGGAGCGACGAACATGGGTGTGGCCTACATAGGTAGAATCGTATTTGAACAATGCCTCGAATAGCAGTGTCCCAGGCTTGTCCTTCATGTACTCGGCCAATTCGTCTAAAGGCGTGGTCATGGCTTCTCCTTCAATGCCTTTCTCAAAGCCTTGGGGCTAGGCTACACGAGCTCCTTTTGCCAGTAGGCGGCATGGACTGGTCATCTCCAGAGGCCGCCACGTCGTTGCTCCGTCCTGACGTACCTACCGGCGCAGCCCGAAGGCCGGTGAACCGGTAGACCATCCTCCCTCGCCATCGCCCCAAGGTTCCGAAAGATCTACGGCGCGGGCTACCCAACCTCACCCGACGGACTGCTGCCCGTACCGTTATGATGGTCTTCGCCATCGCCGTAGGTCTCCTTCTCTACCTGCATCAGGCTCTAGCGCCTATACCCCTCTGATGCAGGACGGTTTCTTGTAGTCAGTGTGGCTGGGTATCAGACGCTTTCCCAGTCTCCTGGCTCTAATTTATGGGATTAGAACGGTAGCCCCTCTAGGGGATCATCACCACCCTGCTTCAGGAGCGGCGCGCCAGAAGGATGTACCTCAAAACTATGGATGGTCAAGTTCGGCTCTATCATCTTCTTGCCGTCGCGCCCTTCCCACTCACGGGACCCGTACTGACCGGTCACCATCAGCACATCGCCGTGCCGGACATCGCGGGCCAGTTGCTCCGCTAGGGCCTCCCAGGCTACCACCTTCCTGTACCCCTGGGGTGTCTCCGCCATGATGTTGCAGACCGCTTTGCCCGATGCTGTGTATCGAAGTTCCCCCTCGCCACGGAGCGTGATCTGGAAGGCTCCGGCGGGGACAGGGCTGCCCGTGGACTCCCCATTCTCCTGGGATGCATCTCCCGTGCCGCTATCTTCGGGCGCGGCATAGCCCAGGTTCGTCTCCAGGTAGCTTCGCATGGTAGCAACGGCTAAGTCCCTGTCGGCATCGTCCAGCTTCCGCAGCGTCTTGGCCTTGAGCTGATACCACGTCCCGCTGTCCCCTGTGACCTTCTCGGAGTACAGCCTGACCACCACCTTCTGAGCGATGCTGGCTGACGAAAGCAACCCCATAATCCGGTTCCCTGTGCCCCGGAGTCGCATCCCAAATGGGGTATAGGTGTCCGCATCCTGGAGAATCAGGTTATGCCCTGTCTCGCACATCTCGCGTCCTTTGCCTTTCTGCGGCTTGGGGGAGAAGAACGGACACTGGTGGCACAGTTGCCCCGCGCGCTCTGCCCCAGGATCAGCCGTAATCCCGTTGGAACTCCAGCACACCGGCTGGGCCTCGCGGCTGAAGTCCTCTGGCCACTTGGTCTGAGTGACCTTGCTAACCAGGGGCACCACCTCCAGGACATCAAAGACCTCTTCCGTGTCGGTCCTGACGAACTTACCAGGGCCGTACCTGTCGGCGTCCTTGGTAGTGACCTGCACGAGCTTGACGATGGGCGGCAAGAGGGCATCGCGGCTAACCTCCATGCCCTCAGTCCGCTGGACCACCCGGGTCGAAGTATCGGGCTGCCCTAGTAGCGCTGCTTGCTGTTCTGTTTTAGCCAACATGGTCCGTTTCCCCTTTTTGTTTTGGTTATTATGTCCTAACTCGGTTGTGCTTAGGCTGGCCCAGGGCCACGCTCCCTGGGAAGTAGTGTCTACCCAACGGTAGGTTCCGAGCTCCACTAAAAGCCGTCTTAGCAGACGCCGCTTTGGGTAGTGCTTTTCTCTTTCGCCACCAGCCCGACTAGACTTGCGCGCCTTCCTGCGCCCCCGCCAGAAATCCCAGCGTGACGGTAAAGATACCGATTTGGATGGTCACCGCGGCCCATTCCCGCTTCAGCAGCTCCTGGACCAGAGCCGCATCCAGGACTTGCGCTCTGACCGTATTGACGATATTCACGAGCTGCTGCCAGTCCTTGTCGGTCTGCTTGGCCACAAGAAGCGCCGCCTTACGCGCCTCAGCGTTCTTGCCCTCTACCTGGGCCACCAGAATATCCTCCCGCTCCGCCAAGAGCCGCTCCTGCGCTGTTAGGCTGGCCTTAGCCCGATCGTGAGCATCCTGGGCCGCGGGGATCCCATGAGCCAGAGCCGTCAGACGCTCAGACTTGGCCTTGATCCCTGCCCGCTCCGTCAGTGCCCCTAGCAACTTCAATCGCTCTTGCATGGTTCCCTCCTAATCCCGTACTCTTCCTATCCATCGCCTATCTTTTATATAAGCATCCAAATCTTCCTTAGAGAATCGCCAGCGTCCCGCTACTAGGCCACCACGCAACTCCCCTAGGCGGACCAACTTGGCAACGGTACGCCGGTTCAGACGTAGATAATCCGCCGCCTCTATAATGGTGAGCAGGTCAGCCATTGGGCTTGCCCTCCACCGTTATTTCACCCCCGGGCCCAAGTTCCTTCGCCCCCTGGAACCCATCCTGGAGCATCCTGTTGTAGAGTGTTTCCTGGGAACCCACCAGCATGTAGGGCAAGAACACTTCCGTCACCGTCACCATGCCGATCTCAACCAGGGCGAGCTGGGCCTTGACCCAAGCCATGACGTTTCGCCATGCGCACCGCTCCGCCTGGGCTTGCCATTGGGCCCTGGCTTCCTGAGTAGGCGCACCATACTGCCACTTCCCCTTGACCAACCACCGCGCCCCATCCACGTGTCGGTCAAACAGGTACTGGTAAATAGCGTCAGCGCGGCTCGGAAGTTGAAACGGCACGCCGTCATGCTTGAAACCCACCGACTTGATACGCCCCGCATCATACTCTGTGAGTACGTGGCTAGCCTTGTGGACTCTCAGCAACTCCGTGATCTCGGCCAGCGTCTTCTCCACTGAGACGGTGGTGTCTATGTAGGGAATCTCACGTGGCATGAGGGACATCTCCTTCCTTCAGAGCATCCTCCGGCAGCAGGTTCAGGAGCGTCTCCAGCGAAAGCACCACCAGCCAGCCTTTGTACGGCTGGTGCAGGGCTAGGGCATCCTTGCCCTTCAGCCATTCACTGATCTGCCTCCATCCCACCCCATTGCGCCGCTGCTTCACCTCCCAGACCAGGCCCAGGGCTTTCACATCACCAGGGTAGCCCTTGGCAGCCCCTGAGAGCGGGACCCGCTGCCCCCCGATGGCCTGGGCGAAGGCGCGCTCGGCATCGCTGCCCTTCTGCCGGGGGCGAGCACCACCGCTCATTGCCGTTCCCCTCTCTGGTGCTTCTCCGCATGGGCTATCGCCCAGTCAAACATTGCCAGCCTGTCCCGGCGGAACACTCCGTAGCGGCATGGCCAACAGAAAGCCGTCCAGGTACCAGAAGCTAGACGTTGGATTCTCATTCCTTTATCTCCTTTTCCTTTTCACCCATCGCCGCATCGTAGGCTGCGAGAGCGGCCTCCATGACGACCTCAACAGTTTTAGATGCTTTCCCCGTAGGTATGTAGGGTCTCCACCTTGCATACATCAAACGTAGCGCCTCCGCCAACTGCTGCGCTAGGGCTTCCAGCCGCTCCACTTCGGCGAGCAGGGTCAGACAGGCGTCTGCTAGGGGCACAACGGTCATTGTATGTCCGTGACCACGCTCTGCATTCTCTCTGGCGTCCCGACTTTCATAAAACGCTTTGATGGACTTAGCCCGTTCACGGATGGCTTGCAATTCATCAGGGGTCATTGAACTCATAGCTACTTTCTCCTCACCCACTCCGGCACAACCCGCTCTTTCTTGTACCGGTCTATCAGGGCACTGGCCTGCCCCTTGGTGATATTCTCTGGGTAGCGCACGGGCTGGCCATTGGCATCCTTGAGTTTCTTCAAGAAGGCTACCTGCTTCGGCGTGGCGTCGCCACTCCGCCACTTGGCTGTCCTGTCCAGCATCACCATCAGGTCGGGCACTTCCTGCCGGACCCAGTCATCGGCTGCCCTGACCGCCTCGGTCATGCCTGAGTACCGGCCCAGGTGCTGCGGCGGTTCCTGTGGCACCTTCAGTCGCAGCGTGGCGCCGCCCAGCAGGTCTTCCACGATGCCGAGCTGCCCTTTGCCCATGACGCCCAGGGCGTAGCCAAAAGCCGTCTTGACCCAGGCGAGGCTGGACTGCTCCGCTATGTACTCCTCCACCAACGTAGCGGCCAGGGGATCGAACTCGCGCGCTATCCGCTCCACATCCTCTAGCGATTCGGCCTGGTCGAGCATATCTAGCGGCAAGTTACCCTGGGCGTCCTCTATCTCTTTCACGGCCTCTAGCACGTCGAGATCGCCCAGCTTGAGCTTGATAGGCAGGCCAAACAGCGTATTGAGGTTCTGGACGTGGGCCTTCTTGTTCACATCCACCAGGTCGAGCACCAGCAAGTCCGCCTTGCCCGGAAATATCCGAGTCCCACGACCCACTGCCTGGGTATACACGAGGCTCGACTTGGTGGGCCTAGCCATGAGGACACAGCCCGTCTCCGGAGCGTCGAACCCCTCAGTAAACACCATACAGCCGACAAGTACCTGCACATCCCCCTGTCGGTAGGCCGCAATGCGCTGCCGGCGTTCCTGGGTAGGCGTCTCACCCAGTACCAAGGCGGAGGGGACCTCGGCGGCCTGGAACGCTGCCAGCATGTGCTCAGCGTGTTCTACGTTGACGCAGAACACCAGCGCCTTGCGATCCCGGGCGTGTTCCTGGTATGCCTGAACCGCCAGGGCGTTGCGCTCCGGCGTGTCCACGGCATTGGCTAGGGCAGATTCCTTGAAGTCGCCATGCGACGTGGGTACGTAGCTGATGTCCGCCGCGCTCTGGACCTGGACACCCCTGATCTTGCAGAGCCAACCTGCCTCCATCATCTCCCGGATGGTGCGGGAATAGGCAATATCGTCGAATATCCACTCCAGCCCCGTGCCGTCGCTCCTGGTAGGCGTTGCAGTAAATCCTACCAGGTACGGCGCCGCTGGCCCAGGCTTGAACTCCCTGAAGGCATCGCGGTACTCTTTGCGAAGCGCCTTGCCGCGCTCGCTAGCCTGTGCCCTCAGCAAAGCCCGCTTCCCCTCTCGGCCAAAGGCCATCTTACGAAGCGTCTCCTCATCCAGTGCTGCCGCTGCCTCTTCAGACATACCATCGTCCACCAGATCAGCCCGGAGGTCCTCAACATCGAAGACAAGCTGCTCTTCTTTGGCAGCTTGCAAAATCTGCTCCTGGTCCGGTACAAGTCCGAAATGAGCCAGAAGACGCAGATAGGTGGCCGCGGTGCAATGATGTGCCTCATCAACCACCACTAGACTGAAGTCCTCTGGCCGGAGCGCAGCCAGGCGTTTAGGAGACATGGCAAAGGTCTGGATGCTGCCCACCAGCACTTTGCAACCCTCGGGTGCGTGGCGTTCCGCCTGCTCTATCCCGACGGTCATGCCCGGGTTGGCCTCCTGTATCCGCAGCGCCGCCTGGTCCAGCAGCTCCTCGCGGTGCGCTATCACCAAGACGCGCTTTGACGATAGGGCAGGCATGGCGGCGAACACCTGAGTTTTTCCGCTGCCTGTCGGCAGCGCCACCAGCGCCCTCTGCCCGCCATAGGGGTGTCCCTCGTCATGCAGGCGGCGGTACTGGACCAAGGCGTCCAGGCAGGCTTGTTGGTAGTCACGCAGGGGCGACAATGGAAGCCTCCACTAATCGTTCTACGGCCTTTTGGATCTCTTCGGCACACGGGAGACAGAGATACCAGGGAAGCAGACGACGCTTGTTCGACTTAGATGCCGAGAAGTCCAAAAAGCCAAACGGCAGCCCCGAATCACCGATAAACAACCCATAGGAATGCCGTATACACAAATCAGCGTGGCACCGCCTGCATGCCCGGGTCCCATCCCATTCACAGCCAGGATAGTCACACCTCACCTCTTCAACAGTCTTCGTAGTTCTGGACATCAGCTACCCCCTATCGTTCACTAAATCCACTCATTGAGCCGCCTTCCCTTCCCTCACCATAGCTTCATTCTCACCGGCATGCCGGTGACCTGGGCAGTCTTTAGCCGCTCGGCCAAGGCCGCCACGTCCTCTTGCGTGGGGTGTTCCACGCCAAACCAGTCCTGTGTATGCAGCGACACCGCCTGTTCAGCGCCCACGCCGTGATACCTACCCCGGCACATGCAGTCGCACTTTGGCTCTTTCGCGGCGTGGCACCTGGCGTCGCACCGACCTTTGGTCCCATCGCGCTGTTGCCCCAGGTCATAAGGGTAGCCATCACCCGCCCCTCCTGTACGCCACGAGCGCGCCTTTACGGTAGATCCCTTCGCGCTCTTTGACGTACTTGATAGGCAGCTTGCCCCACCTGAATAACTCCCAGGCTGTATCCCAGAAGACTGGCCCATGATTCACTCCCGCAGGCAGAATATGGTGGGCAATCTCGTGGAGCAAGACTACTTTCTGGTCCAGACGGCTTGCCCCCGCCGTGACCACTATGCATCCAGACTCGAATATGCATCCAGACTCGAAGTACCGGCCACTAGAGTGGACAAGTTTCCAGCCGGAGCGTGTGATGATTAGCTGGTGGCCTCTGTACCGCCGTTGAGTCCCCGCTCGCCGCCAAGTTAGCTCAGGGAGCGGTTTGTCTTCGCCGTGGGCATCCTGCCAGTAAAGCAAAGCGTTGACCACCAAGTCCTGGGCCCATTTGGGGGCGGTCATCCTGTTCTCCCTTCGGCCTGCACGATGGCGTCAGCAAGAGCATTCCGCTTTTTCTGTTCGTCAAACGGCATATCAGATGTGTCAAGATAGGCCAGCGCCCATTTAGCTGCCGCTAGGAGCGCAGGTGCGGCGGCTATGAGACGGGCATTGGCGTCCTGCTCCGCGTCGCTAATCGTCTCAGTCAGGTAGAGGTCTCCAAACCACTTATGAGCGCTAACCGACTCCAGCGAGAACCGACGGCGGCCTTTCGCTAGCATAGATGAGAATTCGGCTCTCCATGGCCCTGGTGTGTGCTGTGTGGTCATGCTGCACCTTCCTTCGGGGGCCATGCTGTATACCTAGCGGCAAGCTCACTACCTACCATGCCCTCCACAACGTAGAACTTGCGGGTGATAGGGGGCTTGGCTCTTGGGGACAGCCGCACACTGTGGACTTTGCCAGTTTCCAGCGCCAGTTTTTTTGACAACTCGATAGCCTCGATAATCCTAAGCCCGCTTCGTATCAACTTCATGCGTCACGCTCCGTACCATTCGCATTGGACGGGGCCGACTGGAGCGGCCGTATGATCGGAACTGTCCACGCAGGGGTGATGCAACCACCATCTGCGCCCCGTCCAATGCGCCCTGATATTACCACCTAGTACCCGATATGTCAAGCCCTGGGCACAAAGTTCCAGTAAGGTAAGGGCGTTCCGTGCTCGGCCAGGCCCGAATTAGACGGCGAAACGGGCCTGTTTAGGTGGTGGGGGGGAGGGCGGTTTTGTTGGAACAGCAGAGGGGTGGCTATCAATGCGCCAGCGCAACGGCCTTTGGCATACCGGGCAGAGCAACGGCTCTCTGCGCTGTAACGCAGCTATGGCTTTGTACAAGCTGTGCATAGCCTGGAACAGGTGCCTTCCCTTTGAAAAAGCAAAAAAGGCGCTGAATAACTCCTCATCGGTAGAGTCCTTCATGCCCATCAGGTGGCAGTAGGTCATTTCCATAAGTTGGATAGCTAGGTCGTCGCCTTTCTGGAAGGCGACCTCCCCCCAAATTTTCAGGTCTAGCCGCGTAGCTAGAAGGTCTTGAATAAAAGCATCCCCCGCTCCCGGATCATCTTCGGATTCCTGGAGGACTACACTCAAATGAAAGGCACTCTCAGGCCGGTCCAGATAGAAGGACAGCCCTCGGCCCTGCACCAACGGTTTGTATCTTTTCCTGTCACCCAGGCGCGATAGGATATCCGCCACATCGTTGAACTCATTGGTTATCTCCGCCTTCAGCTCCGCCTCGTCAACACCCTGTGTAGGGTAGAGCCTGACGAGGCGGATCACACGATACCGGTTTCCACCTTCGAGGTTAGGTAGCAATAAGTCTGCCCCAATACGCCGAGCTGTTTCTGTCATACAGGTGTGGCAGATGTTTCCACACGAAGAAATCGTTTTGAAGTCAGGAAAATCGCCATCCTTCCAACAGAAACCATGCATGGGAGAGGCGCAATCGTCTACTCGCTCCGTCTGCTTTTTCCACATGCCCTGCGCCAAGAGATCAGAGAGAGCGCCCTGAGAAAGCCTGCTAGCTTCGGGTCCAAATAGGACCCCGAGTTTGGTGTAAGGTATCTCCGGGCTTCTTACACTAAAATCGGGGTTTCTATCTAACCCAGCTAGCGCCTGTGCCCCCGCCACAAAATTCCGGGCGCCGTACAACGCCGCCTCTCGTCTGGCAAGGCGGCCACGGCGGCTGAGGTCTCGCAAAGACTCTTCGGCCTCGTCAGCCGTGGGTGTCTTAGCGCCCGCGGAGGTTTTTGTCTGAGCAGGATCAGGTGGGAAGTCTTTTGTAAAGAGTTCAGGGAAATAATGATGCACAAAGGCGGGAAGGCTGGAAACGTGGAGGATGGTTTCTACGGACGGGTCGTACCATCGGTAGGCGATAGGGTTGGCGTCCGTGCTGTCGGGGTGCTCAGACGCTGGGATGAGCGAGTAGCTGCCATGCCCCCGGAACTCCAACCCCTTTGCTTTATGCCCTCTGACTATTTCGTCGCTCGTAACAATAATGTGGACGCTTTTCTTTGAAAGATAGCAGGGGGTGCTTTGAAGGAAATAGTCCCGGGCTTGGTGCGCCTCGAAGGCGTCCCGATACTCAACCTCTATGTCATAGAGACGGCGGGTTTTATGCTCTAGGTTCCCATGGCCCCAAAGGATTGCCGTATTACCGTTCTGAAACCTTGGTTGCCGCCAGACACGCCAATCCTCTTCTTTGGGTAACCCCCCGATGTTTGGGTGTCCTGCCTTCCCGTACAGATGCTCCCAAAGCGGCCCGCCGTGGCCGCCTTTGAACCCTAGCGGGATAGGGAGTACGGGGAAGCCAGCAGCCCATAACTCTTCGATTCTGTTTGGATCCCCCATCTCAGGAGTAGGGAGACGGAAAGGCTCAAGTCTGGCGTCCCATGGGCCTTTGTGGGCGTAGGGCTCGTCGCCCGGGTAAGAAGTCCAGTCCTGCTTGTACGCTCTGGTAACCTTGGCGTGGGCCTCTTTCGAGCTATAGGTGTCTCGCTCAGGTTGGGCCATGCCATCAAATAGGTAGTCCATCAATGCATGGGCAATGTCTATTCCAACATTTGCCTGGTGGCATCCCCAGGCCAGTTTCCATGCGGCGGTATCCCTAGTGAACTGTGAATGGGACTCCCGCGTATCCGGAGTGGTGGGAGTGGCCGCTAGGCGGAGCAGCCAGGGGGGAGTGCCCCGGAATTGGTGATCCGCCTTTATTTCCTGGAGCTTCGCGGGGTCCGGAGCCGACGAAGGCGCTGTCTGAGGCTCTTTGATTCTGGGTCCATTTTGGAGAGCCTGGGCCGTAGCTCTGTCTGGGTTCCATCCACGTTTGTTATTGGCAGGCTGGAAGGCCGGCGTGTCTATTCCCCTATCCCACGTTGCGTACTGCTTGCCAGAGGCCAAGTCCATCCTAATAACACATCCATTAGGTAAGACAGCCCCGGGTGGGACTTCCTGCCATTCATTGGTGGGAGTAAAGAGCCCAGAACCTGGGGGAGGAGTAGGGGGGGTAGGGGAGGGCGGTGTTTGTGGTGTTGCTTGCTGCTGTGCTATATGGTTCATCCCCTGAGCGAAGTTCCGGGCAAAATTAGGCCCCCAGACGGAGTTGTTGTTAGTCACGGCAGTTTCCCTTGAAGGATTATTGGTGGCTTCCCCGATCCCAACATGGCTCGCTCAGTAGGCGTGGCGGCTTTCAGGGCCTTAGACAGACTCAAAGGATCGCCCGCTTCAGCAAACTGCCCTCCTGTGGCTTCAGCTAACTGTTTGAGAAATCCAGAATCATATTCCGCCCCTGGAATACCGATAGCCATAATTTCTACACTACGCGAGCGCGCCTCGGAAATAATTTCTTCCTGAGTGGCATCAGTAGGAACACCGTCGGTGATCAGAATAATGCGCCTGGGAACCTTGTGTAGGGCGCCCCATGCAAGTTGCAGTGCTCCAAAGAGCGGTGTGCTCCCCGATGCTTTTTGAGGCAAGTCACCAGGGAGTTTCATTACAGGGCGGAACAGCCATTCAGCTTGTTCACCCCCAAAATAAACAATGCCGAGGTTGGCACCCAGCAGAAAAGGCTCCACGTAGCTTTTGATAGCTTGCGTTGCTATATCTATTTTCCTGACGGTTTTGTCTCGTAGAAACGCCTCTGCCATGGACCCTGATGTGTCCAGGCAGACTACGACCGTTCCTTCTTTCGGTGGTGGCTGTTTCTTCACAAAGTCTGGGGTCTTGAATGGATGAAACGTAGGCTGCGGTTTATCCGGTGTCATGGTGTACCCCCTTCGCGATAGGCTTGGTTCAGCTGAGCAGCAAGTTCGCTGCTCCCGCCAACGTCAGGGTGGAAAATCTTGATCAGCGCGATATAAAGATTCCGTTGCTGGTCTTTAGGACACCGCGCAAAAAGCGGTGCAAAGCAGTTGCCATCAGAGAGGCTTAGAGTCCCTTCTGCCTCCAAGTCACTTTCTATCTCTTCATCAGGGAAGTAGGTGTCAAAAAGCGTGGCCAGTTCATTTAGGTATCCCTTGAGTACAAGCCAGTAAGCAAACTTCTTGTCAAGGGGGGAGTAGACTGGGCGACGAGCTGCCCCGGGGATAACCGCTTTGAATGTGTCTACCCATTCGTCGTGGAAGGGGCTCATGACCTTCACCCAGTCGGGATGATCCGAGCGCAAGATCAAGATTCTCGCCATGCCAGCCTTCTTTGGACAATGCATTTGGTATCATAAACCCTGGGGATGGGGGAATGTCAACCCACATATTATATAGTCTCTGCCAATACACTACCGTCTCATTGGTACACTTGACAATCTCATTATTGTCTGCTTATGATTGGGTAGGATTATCTTTGGGAGCACAAGATATGGTGACGATACTAAAGAGAGATACCATAGATTGCCCCTGCGGGGATAAGATGCACGCATCCCATAGCACGGGTCCCCACGGCTTCAAGAAGTACAGGTGCTTCAACTGTGGAAGCTCGTCTTTGTTGGCTCCAGCCATCGTACAAATGAGACAGGAGGCGCAGAATGAACCAAACGGAAGTGGACAAGGTGATAGCGGAAACCAAAAACGAACCTCTCAGGGGGGTGTTGAGCCACTTCAACGAAACGATCAAGAGCCTTGGCTCTAGCCCCGCCCTGGCCGCCATGCGCCAGGAACTCGACGCCCTGAAAGCCACGCCTTCTCACACTGCCGGCCTGTGCGGGAAGCAGGAGTGCCAACCGTGCCAGGATGCCAAGATCGCCGTGGGGCATCAGGTTGAAGAGGGCATAATCCGGCAGTTCGAGGGTGCGGCGGAGCGGTATGGCCTTCAAGATGAGCTATCCCTGCTGGCCGAGGCGGTGAAGCACCACAGGTCCAAAGATGCCCAGTGGTCCCCCCGGCAAGCTGCCCCCGGACATCTTATACAGGTGGGGTAGCAGGAGGCTCACATGGTTGAGCAGAACGGCGCCCATGTTCCTACGCCAGAGGAGCAGTTTGAGGCGCGGCTAACCCAAGTATTCCAGAAAGCCCTTGACCAAGCCATGCCTGCTATCCGGGCCGGCATCAAGCAGGAAGTCCTGGCCGAGGCCGAGGCAGCCATTGGGAAGCGCGTCCAGGAGGCCCGGGCTGAGGTGGATGCTTACAAAGGCCAGCAGCTTTCCCCTGCCACATCCTCTTCACCTGTCGAAGATACCCCCAAGAGCCTAGCCGACGCTATCCGGTGGGGAATAGCGTATCTGCCCAAGGCTCTTGCCGAGTCGCTGGACACCTATGACAAGCTCGTCACCATCCGTATGAAGCAGCAGAACCCCGCCATCGTAATGGGTGAGTGGGCCAAGACCAACCCCGACATGCTGGCGTTCTACGCCCAGAAGTATGCCCCTGACCCGCTCCAGAACTATCTCCCTGGCTTGCTGGCTAAAAACAGCCTGGACACCGCCAACGCAGTGGCTAAGGTGCTAGTCCGCCAGGGCATGACGGGGCGCAACGGGGGTGGGCGGTTCGCCGTGGACCCTTTCGACGAGCCCAGCGAGTAGTCCGACGAGCTGGGCAACAACTCCGAGCCGACGCCAGAAAACAGACCGCTAGAGACCGCGCCGATGCAAAGAAGGCGGCGCGTAACGCTTAGAGAGGCGTTGGGGTAATCCCCCCATGAGCCTTATCCTTGACATGGTGGTGGGCAAAATCAGGGGGGCATCGCTTCAGGAGCTAACCGAGTTCGCCGAAGCCCTCTCCCACCAGCTATCCGAGGCCCAGCTTGCCGTTATCGAGCACGTGTTATCTCAGGAAAAAGAGCGGCGTAAAGGGACTTTGGCGGCGACCAGGTGGGGGATATGAGGTGGACACTCAAAGGATTTGGCAGTCTCTGAGCTGGCTGATAGTGGGTATCGGACTGGGCATCCTGCTCTCCGAGTTGACGCTATGACGACGCTACATGAGGCCCTGGGCGCTCCCCCCTTCCCCGCAGGAATGGGGATCTCGTATGCCCCGCCCAAAGAGCAACTGCCTTTCATTGAGATAGTCCCGGGCGAGCCAGAAGCCTTTATCGAGATAGTGCCGCCCCCCGTTCGTGGTGAGCCTGTCGAACCACATCCCGATGTAAAGCCCGGCGTCCGCCTGTTCAAGTTTCAGCAAGAGGCGGTGGACTGGCTTCGGGACAAGCCTGGCGCTCTCCTGGCCGACGAGATGGGTGTCGGCAAGACGGCGGCGGGGATCGCCTGGGGTGTTCAGCACCGGCCTGTCCTGGTGGTCTGCCCCGCGTCCTTGGTGCTGAACTGGGCCCAGAAAGAGTTGGGCGATCTCTGGCGGCGCAATGATAGCGTGGTGGTGCTGGACGGCCAGGTGGACTTTCCCAAGCCGTTGCCCGACTGGACGGTGTGCAGCTTCGGCCAAGTCGCGCGGTATCTGGGCGACATAGAACAGGCTGGATACCAGGCCGTGATAGTTGACGAGGCCCACGGCATCCGCAACCTGAACACGGCCCAGTCCCAGAACGTGCTGGACATTGTGGCTCCTGAGAAGACTTCCCCCGGCCAGCGCATCCCTCCCTTCCGCCTGGCCCTCACAGGCACGCCGATCAAGAATACCCCGATGGACGCCTTCTCCCTTATGCTGTTTGTGGGGCTGCGGACATGGGACGATCTGCCCGGCTTTCGGTACATAGTGCGGCAAGGGGAATCCGAGGCAGCCCAGGCAGTGTACGCTCTCCTGAAGCCCGTGATGCTCCGGCGCAAGAAGGCCGATGTATATCCCGACCTGCCACCTAAAGTCCATGAGACGCTGATGGTGCCCATCACGACGGCAGACGAATACGAATTAGCAGAGGGCGCTTTCCTCAAATGGCTTCAAGCGCAGGAGGGCACTCTACATACCCGTGCTCAGATAGAGGCCGAGGCTCTTGTACGTCTCCAGGCGCTGCGCGGCATCGCTGCTATGGGCAAGGTGGCGCCAGTGGCTGATTGGTTGATACCGTGCGGGACGACGGATATGCCGAAGGCTCTTATCTTCAGCACCCGGATAGAGCCGCTAGAGTTGCTGCAAAAGCGGCACCCGTCCAGCATCCTCTATACGGGGAGTTTGTCAAAAGAGGAGCGTCAGGCTTTTGTGGACAAGTTTCAGACGGACCCTGGCCTCTGCTACTTCATGGGGACTTACGGGGCAGCGGGTGTCGGCATCACGCTTACGGCGGCGGACAGGGTGGTGCTATTCGACCTACCCTGGACGCCGGCGGATAAGCAGCAGGCAGAAGACAGGGCGCACAGGTTTGGGCAGAAGCGTACTGTCGAGGTCTATAATATCCTTGCCAAGAACACGGTGGACGAAAGGGTGCTGGAACTCTTGGACGAAAAAGAGCAGATTATCGCAGAGGCGGTAGAAGGCACGTCCGCGGGCGCCGCGGCCAAGGGCAGCGTCGCCGGTGAGCTGCTGCGCCGGTTGAGGAGTGAGGCGTCTGAGCCGGGGCGTGCTCACCAAGCACCTTACAAATACGTCTCAGACGACGAAGCGGAAGCGGCGTGGGCGGAACAGCGACCAAAGGTGGGAATGGGCCAGCAGCCCTCCTCCTTATATATGGCGTTGCGCCAAGCCGTCATGGGCCAAATCCCTGACGACTGGGGTAGCAGGTGCCGGGACCCGTTAGGCCGATGGACAATAAGCGACCTGTGCCCCCCAGTACCTAGAGGCGAGGTTGCTGCAACAGCAATGACATTTGCTCTGAGCGCCGACGGCACTAGGCGCTTTGAGTTCCAGCACCAAGTGGTCGAGGCCACCGACCTGATAACCAGCCACGATCCATTCACATTCGAGATAAATAGCCGGTTCACGCAGCATCTACAACCCAGGAAGCGGAAACGCGCCGCTACCCAAGTGCAAGTCCAGAAGATAGCGAAGACCCTAGAGCCCATGAGCCTACTGACCGACTTCAGGACGTTTGACCGGGGCGCGCCCATCGTGGGACCCGACATGCTGGTAGAGAGCGGCAACGGACGTGTCATGGGATACATCCGGGCCAGTCGAGAGTACCCGGAGCGGGTAGCGGCGTATCGAGAGGCTTTGCTGGCGCATATCGGCGAGTTCGGGTTGACGACGGCAGATGTAGAGGGCAAGACACTCCCTCTCCTTATAAGGATGCGTGTCACGTCCCTGACCGACGCTGAGCGGCAGAAGTTCGTTGAAGAGGCGAACCTGCCTTCTGGCATTACCAGGTCCGCTGTGGAGATCGCCCGGACGGATGCCGAGCGCATCACTCTGGACTTGCTGCTAACGCTGGACGTGGGCGAAGAGGACACGCTGTATGACGCACTGAAGGCCACACGCAACAGGGCATTCGTTACCCGTTTCTTGGGTACTCTGCCAGAGAATGAGCGGGGCCAGCTTCTCGACTCTACCGGCGTGGTCAACCTGGACGGCATCAGGCGGATAGGTCAGGCCGTCTTTGTTTACGTGTTTCGTGGCGAGACCGGCCTGAAGTTGGCGGAGCTGGCCTTTGAGACGCTGGACAATGAGATTCGCAACGCCTTTGGTGGCATAGCCCGCGCGCTGGGGTCCATGGCGCAAGCCGAAGCGTTGACTACCACGGGTGCCCGTGCCGCAGACCTAGCCATCGGGGAAGACCTGGCCACGACCCTCCGCGTGTATGTCAGGCTTCGTGGCGCGGGCACTAGCGTGGCCGACTATCTGAACCAGGGCCAGCTAGAGTCCCGTGAGCTGACGTCGTTCCAGGAGGATGTGCTGCGAACTGTGGCCAGCCGCTCCCGGTCTGCCAAGCGGATAGGTGAAGTGCTCCGCCGGTATGCTGATGGCGTGGTAGCGCAGCCGCCGCCTAGCCAGGGCAGCATGTTTGGTGATGTGCGAGTGAGCAAAGAGGAGCTATGGACTTCGGCCAGGGCGGGTGAGCAGGCCGACTACGAAGCAGAGACGGCGGAACGGGCCAGAAGGCGCGAGGAGCGGGAGTTATCCCCCGTGGCGGCGCAAGCCTCCCCTCTCACGGCACGGCTGGACACCCCCATGACAATCTTTGCGGCCATGGCGGCCCGCGACCCGAAGGCCAGCGTGGACTGGTGCAACCTTGACCCAGGGCGCATAGACGCGGCCTGGGCGTGGCGGCCATTCAGGGACGCTATAGCCGAAGCTCGCGGCTTGCGGGCCAACGTCAAGGTGTGCGGGTCAGAGCTTTCGCCCGATAGCTACATACTGTCTGCGGACTTCACGGATGTACCTAAATATGTAAAGAGCCATCCAGGG
>ERZ1292644.611-Hain-H14-01um-R2-611-length-23031-cov-12_pt1 | contig 23031 bp, 47 predicted proteins | sample MGYA00564402_ERZ1292644 | MGnify/ENA primary metagenome ERZ1292644 (study PRJEB36523, sample SAMEA6512644) | groundwater metagenome | collected 2019-01-09 | study: AquaDiva: Metagenomics assemblies of 32 groundwater samples
TTTCAGGGTAGCCCATCCTCAGAATGGAACGCCATAATATCCATGCGCTCATATAGGGTCCTGTATCTTCTTCGGACGGCTCAGCCGGGGCGTATCAAAGCTGGTGGCTTTTTCCACGCAACAGCGCCAGGTCGGCCTCGACCATCTCCGTCACCAGTTCTTCAAACGAGACTGACCGCTCCCACCCGAGGATCTTGCGGATCTTCGCCGGGTTGCCAAGCAGCAGGTCTACTTCCGCCGGCCGGATAAACTGCTCATCCTGGCGCACGTATTGATGCCAATCCAATCCGGCGACGCCAAAAGCAATCTCCAGAAACTCCTCAATGGAATGCGTTTCGCCCGTCGCCACCACGAAGTCATCCGGCAAGTCGTGTTCAGCAATCAGCCGGATCGCGCGTGCCGTATCCTTCGCATGACCCCAATCCCGGCGTGCCTTCAGATTCCCGAGGCGCAACTCACTAGCCATGCCAAGAGCAATCCGTGCTGCTCCGAGAGAGATCTTACGGGTGACAAACTCTTCACCTCTACGTGGCCCCTCCGCGTTGAAGCATATGGCAGTAGAGGCAAAGAGACCATGACTCTCTCTGTAATTTTTGGCTAGCCAAAAACCGGCCAATTTGGCGATTCCGTACGGAGAACGTGGATAAAACGGTGTGGTCTCCGTCTGTGGCGTCTCTTGTACTTTCCCGAACATCTCGGAAGAGCTACATGTCACCATCCGCGCCTGCGGCGCATATTTATAGACCGCTTCCAGGACCCGCAGGACACCCAAGCCGGTCACGTCCATTGTCAGCGTCGGCTGACTCCAAGACAGAGCCACAAAGCTCTGCGCCGCTAAATTGAACACATAGTCAGGGTGAACCTGCTCCATCGCCCGATCCAAGGACCCCTGATCGGTCAGGTCCCCCTCAGCGATGGTAATCTGATCCAGCAGATGCCGAACCCGCGCCAGGTTATGCGGCTGGCGGCTGCTGCGCCGGACCAAACCGATGACTTGGAAGTTATTAGCCAGAAGTTCCTCAGCCAGGTAGCTGCCTATCTGGCCGGTAATCCCTGTAATCAATGCTTTCTTCTGTGTCATTACGAGAGGCCCCACATTGTAAGGAGCAGCAATACGCTCCCCAGGAAAAGGTCAATCGACAGGAGAAAAAGACCGGCGATAATCATACTTCGCCCACTATCCCGCGCTTAACCGATTGGTACTGACGCCGCCGTCCTACGTTCACCACCTGCCCATGCCTGAGCTTTTCATACTGCCGCTCTCGCAGGCTATATTCTTTACCGTATACCTCGCGCCGGAGCCTTTTCGCCTTCATCGCGCGCATAGATCACTCACTTGCCCCTTCCCAGTCGTCATCTTCTTCGCACTCACAGGCGCAATCGTCAGGAGCCTCGTCGTACCAAGTATCTTCCCCGTCACAATCGCACACTTGGCTACAGATACTACACTCATGCATGGCTATTCTTCCTTGGCTGGTACTGTTTCCATTAGCACCGACAGAAGCTTTACGCGGAAAGGAACGTAGATGGAAAGTAGATCAAGGGTTGTCAGCCATTCTGGTGCATCTTCGGGAGTATGACGAGAACGGTAGTGCTCCTTGAGCGCATTCCACCTTTCACCCGGCTTACTCCATCGTTCAGCTTGATCCCGTACTTCCTGCGGGAGGCTCGCAATCAACGTGGCAATAGTCCCGTGCAAGTTTTGCACGTAAATGTTGGCCTCGGCGTGCATGAGCAGAGTATCTATCAAAGTTTCTCCCGCCACTCGGGGTGCTTCTGATTCACGAACATGCGCCATTGTGCAAAAATATACGCTACGCACTCCCGTGATGCCGTTGTCACTCCCAGGATCTTGCCCATATCTAATGCCGCCGCCTCGATAGTCTCGTCGTAGAACTTCGCCTCGTCTGGCGTCAAAACGACAGTCTTATGAATAAGTGATTCATCCCTGCGCTGTTTCCCCGCCGTCTCCTGCACCTTGGCGATGAAGTTCTCCTTCTTCGGCACCGGAAGCGAGTCATAAGTGTCAAGCCACTGTTGCGTTTCCTTCGGATCGTCCGCCACCCGGATCAACTGCTGACTGCAATTCCAGCCGATCCTCTCGATTTCCTCCGGTGCCAATCCGATCTTCTGTGACTTCTCCCAGATGCGTGCCAGGGCATTAGCCTTCTGCGGAGTCATGCGAAACGCCGCCTGACAGAAATCCCCAAACTGCCACCATTCCTTGCTGCCAAGATCGGGAATCTTCCGCCACAACTCCCCATACTTGAGCCCGTGAATCAAGCCACCAAGGGCAAAGTGGGTGATACCACGCGCTTCCTTTAAGACGTTGACCCGCGTCATGAGCAGGTCAATAACCTGTTTACATTGCATGGCCTTTTCTTCGTCCGAGACATCTTCGCGGCGAAGAAAGTCCAGGACAAATAACAATCCTTCGTCATGCGGCTGAGGCAAGGAAGAGTCCATGTCCAAGCTCCTCGGAAAGTGTTTTGACTTGGCCGGATGATGGTTGCTGAAAGCATGCCTGACGGAAGGGGCAAAGAATGGCCCGGGGAGTGTCCGCCGTCTTACAGACCCGCCCGGGAAGTGGCCCCCCTGACTGCGCATTCAGCAAAGGGGAAAGTGCCCGCTTCACTGCTTCGATGGTATGGAGGTTGAACCGCACGCGGTGATCGCGGAATGGCATCCGTCCTTGTCCCCACGTCGCGCAGAACACCAGAATCTGGGAGGCGGAATCCATCCAAGTATACAATTCTGCCTGAAACTGCTGATATCCCAGGAGTCGATTTTTTGTCAGCTTAAACAACGCCGGGTCCATCGCTTTGATTTCCAAGAGAAGATTACTTTTCAGCCGACCGTCAGGATGGCCGACGATCTTCCACTCTTCATTTATCAGATGTGGGCGCTCAGCGTCTAGCAGGATACCCGCTTCGATCAACCACGCCCGGAGCGTCGCCTCCATAGCGTTGCCCATCTCATAGCGCATCTTCTCGGCAGCCGTGGTGAGTCGGACAACCACCACATTCTGAGTCCTAGAGAAGTGAATCTGTCGCATACATCCATTGAACAGGTCGGACACATGGAGATACCCACCCGTCTCTACAGAAAATCTTTTCGGCTCTTGTCCTTGAAGATATTGAACCATAAGAGCCGAGAGCGACGGATCTCTAATCGCCGCTGGTGCCGTTTTTCAACACCTCCCAGAACTCGGATGTTTCCAGAACCCAAATGGGAAGAGCAATCCAGTGGTCAACCCAGCCATTCTCTCCCTCAAAGCTAAACGAGAAAGCTGGGAACCTGCCCGTATTCTCCGCATGGTCGGCCAAGTCCTTCAGCGCCGTGCGAGTCACACGAATCCCTTCTGTCTCTGTTCTCTTATCCTGCATTAGCAGGCCAGGAAAGACGATATCTTCCTTGTGCCACTCCCCGCTGCCTGACCCGCGCACACGCTTGCCCCCTAGCTCCTTGGCTAGCTTGGCTTCGTGGCGGTCACTTTTCTGCCGCTCGGTCATGGTACGCCTACTGTACGCTTAGCCAAGCTTGGCTTTGTGAAGGTCCGTTGCCACATGGCTGCGTTGCCCTATGCCGATCAGACTATGAGCTGCGTTATATCCGGCAACAAAACAGAACGCAGAGACCAGCATCCCTGCGACACCCTTGACCATATCCCCCTGGAACAGGAGGTAGTCCAAAGACATGAGAAACAGGACCCCTGCCTGAAAGCTAAACAGGAGGGGAAGGAGTATCAAGGCCCTGCGGACAGGCATAATACTTCACTCCTCCCCGCACGCCGTAAGTACGTCGCGGATCTGCTTGGCAGTGGCTTCGTGGCGGTCACTCTTTTGGCGTTCGGTCATGGAAAATATTTTCCGGCTATTACAACCCAAGCCAGATTCGTATCCACTTGTGGTAGATCACCTCGCCAATAATGACGCCAACAATAGCCCCGGGGAGCATCCGTGCAAAATCTCCCCAGTTGTTAGAGAGTAAGGCATAAATGCTGACAGCAAGGATTGCTAAAACCAAGTTAGATCAAGGGCTCACCTGATTCTCTCTCTTGGCTGTCTACCATCTGCCCTTTCCCGTTCAGCCGCGCTGGGTCAAGCGCGTGCGCCGGATCTTCCGGCAGTACCAGCGCCAGCTTCCCTGGCGTCATCCCACAGAGCTGCGCCTTAAATAGCGCGTACCCCTCAGGGTCGGCAGCCCACCCCTCACGAATCGCGCGCTGTGTTTGGAATATCTGTCCGTTGATTCCATACCCTTTACCCTGCCCCCGATCCTCAATGGTTCCCAGCCGCCGCGCCACCTTGAACACGTCATCGTAATCGTCGATATCCCCAAAGGTAAATCCATCCCCCGTCTCTATCACCATGTCGAACTCACCCAAGCGACTTCCCAGGCTGATCTTCGAGTGCTCGATAAGAAAGCGAATATGCTCCATGCGCGGCCCTACAAGCGGCTTCGCCTTGGACCCATAAGACTTCAGCATCTCCTCACCGTCGTTCTGAATCTCTAGCGTTTCCTTGTCTAACGTTACCAGCTTCAAGACAACGGACGATAAGTATTTCTGCGTCTCTCCCCCGGGCCAGATATCCCCCATGTTCTGCTGAGACGGGAGTAAATGATTGAGCATGATCGCGGTGCAAGGAAGGTGTGGCTTATCAAGCTTCACGGTGAGCGCCCGCATGAGCCGGGCAATGAGCCGAGCCCGTAACCCCCGTGCTGCTGAGTCGGTGTAACTCTTCTCCATGTCCACGCCCGGCGTGAGCGCCGCCAAGCTGTCGGCGATGACCAAGCCCACATCCGGCGTTTGTGCGATAGTCTCCGCATACTCGCAGGCCGCTTCACCGCTGGCTGGCCGAGCAATATAGAGCCGGTCAGGGTCCACTCCCAACTCTACCGCGTGGGACTCGTCAAACGTATGTTCGATGTCGATGACGACCGCAAACATCGGCTTAGTCACATCGGGATCACACGCACACCAAGCGGGCGGCCGCATGCAGAGCGTACAGTTCCGCTGCCAGTTGGCCATGATCTTGGTTGCGAGCGTGGTCTTGTAGGTGGCTTTGTGTCCCCCGATCAACGTCACCCGACGGACAGGAATACCACCGCCAAGCGCACGATCAAGGTGAAATACCCCGGTAGGAATCCGGCGCGGGTCCGACCGTCCGGTGGCTTTCCTGAACGTGCCTGGATATTTTTTCTCCAGGTCTTTGACGATCTTCAGGAAGGCTGGCGAGGGATTCATGTTGCAACCTTCTTAATCTCTTTTCTCTACAACGATGACTCGGTCTTTCCCGATAAGTTGTTCTGCTTCTTGTATCGGGTCTATACGTTGATGTCGATCGCTCGACATTCTCCGCACCATCAAATACTCACCAAAAAGTGAGACTTGCCTTTTAAGAAATGCTGGAACACTCTGAACATTTAACCCCGATGCGTCAACGCCTCGCAACTGCGGGAACTGTTCTAGGATCGACGGCCGGCATTCCTTCGCCGCTCTCGGTAACTGATGCGTGAATAGATCATCTGCCGTAAGAAAATTAAGAATGTCATATACTCCCTCCATCCGCCGCGGCGACACGAGAAATCCTGTCGTTATGCTCAAAACATCTCCGATGTGAAATGACCGTGTTTTAGTCATACGCCCAAACTCTTCTGTATAAAAAGCTACGATTATTCCCACTGTCGCCCCGAGAGCCCTAGCGTAGGTAGAAATATATTCTCGCCGCTCAGGGTTGCCGGCCCGGCAGAATTTTGTCAGGAAACGCCTTTTGCACCGGATCTTTTAGGCCGCTGTCCGGCACATGGAGGGGCTCCGCTGACGGTACTAACGGCTGCCCATACGCTCGCTGCATCGTCTCTAGAATGATTTTCCGCCTGTACTGAGAAAGCTGCTCCTTCGTCGTGCGCTCTGCCCACTCCAGCGCCTGCGGGATCTCTTCCGTGTAGCACGGCAGTTCGATGGTCACCCGCACTCCCTGCCATTCGCTGCCCTCGCCAATTTCGATTGAACACATGCGCTGGACGCGCACCCGGGCCGCGTCAGTCTGAAATGCACGGACTTCTATTTGTTCAGAAATGATTTCTCCCGCCGACTCAACCACGCCGACGTCAAACTGTGGTGGGCGAAAGCGGGTAACCGTCAGTATTGCTGCTTCCTGAACAATCTTCTTCGGCTTCTTCTGCCTTCCCCGCTTCGGCTTGTCAGCAAGCACTGGGCTTTCCATACCCGCGATGAAAGTTGAGGACGAAGCTAGGCTTGCAAGCGTGGTCGCAGGCGCGGGTGGCTGTTCATCTGGAGCGTCACTCTCCAGCAAAACTTCCTCTGGTTCACAGAGGCGGGCAATATCGGACTGGGCATCCTGGATGGGATCGGACTCGCTCATCGGAATAATTCCTCCCGCGACTGGGGACCGCCGCCGGCTTCCGTGCTGCTGCCGGCCTCCTGAAGCGACTTGAGACGGACGAGCACCGCGCGGGCATGATGAATAGAAGTGATCTCGGAGATAAGCCGGACGGCCGGATAGTCCCCAGGCAACTCGCCTGTAACATCCAGCAGCATCTGCTCCCCGACTTCTTTGTTCCCGTTGCAGAGTTCTCTCAGGATGTCCCGACACTGAAGACGTAGCGCATCGAATGTCGCTTGCTGAGTCTCTGGTGGCTTGGGAGCTTCCTCTGATCGGCTGGCCGGCTTGGGAGGTTGAGGTGGGGGAGGTACACTCTCACTTGGTTGATCGTCTTCGTCGTCGTCCGGCCCTAGAAGCTCTGTCCGGTGCATGAGTTTCAATTGCACCGCCCGCTCCGCCTTGGTGACCGCCATGCGCTCGGCAACCGAGATCTTCGCCAAGTGATTGCGTAACAACTGAAGCTGGACCGCGCTGTCCGTTACCACAGGCCAACCGTTTGAGCCAATCTCCCAATCCTCACGCTGTAGAAAATATTTTCTCGGTTCTCCTGTAAGCCATAGGCCGTTGGCCATTGCGTCAAAGACCGACTTCGTCAGTTCGTGTGCGAACCAGACTACAATCGGCATGTCTGCAACTTGGTATGGTGTCTCTTTTGGCCCTCTCCATCCCCGGACGTGCGCCCACGCATGATCTTGGTCCTTGCCAAAGCTGACAAGTTCCGTGAAAATATCCCCTTGCGCGAGTGCCCACTCCCGTACAACCCGGGCCGAGGGCACCTGCTGCGTCCCGGCCTTGTAGAAGTCCTTCTCCACAGAAGGAGCCAGGAACTTCTCTTTCTCTCTGGCGTAGCTCTCTGGTCGTTGCGCCGGGACCGCCGGCTTCGCGACCGTCGTTAGGTTTCTGTCAGGCATGGTATCCTTACCCCCACTCTTTTACGACCGGATGATAGTAAACAGGCGAAAGATTAAGCGATGCACCAACGCATATATTCTATCTATCATGGTCTGACTTTTCTTTGCTTCGCTTACTGCTCCAAACCCAATTCGCTCATCCCACTTCTGGTGACACTTTGAGCACGTTTCTGTAAAAATAAGTGTCCCATTTTCAGAGGAAATTTCTATTCCCCTGCTATTAAAGTCCGTATCATTACAGAATGGGCATTCCACCCCTCTTCCGCTTTCTACTGGGAACGTTGCAATTTGGTGGCCTTCAGGTATTTCCATGTTACTTCCTCTCCGGCTGGAAAGTATTTTCCCGGCGCTCCTGCGCTTTCTTGCGGGCCTCAAGAAATTGTTCCGTAAGGCTCTTGCCCGCCGGATGGGGTGTGGGGGCGGCCGGCTGCTGCTCAATCACCGGAAGAACTGGAAAAAACGGCGACTCTTGGACGGCGGCAGCCGGCCGTGGGGGGACAGGACACTCGTTGGCAACGTAGACGGAAAAGATCACATCCCGGTAAGTGTAAAACTCCCGAAATACAGGAAGGGGCGGAAGGAGTCGGAGGGAAGGAAGGTCTCTGATCTGCGTCCATGCACCGACCGCCCAGCGCAGGCAGGCCATTGTCTCCTGCGGGCCGTATTTGCTCAACAGGTCCTTGGCGTGTCCCTGCTCGCGGCCTGTGAATACCGGCACCCGGACATTGTGAGTTCGGCGCATCTCGCTGAGCCAGTAGAGTTCAAGTGCCTGGACTGACTTCTCCAAGAAGCGACGCCCGACGATCTCTCCCTGACGCTTGTCAACGGAATCGAAGATCGCCGCTATTCTATCTTTCCCCTGCACGGCCTATTAGTCTCCGTTTTTTCAGGCTTTGATCGTCAGGGTCGGCGTCTCATCCATCGTTACGTCGGTGACCGCGTGAAACAGGTCTGGCGAGAGAAGAAACCGCGCAACTCCCACCGGCACGACCGCGATATTGAAGTACAGGCTTTCGTCTACTGCCCGGAGTTTCTCCCCGTTGACCACCGTCTTGCTGCGGTATTCTGAGATTGCCAGGTAGGTCTCTCCAGCGATCTCTATGCCTTTCTCACCCTCAGGAATGGCCGGCATCCTGGCCGTGATCGCTTCCTTGAGCGCCGCATAGCGGTTCTCTAGCGCCCTGATCTCGGCCTTGACCCGACCCGCCTCGTCAATGAGGCCCTCGACCGTGACCGCTGCCGGCTGTACTGACTGGAGTTTTCTTGCTGTTGCTGCCATTGTGTCCCCCTTCCTGAGTTAGTCTTTTGTGACCCCGTCGATCCGACCGGGTTCATAAACACGCGCCCACTCCCACTTTAAGACGGACGCACACACAACATCACCGCGTCCGTCTCTTTTATCTTTGGTGTAGAAGACCAATGCCCCGCCTTGTATGATAAAGTAATCCGCCTCTACGTAGATCTTCTTGTACTCAGACCATCCTCGTCTTTCAATACAATCAGGCCTCGTGATCAGTACCTGAAAAGTCATGTTGTAGCTCCAACGTATTTAATCTCCAATATCCTCACCCGTTGCGAACCCATAGAATCGCTATACGTCCACTGCTTTATCAGATCGTCCGCCTGTTGCTTGAGGAGAAATATGTCCTCGCTATCCGTAAACGCAACGATTTCTGTTGCCCGTACAACAGGTTGATCTCCAGGTTTATTGTCAGGGTTGCAAGTTTGCTTCACATAGAACAACTCAAACTTCATTACCCAGCAGAATTTCCTCGGAGGAGGAGTCTTCTTTCGTCTTGCCATAGAAGACATCTTACTACAAAGCAAGATACTTGTCAAGCGGCCTGTCGTGGACGTAAGGCCCGGGGGCGGTACTTTTCCAGAGATTTTCTCTTCACCAGCCACATACGACTGATATGGACCGCGTCAATATCGCCCCGGTGGATAGCGTACTGAATCGCCGTCCTGGTGACCCCGGCAAAAAGCGCTGCCTCTTTGATCGTGATAAACCCGTCTATAGACCTGGAAGGTGTTGTCACCTCGGCTTGTGATGAATAAGACAAGGTCATTCTCCTGAAGCTATTTCTTTCATTATAATATAACCTCAATTTGTCTCGGAGTCAATCACTGACGTTCCATGAAATCGGCGTGGCTGCCGAGGGGTAGCACCAATTTCCCCAGGCCCCGAAAAGCGCAGTCTGAGGGGCCGTTCTGTGCTGAATGATCAGCACGAACGAAGACTTCGCACGGGGTAGGGTTTTCTTTGTCCCCTCGATTTGTTAGAGTATGATTGTGGCGTCTGAGAGTATTCTCGGGTATAAACTCAAGCTGTTTCCGACTAGGGCCAAGGCCGATATGTTGGCTCTCTTGACGGGCTTCTTTCGTCGGTCGTTCTCGGACGCCACAACTTCCATTGCGGCTACGGAGGAAGCCCGATTCCCTGCCTGTAAGGGTAAGGGTGAGTTTGTTGGTCGTGCAACCCGCCGCGCCTACACCGATTACCATCGCAGCCTGAAGGCTACTCGTAAAACCGGGCAGAAGTTCACCCCTCCGACACTGAAGGCCGAACTGATTGACGCGGCCCAGGTGCAAGCACCACGTAAAGCCAAAAGCTTTGATTTGTGGATTATGGTACAGGGCGTTGGAAAGCTCTACGTGCCGGCCAAAAAGCATCGCGCTATCAACAGAGCATTGGCTCTGCCAGGGGCGTCCCTGTGCGAGCAGGGAGAAGTGTTCAGAAAGAACGGCAAATGGTACTGCCGGGTCGGCGTAAAAGTCCCCCTGCCGGACGTCCAGCCCGTCAAGGAATGGATTGGCTGCGATGTGGGCGTGCGGAGGGCCATTACCTGTAGCGATGGCTACCAGGGGCCTGACCTGCGGCCTATCCTGGATAAGCAACAACAACGAAGAGCGGATCAACAACGGCATCTGCACGATACGGAGATTGATTCGCTTACTGCTCCGAGACAAGCGCAAGCCAGAGAAGCCCGAGCCCTTGTGAGCCGTGCTCAGAAGTCGGGTCGAGGCATTGCGCTTGAAGATCCCCGATCGCTGCCCAGGTGGCGGCAATGGAGTGCGAAATTCTTCGCGAAGCGCATTCTGCTGCTGGCTTCCCTGGTTGGCGTGCCGGTAGCGCTCGTTCGCCCCGCCTATACCAGCCTCACTTGCTCCAGATGTGGAGAACGGGACAGCACGTTCCGGCATAAGACGATGTTCCGGTGTCATTCCTGCGGCTTCACAGCAAACGCTGATAGGAATGCAGCATTGAACATTGCTTATCGGGCCTCCGGTATATCCTGCCGGTCTCATCGTAGTTCCCTCAGACTGTCTCCCGTGGGCGGGGGCAAAGTCGAGTGAGCTTCAGGCGCTTGCTGTGTGATCGGCGGGGCACCGGACACCCCGTGTAGAGAGACCAGGACGCACAGAACGACGTCGGTCTCCTCTAAGCGTCGGTCTAGCAGTTCGATAAAGGTCTCGGGCCTGACCGACCATAAAGGCTCAGCCGTCTTGGAACTGTAACCGGGTACGGTCCGCGAAGCAGAGAACTTGATCATTATCACTACAAAGCTTAGAATAATGACCATGCCCGCGGTGATGCCCAAGACAACCTCTGGTCGTGGCAGCTTCATGGCTCCCTCCTAAACAGTTCCTTCGTCTGCATGTAGCTTTTCCACCAGGCAAGGATACCGCTCCTGACTGAAATATCGGTGAAATTCCTTTCCACATGCGTAGTTAGGGTCTCCAGGCTCTGAAAGTCATGGAGGAAGTGGGCATGCCGCACCATTGGGTCCTTGTTCGCGCATTTCAGACATGTTGCCGTCTGTGCCGCTCCCATTGCTACCCCCGCTCAGGCCGCCGATGAACTGCTCTACCAGCAATCCGATCTGTTGCGGCCCTGGCTGTTTGTTGGTGAGCTTCCATTTTTGCCTTATCTCATACGTACTTAGCTCGCCGCGCCGGAGCTGTTCCAGCACGGCCACCACCTCCTGTGGGTCTATGCCTTTCTCCTTGGCGCCGTAAACCAGCGACCAATACTCATTGTGGCGCGCCTGGTCTCCGCTCGCCTTCGCTATAGCCAAGAGAGCGGCAAGGGTGATGCCGAGGCTCTTGATGACCGGATCGGGTTCGGCTTCGGTCTTGCCGGCCTCGCAGAAAATATTTTCCGGCTCTGCGGGAATCTCAACCGGCCCACCGTGGATGACGCTCGTAGGAGGCTTAGGCGCTTCTTGCTCCTGTACCGGCTGAACTTCAGGCTCTTCGGTAGGAGCCGGCGCGGCCACTGTTAATCTACGTTCGGCTCGAACTTTCGCCCGCTCGCTTTCAAACAGCGCGGTAAGAGATAGGCCGGTAGGCTTCATCTCCGATCCCGGCTGTACGGAAGAAGGTAGGGACTTGGCAGGAACGGATGGTGAAGGCAGAGGCTGCGGCTCTCGGCTGACAGCAGTATCGGTTGGCTTCTGCACTGGCCTGTTCCCGTCTTCTGCCTTTTGAGAAGCGTAAGCGGACTCAGCCTTCTTAGGATTCTTTGTGTATTCTCTGGGTAGTCTATGTATTTGTCCCCCAGATTCCCGGACCCCCCGGTCTGGATTTCTAGACCCCCCGGTCTGGATTTCTGGGGGAGGGGTGATGGAAATTTGAACGTGTGAGGGAGAAGTATGGTCTGTTTGAGTGGACGGCCTCTCTTTTCCTTGGGTGCGCTTTTCCCAGACTTCCTCCATAGAATAGGTGATTTCTCTTATTTTTTCTGGGAGCGGACTCAAAAAGAGAACATTATTAAATGGCCGTCCTTCCTTATCGTGTGTAGTTCTCCATTCGGTAGTGATAAAGCCCCCGTTACGTAAGAAGTCGATAATAGCCTTTACTTGATGTTTTTCGAGTCTGAACTTCCTCATGAAATAGGCATAACTATGTTGTAATTTATCCCCCCAGAATTTTTGCTTGTACCCTGTGACTTTCCCAGTTTCTGAATCTCGAATTTCGGTAGGTCTATACCAATAAACAATGTCGGAAAGGACGTCCAGCGCTGCCCTATACGTAATTTGTTTTCCTGTAGAGGTTGTATAGAGAACACAGTGATACCAACTGTTGGGGATAACAGTTGGGTTAAAAGAGAGCATAATTTCGTCTATTTCCTGTATTTCTTTAAGAAGCTGTTCAAAAGAAACGACTGGTGGAGGTGTAGGATATTCCATGCGCTATTCCTCTTCTGTTGCTGCGGGAGAGTCCACATCATAGAGATAATCTTCCCTTCTTATCCCTAAATCGTAAGTTATTTCAGATATTTTCTTAGGCACGACTGTCACGAAGGAAAAACCAGGGGAATGGGGCTCAACAACAATAAAGCCACGACTGGCAAGGTAATGCATCGCCTTTTTTAGCTTATGTTCGCTGAGCCTAAAGAAGTCCTTGATCTCCTTGTGAGACTGTAAACACTTGTCGCCGTGAAAACGCGCTTGATAGCCTAACAAAGTGCCGGTTGCCGGGTCATAGACTTCTATAGGAATATGCATATAGAAAAAATGCATCAACAAGAGAATGGCGTCCGAATACGGACGTTGGCGTCCGTTTGGCGTGGTTTTAAGGATATGGTGATTCCAACTTGGATAGATACGGTAACAATCATTCTTGTTTATTCCTGCCTCTTCAAGCACTTCATCGAAGGATTCAATTGGTTGTTCCATATATTTCCTCCTTGCGTTTCTTCGGAATGTTCCAGTACGGAGACCCGCACTTCCCACAGCGCAGTGGCCATTGCTCTCTCCTAGGTATCCAAAAATGGCCGCAACGTAAGCAGGTATGGACTGGCAGTTTCGGAGGGTTGTTCATGGGTTTATACTGTAGCAGTAAGAGAAGCCAAAGTCAAGCGGTGTTGGCGACCCCAGCGGGAGTTTAACCCGCGTCTCTCGATGGACAATCGAGTATCATGCCGTTGAACGATGGAGCCGGAAAATATTTTCTACTCTGCGAGCGATGCAGAAATTCGGTAATACTCTTCCTCACTGAGGCTTTTCCAGCAGCCCCGGCAAGCTGCTGTAGGACGGATTTCTTCTGAATAGTGACAGCAGAAGAAGAACTTCCTTCTAGGTTCATACGCCCAGCGATGAAAGAGAAAATCTTTCTGCTCCGGTGTCAACGCTGGGGAAGTCGGCGTCTGATCGGGCGAGTCTACCATTTCGACCCGTTCCCCGCAGAATGGACAAAAATGAATCTCCCAGATGGGGCAGCTAGTCTCCCCAGGAAGAGAGAAATAACCGTCGCTGTTAGTATGGAAGCTGAAAATACTGAAGGCATCTGCCATAGTCTCACAGCAGCATTTCTCCACTTCGTATTTATTAAACCACTCGCCAATCTGGCGGAGCAGTCGGAGTTTCATAACGCCCTCTTCTGTTTTATCTCAACAATGTGTTTGATGATTAAAATAAGAAATAAAACGGAGACGATGATGAGATTATAGGTAGTATGATGAAGCATCGACAGTTCGATACCGCCGGAAAAATACTGATGGGTGAACCAGAGTCCTCCCCAAGTGAGGGCAATGCCAACTCCGATCGGTACTCCCGCAAGGCAGTGAGTCATGCCAAAAAGACAACTGATAAAGAGTCCATCTAACCAGTCTGCGGTCCCGGAGCGAAACATTTTCTCCTCGCTCATTGCGAGGCTTGGGAGATTAACTATCAGTAGAAGTGTAAATATCAAGCCGAAATACTTGATCTTCATTGGCATGATGTTGAGATTTTCTCCCTGAGGCTTTGAGTCAATCACACCATCCTCTTGTGAGCGGAAGAATGAGAGCCATGACCACGAGAAGACTGGAGACAGTTTAGTAAGAGCGAAGAACGTCAGCCCTACCATCGCAATAACGGCAAGATTCTGCGTGACCATCCAGCCGGTGATGTTGCTTATGATCGTCAAGTTTTGCTGAAGCTTCCCGTCGAAAAGGGTTATTCCTAGAGAAAACGTTAGCAATATGCACCATATCCATTTCAGTGCGGGGCTCACCATATCGTCCCAGAATTCTTTTAACATACGGTATCTCTATTCTTCTTGTCGTGCCTACTTTCCTGTCTATTCCCTTTCGTTTTACGATTTCCCTCCCGGCGGATTTTCGGCGGGAATCGCCCTTTGCACCGGTCCATCGTAGACAGGTAGGTCTTGCCCGAACTGGCGGAGCAGTTCCCTGACCACTCGGACTTGCTCTGGCATGAGCATCTGCGTGTCCTCCGGCTGGCCGACATTATATGGCAGCCAGCGATAGGTGGCGTCCGGGAGCCGGATCGCGCGAAAGTAGCGGACCCGTGGGGGATTCTGAGGTGATCCTGAGGCCGGGGAAAATCTTTTCAGCCAGTGCTTTTGTTTACGCCAGAGGTTTCTTATTGATGTCATGGTACACCTTCATCTTTCTTCTTACCCGCTCTTGTTCTTCGGCATGGAACGTCGCCAATGCTTCATCGCTGATTGTTGTCGCACGGAAGACCCACGATCCGCGCCAGAACGGCCAATACGTGAAAGTGCCGTCTTTGTGACAAATGATATGTTCTTTAGCGTTCATCGTCCCTACGTAGCGTCATTCGGGCGCTATTCTATCTCTCCCGTGATCTGCTTTTTGACCGTGAAAGCTTGGATTGTGGACCCGTAGGTGAAGCCGTATGGATACTGGCTTTGTAACCGCGCCCACGGGTTCGTCCAAGGGACAAGACTTGTCGTGAAGGTGAAGGAGGCCCGCGGGTGGCGTACCGGGCTAGCATAGGCTTCCACATGAACCAGGGGCAGGCCCTGGGCGGCGTCCCAGCCGGGTACGTAGACGGTGCGGAAGTAGTTATTCCAGCCGCCCCCACCACTCAGAGTGAACCAGCTTGCGGAGATGTACGCCAACTGGTGCCCCTGCTGGTACTTCTCGATAGCAATGCTCACTTGTACCCCGAGCGGCACAGTGGCGACGACTTCAGCTCCTTCTCTGGTGGAGTAAAACAGGGCGGTCCGTTTACGCTCCCGCAGGCGGTACTGTGCTTCCCACGCCGGCGACCAACCGACGCCTACCTGTATATATTGGCTGGACACCGGGTCTTTTATGACCACGGTCCCAACGAAGTATTCAAATCCTGCAACTGGATTCAGCGGCAGGGAATTATGCCTGACGGTTGCCGACGTACGCCAGGCAGAGCTTGCGCCGACTACTCCGACGTAGTGCAGGCCCGGGTGCGCCAGCATTGGAGTGGGATAGAACAAAATAGCAGCCGCGAGAGAAAATATTTTCCACGTTGTCATGATTTCTCCTGTGAAAGCTGGCTACGGGGTATTCATGGGTGGGCCGTCACCGTTGAAGAATTCCCGAAGTTGAGCGCGCAGTATTGTACGCTGTTCTTCCGTCATGAAAAGGAAAACGGACAATAGGAGACCAACGGTGAAAGACAGTACGAACAACAGCAAAAACAGCATGATTAGTCATCCTCCCTGCGATTTGGTCGCGCCCAAGGCCTGCCGTAGCCGCTGCACTGCCCGGCCGTGGATTTGACACGCATATGATTCCGTCGTGCCCAACACCTCCCCGACCTCCCGGAGTGTGAGTTCCTCATGGTAGTAGAGCGTCACCACCAACCGCTCGCGCTCGGGCAGTTTGGCGATAGCGGCCCCGAGCTTCTCCACCAGCTCCTTCCCCTCCACAGAAATGAACGGGTCCTGAAAGGAGGGCCGGCTGGACTCTTCCTGAGCCTTTTCCCACTCCCCTTCCGAGGCGACGGACAGGTCCTCCAGGCTGTCCATCGTGGCCGCACTCACTTTCTGGTCCACGCGGTAATACTCCTTGAGGGAAACCCCGAGCTCCGCGGCCATCTCCGCGGGCGAGGCGTTCCGACCGAGCCGGCTGCGGGCCGTCGCCACTCTGCGCCCCCAGGCCCGTACCGAGCGGCTCACCCAATCCAGCGAGCGCAGGTACTCTATAATCTCGCCGCGGATGCGGTAGCGGGCATAGGTTTGGAACGGCACTCCTGGGGTGGGGTTGAAACGCCTGGCGGCCTCCAGGAGCCCCAGCACCCCGGATTGGGTGAGGGACTCCAGATCTACCTCGGGCGGGAGGCGACGGTGGATCTCTGTTGCCTCCCGCTGGACGAGCGGCAAGTAATTCTCCGTTTTCTGTTCCGTGCTCATAATAGTGCTGCTTCCTCCTATCTTTCTCGTGCACACGTGTGCACGGTATGGTTCTCGCATTATACGACCTGTTGCACTTTCAGTGCTGCCGGCTTCTTCTTCGTTGCTTGCTTGATGGGATACCGTGGGTTCGGCGGCCGCCCATCATGAAAGCACCGCTCCACCCACAGCAAGCGTCCCGCGATATCGTAGACTCGCCGGCGGCCGGTGTTTGCGCAGTAACCGCAGGTGGGTTTAATAGGAAGCATCATTGTACCCTTTGTTCTTGAGACATTTGACAGATGCTTCTTTCCAGCGGCGGCTCTGCTCTGCGGTGTTGACCGCCGCACCTCCCAGTATCCCAGACCCAGCTCCGTACCCGGCGCCATAACTTGCCCCTGTTCCTGGAATACCGAATGCGGCCCCAATTAAGGCTCCAAAGGCAGCGCCCGCAAGCGCTCCTCCCAACCCACCGGCTACAGCACCATCTAAGGCAGATGGATCTTCTGACGTCGCGCGGTCGGCAAACACCTCACAGGCGGCCAGGTCCTGGACGTAGTTCCCGCGCGCCGGCATGGTATACACGGTTGGCTTGGGGCGCATGATCGGCGCGCAGCCGATAATCAGTATTAGGACGATGGTAGAAAATATTTTCACTGAATCTCCTTTTGGTTGCGGACGTTAGTGAAACTGATGCTCAGGATGGTATTAATGCTTTTGGCTGAGCGGTGCACAAACCCCTGAGCGTAGGTCAGCCAGTTCTCGGTAGTCAGGGCAAGATAGTCGGGATCAAAGTACAGCTGAAAGAAAAACGATCCCATGACCGTTCCCCGGTAGATGCAGAAACGTATGTAGGTGTTCGGGAGTATTTCTACTAGGACATGATAATTATTCTTTTGCATTACTACCTCGTGCAGTGATGTCTGCTGCAACGGATTCAACAGCTAATATCTCCAGGTCGGCATACGTCTCCCAGTTTGTGTTTCTGGACAGTTGCCGAGTGACAGCGATGTGGGACGCACAGATAGCAAGGCACGCTTGGCGCTCTTCGTCCTTCGCGGCTTTGATAAGTTTATCAACGGATGGTTCCAAGTTTCGCACATGCACGAAAAGATTGGTAAGTCGAAGCATCTGGGAAAAGAGAGTTTCCTGCGCTAATTCAAGCTTGGTCATCCCCATGCCTCCAGGATTGACTATGTTTGGTGCCTTCGTGTCTGTCCAAATCTTCGCGTGTAATACTGAACGCATGCACAAGCGCGATCAGGACGCCATATTCTACCCCGAGCGTAAAAACACCGTCGTTCCAGACTCTCACTGCGGCGGTTCCACGCCTTACCACGGTCAAGGCGGCGTTCCGGTCTACCCCTTCACCCGAGATTATCTCTTTGTACCAAGCTATCGCTTCACTTTTGGTCATGGTTGCTTCCTCTCTGGAAAATATTTTCAGTTCTGTCCTTCGGCTTGAGCAATTGCGTCGGCAAGCACGGGGAAAAGTTCTTTGAGCAGCGGTGGCGAGTTTGCTAGGCCCATCATGACTTGCATATGAAAAGCCACAGACTTACATGCTGCCAGAAGAATTGGAGCTGCTGCGATCAACCGGGCATTTGCCAGCGTCTCCTCATCCATCGCCTCCCCAACGGCCCACACGTCCGCGATAGTGATCTCAGAGAGTTCGGGATCTTCCGGGTCGGCGTATACTTGTGGCCCGCCGTGTGGCTCCGGGTAATCACTGACTTTCCACTCTCCCTTGGTATAGCTCATGTCATTTCCCTCCTTTTCGGTAAATTCTGTTGAACCACGCCTCACGTTCAGGTGCTCCCTGGACCAGCCGTTCTACCGGCCACACATTGTCTGACTGGCAACTGGGGCATTTGCCGTGAGGAGCGCGGTCGAAAATGAGCTTGCACTCGTGACAGCGATAACTACACTTCGCTGCTATGCCGTCCATCTTCCTCCCCTTCCTTCTTCAGAATTTCCATGCCAAAGATCAGGTTTGCCAGCCTGGGATTCAACCCGTTCTCCTTACACTGGCGCTTGAGCCACACCCAGCGCTTGTATGGCTTTTGCTCCAGGTGGGCTTTATAGATCAACGCCAGGGCAACCAGTGGTTTCGGACCGCTTCTCTTGACCTCACAGATCTCAGCAAGATGTGCAATGACCCGCTCCAGCGTTTCCAGTTGCAGCGTAGAGAGGTCTTTCAAGATCAGGATACGGGAACGCCGGGTGGTGATCCCGAACGAGCGCACGGCGTCTTTGAGCGTCTGTCTTGTTTCCAGCGCCTCCATGACTTTCTTTTTTGAAGTCACGTACTTCGCTACCCTCCCGAGAGGCACCAGCGGATACTTCTTGCGCTCGATCTCTTCCAGCTCCTCAGGAGTGCACCCCAAAGCCAGGAACCGGCGGATCAGGGCCAGGTAATAGTTCTCTGATGATATAGGGTACAATCTCACTTCGTTGCGGCAGTATTCAAAGAACTTTTTATGTCGCCAGGTCCGCCACAGCTTCTCATCCTTCACGCGCATCAGGCCGGCCGCCAGCGTCAGCGGTCGGTAGTCCACTGACGAATTATTCCAGACCGATAGCACCAGATGGCGCAAGGCCGTGGGAGAGGCAGCCAAGATGGTAGCTATATCAGCATCAGCCACGGCGCGTCTCTACCTTTTCCACAACCCAGGCGGACCAGCCACGATCACGGAAATTGCCGGTTGCTAGCTTACGGATGGCCTCGCCTTCTGCCTCTTCTCTGGAAGTTGCGAAGACATCAACATGCCCCTTGTAGAACTCCCACATCCCCGGCTTGCTATGTAGATATACCCGATAGCGCATTGTTTCCTCAGTTTGTGAGCCAGAAAATATTTTCTCAGTTCACTGTCCCAGCAGCCGCTCAATCAGGACATCCCGCCGCCAAGGGTCATAGAGCAGTACCCGGTGCGGCTCTTTACACGAATCACAGCGCAGGGTGAGGGTGTCTACCTGTACATAGTGACAGGGACCTGACGGAAGCTTTGGGAGAGACCTATGTTCTTTCGTCATAGGTTACTCCTCCGGGGCGTGCGCCCTGAGCGCGACCCTGAGCAGGCGGAAAAGATCACAGGTTTTGGTGTGGGCTTCAAGCGTTGCATCCTCGTCTTCGTCTTCTGCGGGCTCTCGGCGGTCCCACAGATCATCGAAAAGGGATTCAGCCCAAGAAATACGCCAGAGTCGCGGTTCCTCCTCCCCTTGGCAGGCGTCGATAAAGGCGCGTAGCTGAGCGCTGAGGGCGACATGGGCGCTTTTGAGCTTGCGGTAATCATCAGCCCAGTCTTGGATAATCTCATCATAATCTCCCATTATTACTTCCTTTTTCACTTTCTTAGGGTCTTGGTTTTGAGCGCTGCCAAGACCTGCTCCCGCGAGTGCGCGCGGCAGAATGCCAAGAGCCGCTCGGCATTATCCCACGTAAGTATATCTGTGACCTCGCAGAGAGTCCGCCAAGGGATATCCTCCGGAATGGGCCGCTTGAGCCGCCGAGTGAAACACTCGTGGATACTGACTAGGTAATAGGCCATTCGCTGACCCATCCCTAGCTCTTTGGCAAGCCGCTGAAACTCCCCAGGCGTCACCTTCTGGTGTAGCTCCCAGAGGAGCGCGCCGAGTTCCGGCCAGCGTGTCTCTGTCTTCTTTACCAGAGGCGCGGCTTGAGACAGAATCTCCGGTACGCTATAATTCTTAGACATGCAGGGCAACACCAAAGAGCTACATTTGCGGACAGCATACCAGGTCATGCAACGTCGCCGCGACCTGGTGCGGTCGTACCTGGCGCGCGGCATGACCGATATCGAGATGATAGACCGGCTCTCTGACCCGGATATCGGCCTCCTCCCTCCCACGCTCACCGACCGCCAGAAGCGGGACATTCTCTCGCGCGACTTGAAATGGGTCAAACACGAGGATTTCTCGCGCTACGAGGTCTCCAAAGAAGAGATCGAGGTTGAGAAAGTCGAGTATCTGACCAGGGCGCGCTTTCTCTACAAAGAGGCAGTCGAAAAGGGTGATTACCACCTGGCCCGCGAGCTTTCTAAAGATATCGCTATAATCCAAGGGGTCAACGTCAACGAAGTACCCCAGGGTGAAGGCGATATCGCTACTATGCTCAGGCAGATTGCCTCCAGCCGGCCACAACAGAAGAAGCTGCCGGTTGCGCAGAAGGTGATTGACGGAGAGGTGGAGGAACCTCCCCCCTCTAATAGTCATATCAGCTAATTCCCGCTCTTCTCGTCATTTTTACGGATTCTTCTTGCTATTGTCCATGCTGCCTCGTCCCAGATAATCCGGGATGGTGCATCTCGCGCCATTTCTATAGCCGTGGGGGAATGGTGCCAATCTATAAGCTTGAGAACCACCGCTTTCCACTTGCTGCGCGCAAGGGTTACAGAAATCGCGGGATCTTTCTTCAAAACAGCCCCCTCCCGATTCCGCGGAAGCAGCCGCGAAATACGGCTATCCAGAACTGCTCCCAGAATCCGCCGCGTCTGCGACGTCTATATGTTCTGCGTCTTGCCATTATCTCCTTCCTTACTCAAAGTTCAAAAGTTCCCATGCTGCCTGAACCACTCCAGGTACTTGTCCTTCTCCAAGGGCTGCAATCCTGTGCTTCCAATGGGCCACCCCATCATCCATTCCCAAAATTCCGGGTTCGGGATGATCGCCTTGCCAACACGTCGGCACAGTTCTTCTGGCAACCGCACTCCCCGAGTCATAGCTATGCGCCTTTTTACTGTCTCCCAAGCGTACTTTCCCTTCCAGTCCGTTGCTGCTGGAGTCGGGAGCAGCTTGACTACCCCAAGCAGGCTGACCGTCGGCTTCGACTTGATGTCTCGGCTGTAGTGGTAAGTGCGCCCATTCGCGTCGGTTTTTGTTGGTGTAGGCAAGAATCCATATTCGCTCCCTTTTGTGTGGAGCCCCAACTTCGGCCGCGGAAACAATTCCCCATTTCGCATCAAACCCCATCTCGGCCAAGTCTCCGAGAATTCGGTCAAGCCCCCGAGAAGTGAGTACTGGCGAGTTTTCCATGAGCGCGAAGCGTGGTCGTACTTCGCCAATGACCCGGGCCATCTGCGCCCAGAGTCCACTGTATTTCCCGTTGATTCCGGCTCCTCGTCCCGCGGAACTGATATCCTGACACGGGAAGCCGCCAGTAACGATATCCACCAACCCATACCACGGCCTCCCATCGAAAGTTCGGATGTCGTCCCAGATCGGGAACAGGGGAAACAGACCGTCCCGCTGTCGCCGCAAGAGGACTTCCCGACAATACGGCTCAATTTCCACGGCGCAGACTGGTCGCCAGCCGAGGAGGGCTGTTCCAAGTAAGCCTCCGCCAGCTCCGGCGAAGAGTGCGAGTTCGTTAAGAGTTCTGGGAGGTAGTGCCAACTCATTCATCCTCCCCTCACCAGTCGGTCAATCTCTCCCCGCTCAATGAGTATCGTCTCAATGTCTGCAAGCTTCTGATTGGCGGGTCCCCAGTCAATGTTGGGCTCTTTGGAAAGCTCCTGATGGAGCACGATCAGATTTTCGGTGGTCATGGTGATCAATTCTTCTGGTCTCATGGTTGTTTCCTTAGATTGCTAATGTTAGAGAAGATTTTCCACTCGCTTGGTAGGCAAGCGCTGGCTAGGTCTGCTCCCGCATCGCCTTCACTGCCTCCTGTAGATCCTCAATGAGTGCCAGGATTTCTTCGGGGACACCGATGACCCAGTCGTCGCATGAATGTGGCAGGTAGGCCGTATTGATTCTCCTTTCACCATTGTTGCCGCTAGCTCTGGAATCGCTGATACGATGCACGTGCTCATAGTCCTCACAGTACCCATCTTCATCCATCGTCGCGCAAGGCGGGTCTACTAATTCGAGCAGTCCTTTCTCGTACATACGTCTCTCCTTGGAAAAGATTTTCCTCCCGCCTGATCGGCCGACCCCAGGAGGAGGTCGAGCCGGCCAGACCAGACGGGACTTTGCTCAGTGAGAGCAAGTCGGCGTCTCTGCCGGTCGCTCAGCGTGCATCGTTCAGCGCACGCCCCCAGTATTAGGCTCACGGAACAAATGTTGCCATTCTATAATGGCACTTCGCCGACAATTTCGCGTATCAAAGCTCCGTATTTGTCGTTTAGCTGCTGCACTTCGCCAAACAACGCAACAACCCACACTCGTTCTCCTTTCCATTTGTCTGGGTTCATGGTCGCATGAAGTGCGTGCTGGGTACATATTTCGAGAGGACCGTCGATTTTCTCCACCAGCCCAGGATAAACAGCAGTAGTATGCGCACCCCCATTAGACGCTTTCCCGCCGGCGTCCGACTTCCAGAGGGCTAGAACCGCCTCTGATTTTTCAAGATCTATAAAGCGCTGTTGCTGTTTGTTCGGCCACGCGGCAATGGCCGATCTGGCCATGATAATCCACGATGTCTTTCCGTCGCCGTCGCTGTAGCCGTAGCCGTAGCCGTCGCCGTCGCCGGAGCCGTAGCCGTAGCCGTAGCCGTCGCCGTCGCCGTCGCCGGAGCCGTCGCCGTCGCCGTCGCCGGAGCCGTAGCCGTCGCCGTCGCCGTCGCCGGA
>ERZ1292644.612-Hain-H14-01um-R2-612-length-22880-cov-5_pt1 | contig 22880 bp, 28 predicted proteins | sample MGYA00564402_ERZ1292644 | MGnify/ENA primary metagenome ERZ1292644 (study PRJEB36523, sample SAMEA6512644) | groundwater metagenome | collected 2019-01-09 | study: AquaDiva: Metagenomics assemblies of 32 groundwater samples
ATATTTGTGAGCTATTTGCTCAAAAGAAGATCAAAGCACCCGTCCATCTTGATAATGGAAATGAAGAACAGCTTATTAAGGTGTTCGAGAATTTAGTAGATGAAGATGATTGGTGTTTAGGGACATGGAGGATGCATTATAAGTCCTTACTTAAAGGTGTCCCCCAATATATGATGGATGCAGCTATTATTGATGGCAAATCAATTTCACTTTGTTTCCCAAAATACAAAGTCATATCGTCGGCTATTGTTGGTGGAATCATTCCTATTGCTGTCGGTATCGCTATGGGACTTAAGATGAAGGGTCAGAAGAATAAGGTTGTTTGTTTCATAGGGGATATGTCTAGTGAAACTGGAGCATTCCATGAAGCTCTTAAATATAGTTTAAGTCAAAATTTGCCAATTTTGTTTGTTATAGAAGACAATGGCAAGTCGGTTTGTACTGAAACATTGCCAGCATGGAACTTGAAGAAACTAACCTATGCCCCAAGTGAAGTTTCAGCACCTCAAATGTTTGATCCGAAGGGGATCTACAGCATCAATGAAAAAGTGGTTTATTTCAAATATGAAAGTAAATTTCCACATGCAGGAACTGGAGCGAGGATTAACTTCTAATGAACTACGACGATATATTCACCGATCCGACAGTCAAAGCTTTTGTCGTTTGCGACAGCCGAAACGCGCTTTCAGAATCTCTCAAAGAGAAATTCGAGTACATCTATGTTAAGATGTATGAGATGACCAAAGACTTGATTGCCAAGGGTGCCAATCCCGATCCCCACAAGATGAAAGTCATCGTAAGCAAGCCGGTTGGCTTGGTATTTGACGCTTCTATGACCCGATGTTTCTCTTGCCCACCGCCCTGGCTTGAAGAAAATGATCGTGACTATGTGGGCTTCATTGGCATGAGATGGAAAATGTATATGGATAAACATGTACCTATCGGAAAAATCGAAATCAACACATCCATCGGTAAGGGCATCCTGATCGTGGACAATTTGGAGCAATACCTGTGACATACTTTGACGAACTTAAGCGGGCGATGGAGTGGCTTGCTACGAAGGATAACACTTTTTTCCTTGGACAAGCTGTGGGCTGTGCCGGTACTGCAATGTTCAATACATTGAAAGATATCGATCCTAATAAACGACTAGAACTCCCGGTGGTTGAAGAAATGCAAATGGGAATGTCAACCGGTTTGGCACTAGAAGGTTTTGTGCCAATTAGCGTATATCCCCGTTGGAACTTCCTGCTTTGCGCTATTAGCGGTTTAGTCAATCACCTCGATAAATATCCACTTCTTTCAGATTATCGCCCTAAAGTCATTATACGCACAGGAATCGGTAGTGTAAATCCACTTGATCCTCAATGGCAACATAAGGGTGACTTTACTGAAGCTATTCAAAAGATGTGCAAAACAGTTAAGGTTGTAAGATTGGACAAAGCAGAGCAAATTTTCCCAGCTTATGTGGAAGCTTATGAAGCGAAGCATTCCACAATTTTATGCGAGGTATCGGATTTTTTGAACGAAGATTTCCGTTATAGTTACGATACTTTCCGCGAAACGTGCGAGGTATAACATGTGGGGCGAATTCTTTGGTGTGTGTATTACAATTGTTGTTATATTGTTAGTCGCACATTTTGGTGAAAAAAGATGCAAATAATAATTCCTTGAGTTATACTTGTTGTAACTCAAGGAATTACTCAAATGGTTGTATTCAGTTATTATGGTTTGGAAACACTTCTAAAAAATGCTCTAGGCTTAGAGCGAGATAATTCTTGGTATATCAAATTATTTACGAATCAAATTCAGCCTCATCCTAATATGAAATCTGATTATTTTGTTCAGCCAGTTTTTAAGGGTTATGACAAAATACGACTTACTGATTGGCAAGTGGATGAAAAGGTATCTAAAGCTAGTGCTGCTGAAGTGACTTGGAAGCCAAAAATTGATGGGAAACTTGATGTGGCAATCCCTATTTATGGTTATTTTGTAACCAATAACTATAATAAATTGTTATGGTCAGAACGAATTGATCAAGGACCATTTAATATTGTGAATAGTGCAAATTGGATCAACATTACACCAGCATTTAATATTAGCTAAAGGAGATGTCGATGACAGAGCAAGAATTAAGACAAGAATTGGAAATTGAATATCAAGTCAAGTATGAAGAAGCTTGTGCTGATATGGAAGAAGAAATGCAAGAAGTCTTGAAGTCAGTGGATGATTTTAAAGATAAAACTAACAAAAAAGTAACTAATTATCGGCTGTTGAGTAATAAATTATACTCTTTACGTAAAAACAAAAAACTAGCTGATTTTAAATATACGGAAGCCGTAGAATCAATATTGATGCAGATGTATAATCTTGAAAATAAAGATTATACTTCGCCGTTTGTTGGTGCTTATAAGTCAGATACTTTTGTTGGCAATGACGAGTCTTATTGTAAAAAGCCAAAGAATGATTTAACATCTTACGGTATTGATAGCTGTGACACAGAGTGTTATGGCAACGACACCGTGTATCCAAATGACGGATATAATATTGGTGCAGACATGTCTTTAGAAAAAGCACCTATGACTTCAACTTGGAATGAAGCTAGTTATGTAACGAAGGCACCTCCGCTCTCTGCTTGTTGGAGTGATTGGAATGACAAAAACGGGAAGCTAATAGGCTCCATCTATGATGAAAAACACAACAATGAAGAGTGCTGTGGTACTGATACGGCGACTAAAGGTTCAGATTCTTAAGGAGTTTTATGAGAATAGATCATCTGGCTTTTCGCGTAAGCGACAGAAAAGAAACAGCCAAGTTCTTTCAAGAAGCGCTTGGCTATAAGTTTCAAACTGAATTTACTATTGATTTTGGCGATGGCGATACAGCAGAGTGTATCGCTTTAGAACCACCTGAAAAGACAAGTGGCTGCGGAACATGCGTAAACTTGCCTTGGACGATGATAGTTCCTATGGCGGATTATGCTGAGTATCATATGCCACCAGAGATTTTTATCTCTGATGGCACTCCTAACAGTGTTGTTGGCAAATGGGTTGCAGCACGAAGTGGTGTAGGCGGTTTACATCACATAGCGATTCAAGTTAAATCAGTTGAGAAGCAAATGAAGGAATGGCAAGATAAAGGATTCGCAGAGTTTACTTCTGATAAGCCTTTTACTTGCCCAGGATTAACGCAAGTGTTTTCAAAGCCTTCAAAACTTTGTGGTGTTATTTTTGAGTTCATTGAACGAGAAGAATTCGGATTTTGTGCTGCAAACGTGAAACAGCTTATGCAAAGCACTGTTGACATGGATCATAAATCATGACTGAACACTACGATGTTATAATTGTTGGAGGTGGTATAGTCGGACTTGCCACAGCTTCTTTTTTTTCTGATCAAAAAGTATTGGTTTTAGAAAAAGAATCCAACGTTGCTCAACATCAATCTGGAAGAAATTCTGGAGTTATTCATTCTGGCATTTATTATAAGCCAGGAAGTGTGAAGGCAGAGACTTGTCGTCGTGGCAAAAAGATGCTTGAAGCATTCTGTGAAGCAAATCAAATTCCCGTCAGGCGATGTGGCAAAGTTGTTGTTGCCACATCGCCTGACGAACGCGAACGTTTATTGAAGCTTCTGGATCGCGGTTTCCAGAATGGCGTGGATTGTGAATTGATCGGAAAAAAGCAACTTAAAAAACTTGAGCCTCATGTTGAAGCTAATCTGGCTATCACTGTCCCAGAAACAGGAATAGTAGATTTCAAATTGGTTTGTGAGAAACTTAAAGAACAAACCCAAGTTAAAACTTGTCAGAAAGTTGTGTCTGTTTCACAGAACAATAATTTTATTGAAGTGTCTACAAATGATAGCAAGTTTAGCTGTGATAGATTGATTAATTGTGGCGGATTGTATGCTGATAAAATTGCACAAATGTGTGGTGTCAAATCAGATATTCAAATCATTCCTTTTCGTGGCATTTATTACACATTGAAAGAAAGCTCAAGGCATCTTTGTCGATCTTTGGTTTATCCTGTGCCTGATCCACAATTTCCTTTTCTTGGCGTTCATTTTACCAGCACAATTGATGGAGGCGTAGAAGTTGGACCTAATGCAGTTTTGGCTCTTGGAAGAGAGTCATATAGCATTTGGGATATCGACTTCAAAGAAACTGTTGAAATATTTTCGTTTTCAGGAGCAAGAAAGCTTTTCAAAAAACATTGGAAAATGGGGTTGAAAGAGATGATGATTTCTTTCTCTAAGACCAGATATGTTAAAGAGTTAAGAAAACTAATTCCTGAAATAAACGTTGATGATTTATTGCCTAGAGTTTCAGGTATTAGAGCGCAAGCAGTAGATAGAGATGGTAATTTGGTAGACGATTTTTGTATAATAAGAGATAATAAAATCTTACATGTGCTAAATGCTCCGTCGCCAGCAGCAACTGCTGCTTTTGCTATCGCAGAAAAGATTGCCAACAGTTTCGTATAAGGAGCTAAATGCTTGGCTTAACACTTGCTTTGTCAATGTTTATGGGTTTGGATTCTTCAGAAATGAATCTCCTGTATGCAAAAAAATTAACGTTCAACGGCTATTATGAAGATTCAGATAAGTTGTTGGTAAAATATACAAAATTTAGCAATGATTATCATTTGTGCAAGATGATTAATGCGTTTCAGCAGAACAATAAAGTGTTAGCCGAAAAGCATCTTAAGGTTTTGGAAGATAGCTTTGAACCACTACCTCGCCGCTATGAGTCACTTATATACTTAGTACGAGCGGACATTGAGCATTGGAAGGTTGAAGAGCTAGACGATATCGCAAGAGATATGAAGCATTCTGGAAGCAGACTGCGTATTGCTAGGGGTGGTAAAAAGACTCAAGGAATTCAAGAAGAAATTCTAAGGAAATTGGATAAGAAGATTAAGAACTTGCAAGATAAAGCAGATGGTGCTTCTGGTAGTGGCGAAGATAAGAAAGATGAAATTGGATCTTCTTCAAAAGCAATTGGGCAGAATCAACAAAAACCAGCCGAAGATAGTGGTATTTTGAGTGGTGATGGCACTGGCAAGATAGATGACAAAAAATTAAAGACTCTTGCTGACAAATGGGGAACGATGCCCGAAAAGGAACGAGCAAAAGCAATTCATGAAATCACTAGGGATTTGCCAGCCAGATATCGAGTTGTAATTGAAGACTTTTTTAAAGCATTGGCTAAAACTGAGGAAAATAAGAGATGAAAAAGACTATGTTAGCTTTGTTTATTGCTGTTTTTGGTATTGGCTGTTTGCCGAATCAACCGGCATCGCCACCGACGCCCATTGCTCCTATTGTGTTGCCGGGAATAATTCATGAATCAGATAGTGGAAAGCTTTTTACAGTAGTAAAAGGCACTAATTTGACTGTAGAGTTTCCGATTCCTAAAGATTTAGATTTTTATTGGTCAGTTGATGGAAATGCTACAGTAGGTGGTTTGTTGGTTATGTCTGAAACAGAAACAAATGGCGTTGTCCGTTTTGTTGTTCAGGCTACTTCGTCAGGTGTAATGAGTATTAATTATCAACAATTTACAGATGTGGGAGCAAAGGTAATAAAAACCTTCCTTTTGAAAGTTGAGGTCAAATGAATAACGTTAGAACATCAGGTTCTTTGCCACAAGTTTGGCTTGAGGTAGTAGTCAAAAATGAAGATGATCATGGCTATACAGTTGCCAGCACAATGTTTGATGGTACGCCATTTTCAATTCATGTGCCAAAACTGAAGCTTGAAGTTAATCCAAGTGATAGCACTAAGGGTTTGCTTGAGGTTGGTAAAGTAGGAAATGGTTTTGGCTATGTGGAAATCACATTGCCAAGTCCAGCATTGCAATTTGGACATCAAGTCCGAGTGCTTCAAACACAATTGGTTAATCCGTTTCCAAAAGTTACTACTGGCACAAAATACAAGGCATCTTAACGGTATTGGTTAATATCAATACCGTCTGCAATCATATTGAGATAGATGTTTTTGGCTTGTTGATCCATTAAGGTGAATAAGTAGTGGTTTTGAGGTAATCTTCGACCTGTAATTGTCATATTATTGTATAATTCTGTGCCAGGAAAGGTCGGAGTGTCTCCAGAACCCCATGTTCCAGTCCTTTGATAGAACCTTTGTATCGATTTCCATAATAGAATTTGGTACTTTTGATATAAAGTGACTTCTAGTATAACTACCCAGGCATCTAAGTTGGGTTGCCAGCCCATATTTTGACAAACTTCAACCAGTTTTCTGCTAAAGATTGGACATAATTCGCCAATCCCCTTATCTTGATCGAAATTGACTGGAAAGCACCTCTTATACACCTCTACAGCCGCATTCTCTTTAAAGGAGGGGTTTGTATACCCTACAATCATATACTCGTCCTTGATGCCTTTTAGATCGTTTAAAAAGCCATGCCGAGTGAACACGAAATCGTCCGACATATTCATTACCCATTTGAACTCTGGATTCGTGTTAGCGAAGAGATATTCACAATGGTGATGATTATATTGTCGTCCTTCTCCTCGTGCATAAACGAATGTTTTGATCTTAAATGGGTATTGGGCAAGGAATTTAGGTGTAGGACGGTTGTCGTCATCCCAATCATATTTGATAATAAATTCAATTTTATCGTAATCTTCTGGAGATATGCATACCATCGCACTGTCCAGTAGCCGTTTTAGTTGCGAATCAATGTTGTCTTTAACTCTGGATGCGAAAATGATACTTAACATATTTTACCCCTTATTGATAAATAAGTAACTATGCAAAGTTTCTTGGAATACGTTTTGTTCAATGAAGGAGTTAACAAACAGTTAGCTGCTGCCCAAATTGGCAAGAAATGGCGATTAGAACGTGTTTCAGATGAAGAAATTAATGCTCGGTTAAGCAATGCTAGCAAATCACAATTTAATATTGATGCAATCATAAAGCTTTTAGCAGATGCTGATCCAACTCCTAATAAAGAGTTTTTTCCTTGGTTGCTTACTCAATATATTAACGAAAAAGTCAGACTTCCAGAAGATGGTCCAGTTTTACATCAAGATCTTACTTTTTACAGCACAATAAAGAAGAATGGTGTGTTGAAACGATTGCAGAGTGTGATAAAAGAAAAAATGGATGTTATTAAAAATCCTATGGACATAACCACCATTGATAGAACGGCTCTGCAAAAAATGGTTGACTTGGTTCAAGAATTAACAGATGGCAACACAGATAGCAACCGAAAGAAGACTACTGTTGTGAAGCAGGAGGGTGCAGAAAGTATTTACAGTGATGATGAATGGGAAGTTGTAAAAGTTTTAAGCGGTGCAGCAGCTTGTTATTATGCTAGAGGGACACGATGGTGTACTAGCAGTGAACGTACTGCTAATGACTATTTGGAAGACGGTCCTCTTTACATCGTTTACAAAGAAGGCAAACCCTTTGGGCAGGTTCACTTTGCCAGTAAGCAATTCATGGATGTTCAAGATGACCCTATCAAAAATATCCCAGATGAAATTGGTCAAGTTTTATTGACCCATATTCCTGATTTAGATGATGACGACAAAGCACTTATTTACAAAAGCTGTGATCGAAGTGGCGATTTATATCAAAATTATACTCGGATTTTAGAAACGCAAATGTATAAAATGATAGAGGACGCTGGATTGAGAGACGAGATTAGCGTCAATACAGATTGGGAGTATCATGATCATGGTGAAGAAAGCTATCTGCCTATAAGTGCAAATATATATTTCAAGTTCCCTCTTGAAGATTTTATCAAATCGCCAGAAGAAATTGAAAGAGATTATGCTTTATTGAGAACAATCAAACAAAATTTAGACATTTCTGTTTCCGATTATCCAAGGATTAATACCTATGGCAATGATGTGACTATTGATTTTGATATCAACGAAGAGGGAATGGCTAAAGATGACGAAGAACGTATGACCAAATTTTTAGATTATCTTACGAGTGATTTAAATGAAGATGAAAAATATTTTAAGCATAAACATGAAATATATCAAGTTCTTGTTCAAAATGATGTTCTGAAAAAAAAGGTTGAAGAAGATGAGGATGGTGCGATTGGATTGCCAGAATTAAGTCATTTTGAGTTTGATCAAGATGAATTCAACAGTCATGGTGCGCTTTCTTTTGAAAGTTATAGAGTTGATATTTGTTCAATTGAAGAAGCGAACTTATCTGATAGCGTAACAGGTCATTACAGAAATAATTACGAGAGTTTAAAAGGTAACTTTAAGCCTATTGAAGATATATTTGAGAGTTTAATTCGTAAACGTGCGATGGCGATGATTAAGCACCACAAAGCTCAAGGTTGGCTTCCTTATCCGGGAATGGAGAAGCCGAAATTACCAGAAGGCTATGAGAGTCTTCGTGCAGCACCTAAAGTTAAAGTGAAAATGTGGATAAATAAAGATAAAGTTCAAATGAACGTGTCGATTGAAGCTCACATTCACAAACATAGTTCTAAAGCGGTAGAAGCAACCTTTAAAAAAGTAAAGCAACTGGATGAGAAATTCACAACAACTTTACCACAAGCTCGTGAGATCTTCTTAAAGAAGGTAGCATCAACAATTGAAATTTGATATAATTTGTACTATAGTTGTTGTATAACAACAAAGGTATGAAATATGAATTTTTCTATCGTTCTCGCTTCACGCGAACGAGTTCCATTATTGACTAAATTTCTTGATAGTTTAGTTACTACCACTCATAATTTAACTGAAATTGAAGTCTTAGTTGGCATAGATCATTGTGACAACGACACTTGCGCCGCAGAAGCAGATCTTTCTAAAAAATATCCTTTTGTTAGATTTTACAGACGAAATCGTAGCAAAAACATTAATAACGATTATCTCAATTGGTTGTGTCAGTATTCTTCTGGCAAATTCATCATTGCATGTAATGATGATGTCGAAGTAAAAACCCACAATTGGGATAAAATTGCGTTAGATACGCTCGACAGATATCTGTTGGATAAGCCTGATGGTATTGTGTATGGTTTTATCGAAGATGGTCTTTCCAATCGGCACGGTATGGGCTATTGCTGTTTTCCTTTGTTCTCACGTCGAGGATTAAACACACTTGGATGGTTGATGCCTGGATGTTTTTATTCATGGAATGCTGATATTGCAAGTTGGCGAGTATATGATGCTGTCAAACGAGTATGTCATTTGCCGATTATGTTCAATCACGTGTCCTATCATACTGGACAGCGAGAAAGAGATCATATTAGCCATAATATGGAGAAATCAAGCCGAGAACAAGGGATGAATGGTACGCAGTACAACCTCCTTGGCGATGTTGAAAAACTTAAAGAAGCAATGGCTATAAAGGGCAGATGGACGCCCACAGGTAAGTACGGAATTGTATATTCATTTTTAGTTCCTACTAGAGAACGACCTGCATTGTTAGAAGCTTTTATTGATAGTATCAGTAAAAATACAATTGACAAGAAAATTGTTGAAATTTGTATTGCTTTTGATTCGGATGATAAAAAAACTTCAACGCAAATTGGCAGATTGAATAGAAAATTTGGATCTTTAGTCAAATTCTATGGCAAACAACGATCTAATATGATTAATCGTGATTACGTTAATTGGTTATGCAAATTTAGTAACGGTAGTTTTATTATACCTTGCAATGATGATTGCAATTTGGTATCTTCTGGATGGGATGAACAAATATTAAGAAAGATGAATGCTTATTTAGCAGATAAGCCAGATGGCATTGTTTACGGTAAGACTAATGAAATTAGTTTTCCTGTTTTATCTCGTGCAGCAATCGAGCAGCTTGGTTATGTGATGCACCCAGATTTTCCTTCTTTGGGCGCTGAAGTACATTTAAACAGAGTTTACAGTGCTTTGGATCGTGTGGTTGATATTTCAGATAGCTTAACTATTGAACACATATCTCATCATACTGGCAAAAGACCACGTGATAATGTTAACATGCACGTAGAGAGATATGCGTCTCGTATGCCATTTGATCCTAATCAAATGGATATAAATGAAGATGCTAAGAGAGTGAGTGCTTATATTAATTTTGTTAATGGATCAACTAAGTCTACGCCAACAATTATAGAAAAATCTAAGCCTAAAGTTTTATTCGTTACTGAAAAATGGTGTGATGGCAACCCGCAAGCTGGTGTCACCAATAGTCACCACAATCTTTTTGGATCGATAGAGACTGCTGATGTAGCAACGTATTCGACGTTACATTTTGATGAATATTACTTGCAGTATGGTAGAAATGTAGATAATGAACTATTGCGAATTTGTAGAGAATCGCCGCCTGATGTAATTGTAGGATCATATTTATGTCATCCAGCAGGTTTGAATGTCGCTAAAGAAACTTGGGCAATAGTTAAAAGTATGGGCATTCCTGTTATCTTCATTTGGTTTGATAGTGTTTTGCCGTTTGTGGCTAATATTGCAGATTCGTTGGCTCCTTATTCTGCTGTAAGTGTGTCATTAGATACGTCGGAACCTCCTGTTAGTAATAAAGATAAATTCATGGCAATGTGGACTCCACAAGACATACGCCATTACTTTAACCCACATGCTGCCAACAGAGATATTGATGTTTGTTTCTTGGGGAGTGTTCAAGGATACACAGATCGTATTAATGGCATCAATGCATTGAAGTCCAATGGCATTGAAGTTATGCATATGGGTGGTCAACGCGAAAATCCATTGCCGCTTGAAGCTTATACCAGTGTTTTGCAAAGATCTAAGATTTGTTTAAGTTTTCCGAAATATCGAGGTGCCCCTTTCATTCAAGCAAAAGGAAGAATTTTTGAGGCGACTTTGTGTGGCGCAATGTTGATGGACGCAGATAATGATCAAACTAAAAAATGGTTTGATCCTGGTGAACAATATGTTAGCTTCGTGAGCGAACCGGATTTGGTGGAGAAAGTGAAGTATTATTTAAGTGATCATGAAGCACGTAATAGAATTGCCCATAATGGTTGGCTTAAATCAAGCACATCTTATTCGCCAAGAATTTTTTGGAAGCTTTTATTTGAGAGGATTGGACTATGAGCAATTACGTTTTTGATTTTGGGGCATCTTTAGGTGACACCATAATGGAAAAATATGAGTCACTGTTTTTGTTTTTGTTTGAGATCAATAAAGTAACTCCTATTCGAGCGATTATTGGTCCTGTCGAGATTTCTAGTATTTTCGAGACTGCCACCAGTGGTTTTGAAAATACTCCAATTATTGCTAAGATTGGTGAATTAACATATGCCGGACAATTGCTTAATAAAAATTTACCTTTCCAGCTTTTTCGATCTGAACGATCAGCTAAGGATGAACTTGTTCTAATTGGCGAAAATGGAAGTAATATTGTTAAATTCATAAATTGGATATACTAAAATGACACCATCAAAAACTAGACCGAAAACCATATTTTGTGATATTGACGGGTGTCTGCTAAGACATTCTGGCGATATGTCCAGTGTAATCTTAGGCGCTCCAGAGTTGCTGCCTGGAGTTCAAGAGAAGTTCAATGAGTGGGACGGTAATGGATATAACATTATCTTGACGACTGGCAGGAAAGAAAGTTCTCGTGCCCATACTGAACAACAGCTTCGTAATTTTGGATTATTTTGGAATCAATTGATTATGGGTATTGGTGGTGGGGAAAGAGTTTTGATTAATGATGTTAAGCCTTATAATCCAGATGTTCCTACTGCGATTGCAATTAATCTTAAAAGGGATGTAGGCTTAGGAGAAGTAAATATATGAAAAAAGAAGTCACCGCTCGGCTTGCTCTTGGACCAATGAGTACTGAGGTCATTGAAGCTGTCTATAGGTATTCTGAAGAAAATGAAACACAATTAATGTTGATTGCTTCCAAGGCTCAGATTGATTGGGATGGCGGTTATGTCAATAACTGGACCACGAATCAATACGTTGAACATATTAATCAGTTGTCTAAAGGCTATGCCAAAGCTGATGTTCTATTATGTCGTGATCATTGTGGACCCGGCTTCAAAAATACACAGAATGTTTTAGATCATTATATTACAGTTGATACAGATTTAGAAGCTGGTTTTGATTTGATTCATGTTGATTTTTGTCATTGGAACGGCGGCGAGCATCAAGCTAAACTCGAACAGACATGCCGTTTAATACAACATATTCAAGATAATGATACAGATATGATGTTTGAGATTGGCACAGACGAAAACGTTGGCACTACAGAAATTGATTTAGAACGAATTGAAACGGATATTGATTTCTTTCTTTCATATTTCAATCCAGAATTTTATGTTGTAGAAACAGGAAGTTTGATTAAAGAAGTTAATCAAGTCGGCACCTTCAAGCCCGATAGGGTCAAAGAGACTTGTGAACTTTTACATAGTCGAGGTTTGAAGCTTAAAGAACACAATGCAGATTATCTGTCTAAAGATGATTTGAAATTACGTCAGGGAGCAGTTGATGCCGTCAATATCGCTCCTATGTTGGGAGTGTTGCAAACCAATTTTGTTCTCCATCAAGCAATGCGTCATGGTTTTGACACAACTCCTTTCTTAAACAAGGCTTATGAAAGCGAAAGATGGAAAAAATGGTTGTATAAAAATGATGCTAATAACAAATATTTATGCGCTTTGACAGCAGGACACTATGTTTTCAGTAGTGATGAATATTTGTCTTTGGTGGACAGATTAGATCAAGTGGAACTTGATATTAGAGGCGACATTATTAATGAACACTATCATGTAATAGATCATTACATGCATGGATTGGGGGAATTTAAATGCCTGATGTAGAATTATTCGGTGCTATGGCACGTGGTTATTGCACTGCTGAAAACAGTCATAAGATTTTAGATCCTGATTTAATAAAAGCTATGGCAGCAGAAGTGGAAAAATTGTTAGTTAATAGAGAGTCTAAATGTATCTCAGGAGAACCACAATTTGTTGTAAAACCTTGGGGAAATGAGACATGGTTATCGGAAAACAAATTTTATTGTTATAAGCGAATTTTTATTAAGGCTGGACATAGGACTTCGTTGCAATATCATAAATTTAAATTTGAAACCAATTATCTTATCGCTGGCGAAGCTAGAGTTTTATTGGGGGAAACTTGGCATAATTTGAAAGCTGGGGATTTTTTTGATGTTGAGCCTTGGACTCAACATCGTGTTGAAGCGGTAACTGATATTATTCTTCAAGAAGCATCAAGCTCGCATACTTCAGATGTCATTCGTGTTGAAGACGATACGCAGCGTCCTGATGGCAGAATTGAGAGTGAACATGCATGATCCACTGGTCATCTTAGCTGCTGGTCGTGGTAGTCGTTTAGGAGCATATACAAATGCTATCAATAAAGCTTTATTGCCTATTGCTAATAGAGCAGTAATCTCTCATATCATTGAAAAAATGCATGTTAATGCTGAGATCATTATTGCTTTGGGCTATCAGGGACAAAAAGTTAAGGATTATTGTTTAATTGCTCATTCGGATAGGAAATTTACTTTTGTAGATGTAGAAAATTATGATGGTGTTGGCAGTGGTCCTGGGCACTCTATCAGATGTTGTAAAGAACATCTTCAACGTCCGTTTTATTTTTGCACAGTGGATTGCATTGTTGAACAGGATTTGCCGCCAATTTGGAGCGATTGGATTGGAGTGTCGGAAACAGATGATCCTCAAGCATTCTCTACTGCTAAAGTAGATTGGCACGATACGCATGAAGGTTATTGTTTTCCAAGTGCAATATGTGTTCGTTTAGGTAAAGTGGAAGAATTTGTTAATAAAAAACCTACAGGTTTTGATCAAGCGTTTATTGGATTGGCAGCGATTAAATCATATGAATATTTTTGGGAGCAACTTCCAGAAAATGAAACTGAATTAGTTGCTGCGTTCTATAATCCACAAAACACTCAACTTGAAGCTTGTGGCTTTACATGGCGGGACACTGGCACTATTGACAATTATGCTAAAACAAGACGCTGGTATGAAGGCAAACAAGAATTTGATTTTGATAAAGTTGGTGAATTTACTTACATTGTAAATGGCAAAGTTATCAAATATTTTGATGACAAGACTCGTGTTGATATGCGAGTCCAACGAGCCGTATGGATGAAGGGAATTCCCAAAGTCACCTATCATCAAAATAATTTCTTTGCTTATGATTTTGTGCCCGGTAATACTCTCTATGAAGAGCAAACTGAAATTGAACCAAACAAAATCTTTAACTGGTTTGATTCCAAATTGTGGCTAAGAAAAGCCCCTGTTACCTCAGCGTTTAAGAAATCTTGTCTAAAGTTTTATCGTGATAAAACTTTAGAGAGATTTAAAATGTATAAAAAAAAGAAAGGTATTGTTCGGGATGCTCCGTGTATTGTAAATGGTCAGCATTGTTTAGCGATGGAGGAATATTTACAAAAAGTAGATTGGGAAATGTTGTCGGAAGGTGTTCCAGTAGTATTTCATGGTGATCTGCAATTTGACAATGTGATCAGGAAGACTGATGGGGATTTTTTGATGTTGGATTGGCGAGATAGCTTTGCTGATCAAGATTTGTTAGGTGACATGTATTATGATTTTGCCAAATTAAATGGAGGTTTAAATCTTCCTTACAACATAATTAAAAGTGGTGCTTTTAATTTCCATAAAAAAGACGATGTGGTAACTTTTAATTACCACGTTGATAATCGTATTAAGAAATTTCGCGATGAATGGGAAAAATGGTATGGTGGAACATATCGTGTAGAATTGTTGACCACGTTGATTTATTTGAATATGTCTCCGTTACATGCTGAACCATTTGATGATCTTGTTTTTTACCTCTCGAAGCTAAGGTTTGCAACTAATCATGCGACACAAAAATGATATGATGGTATGCGGCTCCTTTGCCAAAAAAGCTGGCAATTTAGGAATGGCAATACACAATGCTGCCGCAAAGTATCATCATATGGATTTTATCTATAAGTCTTTCTCAGTAGATGACATTAAAAATGCCATCCAAGCTATGCGTACTCTTAAATTAAGAGGTGCGGGTATTACGATGCCTTTTAAAAGTGAAGTGATTCAATATTTGGATGAGGTCACTGAAGATGCTAAAAATATCAATGCCGTCAATACTGTTGTGAATGAAGATGGTAAATTAATTGGACACAATACTGATTGGCAAGCAGCTTCAAAGATGATCGAAAAGAAGATTGCCAAATTTAATGTTGTGACTATTTTAGGTAAAGGCGGATTTGCTAAAGCAGTACAATATGCAGTTTTTAAAAAATCAAAATTTTGGCAAACGATAGATCGTGAGACATGGGATAAAATTCCTCATATTGAGAATAGTTTAGTTTTCAATTGCACTCCTGTTGAAGGCATTAAGGTTCATGCATCTAGTGAGTTTGTTGATTGCATAACGAATACAAAGACGGGCAGAGAATTAGCTATTGATCAAGCGGCAATACAATTTGAATTGTATACTGGCAAGTCATTTCCATATTATTGGATCAATCAAGAATTAGTAGGAATAGCATGATATTATTTGTTAATGTATTCATCACTAAAAATTTTGCAACGTCTTATGATCGTGGGAAATGGGGTGTCCAGGATCGTTTAGACGTGTTTAAGTATTCTTTAGCGTCAATGGCGGTCATTCCTTGGACTAAGGTTATTATTTACTGTTCATTGGACGAATGTTATCAACATCGTCGTGATGAATTAGACGATTATATCAAGGCATTGTTCCCAGATGCGATTAACTACCATACTCGATTGGATAAGCAGTCTAAATGGAAAGTAGCAATGGAGGAAGTGTTTGCGATCCAGGGCGACGATTTAGTATGGTTTACTTGTAATGATGATCATGTTTTTGTTGATTATAATTTGGATGTTTTGAATGCCTGTGAAAGACGAATGAAAAAGCTAATGGCAAGCGGCACCCCCAATGTGGCTTGTTATATCTCTCATTGGCCAGAAATGTTATGTCATGCCAATAGTGGGAAATCTCATCCAATAGTAGATCGCTCAAGAGAGTATTTCGAGGTTGATTGGATAAACATTGATAGTATTCAAGTCTTAAGCAAATCAGTACTTAAGCATTGGTGGTTTAGTCATGAATACGGCGATGATGTTTTCTTAATTCGCAGTGATGGTAATATTTTGGGTAGGGGATCAGAATATATTCATATTAACGAAGACTTGCCGGTTAGGACTCTAATTCCACTTAGAGAAATAGCAAGGCATTTTGATGGTTATTGTCGTCCATATATGCCTGGAGGCAGTGCAGACATCAATAAATGCACACCTTTAGCGATTCCGCCTGGATTTTTTGAGAATCAGGTTAAAATTTCTTTTTGTAGAGATAAAAGAAATTGTGATCATGTTCATGTAAATCCATTTTTAGCTAACTATTCTACAGTAGACGATAATGGGGCAGATTATAAGTGGATGTTAGAAGATATCCCATTGTTTTGGATGAACAGGATAGCAGATATTGATTTTGGACCTGATGTAGATCGAGAGGTTCTTGTATTTGCTCGAAATAAAGCTTTACAACTAGTTGCCAATTCCGAGAAAAATTTCCTGGCTATTTCCAGCCCGGTTTCGATGGACTGGCTGGAGGTATCATACAGATGAGTGAAATGTGCGGCATAAACCAAATGATATTAAGTGCTTTCAGTGGATTGAAGGTTATTGACAGTTACTATTGTGCTGACGACGATATTCTGCCGGGCAGCAGTACGCTTGTTAAGATTGTCTATGGAGATAAAAAAAGGCTTGTATCTCTTATTAAGCGTTTAGGAGAAGATCAAATCATAACGAATTCACCGAATTTGCCAGCGGCGTCTATATTGTTGACAAAAATTAATGTTTCTAAACGTAATTTTAAACGCTTATTGTTGACTTATGAATTGATAGTAGCCACTGCAAAAGAAGAAAACGCGAATCAAGTTACTGAACAGATTTTTGCGTTATGTAATCCATCAATAGCATTAAATCAAATAGGAGTTTATTTTGCTGATAAAGAAAAGTTTTCTAAGGTGATTTTGAAGCATGTTAATTTGAATGCGGATGAGACTATAGGAGACATGAAACTTTATATTAGAAAATATCAAATTCGTGTCATAACAAATTACGGCGATAAGCCTAATAAGGAAGTAGCAGGAGATATTGATGAGAATTAAATTTGGCGAAATTTCTATTTCTGAATCTTCTAAGAAGCATATTCAGGATTGCTTAGATAACAACCATATTACTATGGGTTCAAAAACTACCCAATTAGAAAATATGTGGAGCAAGTTATTTGGATATCATCGCACAATTGCAGTGTCTTCTGGCACGTCTGCATGTATGGCGGCTAACATGATGTTGTACGATTTTGGTGCTGTTCCTGGAGATGAAGTTATTGTACCTGCTCTTTCGTTTATAGCAACTGCCAATAGTGTAAGGGCTGCTGGTCTTGTGCCAGTTTTTGTTGATATTAAAGATGATTTGATGATTGATGAAAAATTAATTGAAGCAAAAATTACGCCTAAAACACGAGCTATTATGGCTGTGACTTTAATGGGTAAGCCTCCAAAAATGGATGTCATACGAAGAATAGCTGACAGGAACCACCTTATGGTGATCGTGGACAACTGCGAAGGACATGGATGTCGATACAAAGGCAAGTATGTGAACGAATGGGCAGATGTCGTTGCTTATTCTTGTTATGCGGCTCACATTTTGTTTAGTTGCGAGTTGGGTTTGCTTGGTACAAAAGATTTTAAGATTGCTGAATCTTTGGAGTCGATCAGAACGCATGGACGTAAGCCAGGATCTTTATATTTTGATCATATTAGATATGGTCTGAATCTTAAGCCAACCGATTTGCATGCATCAATTGGATTAGGAAATGTTGAAAACTTTTGGGAAATTTTTAATATCAGAAAAGAGAATTGGCTTTATCTCAAGCGAGAACTCGACGCTTATAAAGATTTGTTTTGGTTTTCAGACGAAGATGAAGGATCTTGTACGTCACCGCACGGTTTTAGTATAACAGTAAAGCCTAACAGTGGTCTTGATTGTGTAGGATTAACGCAAGCTTTGGATGTAGCAGAGATTGATTGGAAAAGGAATTTTGGTTCGATGGCTACGCAACATCAATGTTTTGCTTATCTGGGACATAAATTAGGAGAATTTCCAAAAGCCGAATATATTGGCAATAATGGAATACATATTGGCGTTCATCAATTCTTATCTAAAGACGATTTGAGGAGAATAGTAGAAACTGTCATAACGTATATAAATAGCAAGACTCCTCAGAAAGGTATATGAAATGAGCAAATGTGATGAATACGATATCCCATCTTATCCTTCCGAATTAGAGGCGGTAAAGCAACAGAACAAGTTGTTGATTGAACAAGTGGAAAGAATGAAGCAGGAAAAAGTAGATGCTGCAAGAAAATATTTACCGACCTTGGGCGAATTATTAGACCGTTTAACTATAGTTCAGATTAAAGAAGTAAAGATCCCAGAACATAAAGATGAGTACGCTGTAGAAATAGCATCAATTGTGCATGATATTAATCAAATTTTGTCGCGTGGAGAGATTTACTTCACTGCTGAAATGTTACGGGCACTTGTAGTTCTTGCTCAATATAATTTACATATTTGGCATAATGAAAGCAATTTCCGTAACGGAATTAAAGAGGGCAATAATCTAGAATTGACACATGGTTTGAATTCTATAAGATGTTTTTGTAAAAATAAACTACAAGAAATTATAGGTGGTAGAAAGGATTATAAACTTGACAATGTTGAAGCGTTTCCAGAGTGGGTTCCTAGTTGGTAACTGTGGAATTTATTCAATTACCAATATTCTAAATGGACAACGATATATAGGTTCCAGTGTTGATATCCGAAACCGTTGGCGATCACATAGGAATATGTTAAGGACAAACCGCCATCACTCTGCTTATTTGCAAAATTCATACAATGCAAATGGGGAAACTAATTTTGTTTTTGCGATTATAGAAGAATGTCCTGAAAATTCTTCTAAACAGTTTTTAATAGAGCGTGAACAGCACTATTTAGATGAGCTAGTTCCTGAGTATAATGGCAGCAAAATTGCTGGTCGAGTTGATATGACTTTAGAGGTTAGAGAAAAAATTTCAAAAAAAGCTCTGGGGCGATCATCTGCATTTAAAGGAAGAAAACACACTGAAGAATCTAAGAAATTGATTTGTGATAATCATGCAGATTGCAAAGGTGAAAAAGGTGCTTTTTATGGTAAAAAGCACACCAAAGAAGCCAAGATTTTAATAGGTAACTCCAAAAGAGGTGATAAAAATTATTTTTATGGCAAGCAAAGATCAGACCACAGCGAGTTGATGACTGGTGAAAATAATCCTTTTTACGGTAAGCAACATTCAAAAGAAACTATCTTTATTCAAAGTTCAAAAAAATGCAAATTGAATATTGATCAAATGATTGAAGTGATTAATATTAAAAACGCGAATCCCAATATTACACAACAACAGCTAGCAGATAATTATAAACGTTCTATAACTAGCATTAACAGAATATTGACTGGAAAAATTAAAGCGTTGAAATATTTAGAAAGTTAAATGATGCCAAAAAAGTTTAGTGATTTCGCAGATCGCCGAAAGCACCTTAAAGACGAAGAATACATGCAGATGGCTATCAAAGAGGCTGAGAAGGCTCAATTTGATGGAAATCCAGCAATAGGTGCAGTATTGGTAACGGGAAAAGGTTTCTACACTGATGGCAACACAGCTTACTCTGAATCAGACCATTGTAATCACGCAGAGATGAATGTTATTCGTAAAGCAGCGAGTGTGCAAGATCGTTCGCTCAATGATGCTGTTTTGTATTCTACTTTAGAACCATGCATTATGTGCAGCATGGCAGCTTATTACAACGGCATACGAGAGGTTGTATTTGGCGCATATGATGATGCTTCTGGCTTTGTTAGCTCTAAGCTATTGTCGGATCATACGTTTCTTGGAATTACCTATAAAGGTGGAGTTTTAGGCAAAGAATGTATGAAACTTTTGCCTGAAGATTATCAAGAACATCTTAGGATCGAATAATGTCTGCTTTTGTCTTTGCTACATCTTTTGTAGATGTTGATCCAGATCGTTATCAAGGATGGATTGACTATTATAGCGAATTTTTTTATGGTATGGATGTTCAGTTGATGCTAATCAACGACGGACCTACTAGTACTAAGCTTAATTTGGGCTGCGTTGAGCAGGCAATTTTGTTGCCTCATCTTGGAAGACAACATGTTTGGACATTTCCAGGTTGGAAGCGTTCGTTTTATCACGGTTTAAAAGTCGCTAGAAGTCGAAATGCTAAGAATATTGCACATATTGAAAGTGATTGTTTTATAACTTTGGATGGAAGAGAAGAGTTTTTGCATTATTTTTATTCGTCAGGATATTATGCTCCTTATTGTAAGGCGTATAATTTTCCAGAAACAGCATTGCAAATTCTTAATGAAGATTGGGTCAATAATTATTATTTGGACAAATATTCTTGTGCAGAAAATTGGCACGAACACCTTAATTTTGAATTGTTTGTGACAGAAAACCTGAAACCTAAAGCTTTTTTGAATGGCGACAGATACGAAGGTAAAGTTGAAAGAATTAAAAGTGAATATAATTACATAAGCGGATGTGTGGCTTCTGAATTCTTGAAATTAATGGGTGGTAAATGAAAGACTATTATGAAGTGATGGGATTGTCGCGAACTGCTTCTGCTGAAGAGATACATAGATCTTATCTTAAGCTTGCTAAACAGCATCATCCAGATCGCAATCCGGGAGACAAAACAGCCGAAGAACGCTTTAAAGAGATACAGAATGCTTATGAAGTTTTAAATGATCCTGCAAAAAAGAGTGTCTACGACAATGGAGGAATGTCTGTAGGTGGTGATGGCGGTCATCCATTCCAAGATATTTTTGATAGCTTTTTTAACTTCAAGAGAGAACCTGATGAAGGTGGTAGACACATTGAAGCAGAGTTGACAGTGAGTTTTATGGAATCTGCTCATGGTTGTCGAAAATTGTTAGAGTTTGATCATCGCGAAGCATGTCCTGCTTGTTTTGGCACTGGTGCCAAAGATGGACAAGAGATGAAAGAATGTGTGGTTTGTGATGGTAAAGGAAAGAATTTTCAAAGGTTTGGTGGAGGTAGTGGATTTATTAAAGTTGAAACTACCTGTAGTTCTTGTCGTGGTACTGGCAAGGTGATATCGGCATTTTGTGTGGAGTGTCATGCTCGTGGCTTTGTTATGAGCAATGCGGAGATTGAAGTCGAAGTTCCGGCTGGTATTGAAGACGGAATGAGAGTGAATCTTCGTGATCAAGGCGATAAGGGATTAAACGGCAAACGAGGCAATTTGTATTGTACAATACGTGTTGCTCCACACCCTATTTTTAAGAAGCATGGCAAAGATGTGATGATTACTTTGCCATTGAGCTATACGCAAATAGTATTGGGTGGAAAGATAGAAATTCCATATCCATATGGCAAATGCGACTTTAATGTGCCGCCAGGAACTAAATCTGGCACGTTATTCAAGTTGCATTCTTTAGGTCTTCCAGATCTGAAATATGGAGGCAATGGCGATTTGATTGTCAAAGTAGAAATTGATGTTCCAAAATCTTTAGGCGGCGAGTATAATGAATTGCTACAGCGCTTAGCAGAAATAGAAAAAGTCAACATAAGCCCTGGAATAAAAGAATTTAACGACAAGGTGAAGGTGATGCATGAAAAGTAAGAGACTAGCCTTATTGTGCGGTGTGGTATTTTTAGCAATAATTTCATTCTTATTGTGGAAAAATGATTTTCGCGCAATAGGACCGGGTTATAAACCCGGTGGTTCTGTTGATAAGCAACAATTTGATAGTTGGCGTACTGGTTGGGAAAGTCAACGGCAGCAGTAATTATCCTGCTGCATTAGCGAGATACATTCGTTTCAGAGTATAGTTCTTCCCTTCTTTGAATTTGTACCAAACTGCTGTAACCATATCTCCACGACTTGGTAATTTGCTACCGAACATTCGGTGGAATTTGTTGCATTCTATATAAACTGTAGCTTCACCTTGCAATTGAATGCAATAATTTTTGCCGACTACTCGGCAACTTATTACTGGCGCAGTAGTGGACACTGTGGGAAATTCAAAAATGGTTTCTGGTGTTTCTTGAGAATTGCCAACATCATGTGATGTGAAGGCTGGACCAGATTCTGTTAAAAATTTCTTAAAGTTTAAGGTAGGCATACTAAAGTTATATATTGTCTTAAAGGAGAATTATGGGCGATTCTATTAATCTGGGTCTTCATATAATTGGTGCTGAAGGTAAACCAACAAGTCAAATACCAAAAATGAAAGATCCAGATCGCCAAGTGATTTGCAACAAATTGATGGCTGCACAATTGCCGGACGATATTAAAGAAGAACTGTTGCGGCGGTTAAGGGATTATCCAGATGGGGCAATTCATACATTTTTCCACAAGCTTCCCAATATGATCGAAACCTTAAAATTACAAAGAGCTAAAAATGAATTCTAAAAAACTCAAAGGCACAGCAGTTACCAAACTGCCTAAAAAGACTGTAAATGCATTAGATCCATATGAGATTGGTTTGCAAATTTTTCCAGACAGTGAAAAATTTATACCAGTATCTCGTTTAGACGGATTTGACATATTTGCCAATCCATCTATTGATGTAAATGGCATCGCTAGACACACCATTACCTCTCGTGTTATTCAGCAAATTGATTGTGGTTTTAGCATAATTGTGCCAAAAGAGTATCGTTTGGTATTCGAGCCACAACCTGAATACACAAGTAAAGGATTGATTATTCAATCTGCTTTAACAGGTGGAGAGAAA
>ERZ1292644.542-Hain-H14-01um-R2-542-length-25068-cov-4_pt1 | contig 22859 bp, 44 predicted proteins | sample MGYA00564402_ERZ1292644 | MGnify/ENA primary metagenome ERZ1292644 (study PRJEB36523, sample SAMEA6512644) | groundwater metagenome | collected 2019-01-09 | study: AquaDiva: Metagenomics assemblies of 32 groundwater samples
TCAAACGTCAACAAATAAGATAATAAGCTTATTTCATATACGTTACAATCTTGTTGATGTTGTTCTAAGATATTTTTAACTTGTAAAGCTATATGAGTCATGTAACCTGTTGTATAAAGTTGAATGACATTGGGAGAGGATGAACTTCCGTAAATTTTTCCCGAGATGGTTTTTTTAAAATAGTTCATATAATCATGTTTCGCGGGCCCTTTATCTAATCGGATATATCGCGGAGAAGATCGTAATGGAGGATTTAATATCCACTCGTTAATTGTTTCAGGATCACTCGGATTCACAATTTCAAATTCTGGAATCGTCCTCATTAAGCCAATATCATGAATCCCGTGATGGGTGGTGCCGTCAAATCCAAAACTCATTCCTGGTCCGACGCCCACAATGGTTACAGGGAGGTTATGGCCCCCGATATTAATTTTCAATTGTTCATAGGCCCGCGATGTAATAAATGAGGCAATACTTAAGACAAAAGGAAATTTTCCTTGCATGGCGAGTCCGGCGGCAAGATTGACTGTTGTCTGTTCCATGATACCACACTGGATGAATTGATTTGGAAATTTTTTTTCAAAATCTTTTAATCCACGAAGTCCCATATCACAATCTAACAGTATAACGTTTTTATTGGCACGACAGAGTTGTAAAAAACTTTCACTAAAGGCATCGCGAAGATCTTTATTGTCCATGTTTTTTAGTGTAATATTTTTTCTTTTTTTTGCTAAAAAATTTATTCATACATTTGGATCTACGTGTCCACAATTACTTCTAACTCTAATTCTCCAGTATCCTTTTAACACTGACGCTCCAGATAATTCACGATAATCATTAAAATTCATCGAGACCCCATTGGATAAGATGGCCCATTCATTTGCGTCCGATGGATCTGGATCATCGTCAATAAAATAACTATCATTTTCCATTAATTTTTCCTCCCCTCTTCGCAGTCTTTTCGAATACAATATTAATAAACATACGTATTACATATAGTACATTTATAAAAAGGCAATTTATTGCCTGCTGGATCATGAGAAATTCCAAAGTTGATTTGTCGAGTTATTCCTCCGCATTTTAAACAAGCCATATCTTTATTCCTCTGATCAATAACCGATTGGGCTTCTTCTTTAGACAAAAAAATAGTAGATTCTGAATACCCTATTAAAGAAATATTTAAAAAGTATTGCTCTCTTAAATAATAATGAATTTGTGTAATATCCGGATACTTATCAAAATGATATGGGTTAATTTCTGATATACTGATTTTTGTAATATGAAAAGGTCCTTCTGTAAATCTTTCGGAATCCCGTTCCTTCATTGTCACTAACTTTGCTATTCGTAAATAGGGACATTCGGGTCTTGGTAATGGATCTATTATCCAGACTGCTTGCCCAATATTAAATTTAGTTTGTGCGTTCATTTTAATTCCTCTATTTTTGACAATCTTCTTGAATACAATGATACCATTTTTCTTGAGTATAGTGCAATCGAAATCCACACTTCAAACAATAATATCCGTGTGTATTCGGATTATTGGGATTACAAGAAGAAATATGTCCTGGTTTACACTTTGGATTTATTTTTTTGTGTTCATATCCCATGTTACATTTCATGTTAGTTTCTCCTGTGCTTTTTATATTTCTTAGGGATTTTTCTATTTTGAGCTTGTTCTTTCATGGTTGCCCAACGAACATTTCCTGGTTCATAGTTTCCATTACTATCAATTCTATCAATAGTGTGTTGAGGAGTTGGCATTGGTCCTATATAATTGAAAAAAGCCAAAAAATTACCTTTCCATCCGTTATACATTTTAATACCTCGTGCTTTATAATATTTATATGCAAAGCTATTTTTATTTTTTACTCGTTCACATCGATATATAAGGCTTCTCCATACATTGTATTCTTTTGAATAAGAAAAACCATGCTTTAATGCTAATTTATTGTCTTTTTTAAAATATTTTCTATTACATCCACAGGATCTGGTATTTTTAGAAATCAAATTTTCAGTTCTAATTTTTGTTGTTTTACCACAACGGCATTTTACTTTACAGTGATGTCTTTTCCTTCCTATTTTGTCTACCTTAGGTTTTAATATTTTAATAATTGTTAATAATCCAAATTTTTGTCCAATCATGCCATTGGAATAACAAATTTTTTTCACATCAATTCTTTTATTGCTTTTTGATATTGATCAAAAGATAACGTGCCATGGTGACTCGAAGCTTTTCCTTCTAGTTCACGAACACCGTATCCCTTCGTTGTTTTTGCCACTATTAATAATGGTTTATCAGAATGAAAATTAAGTACTCCTCCTCTAATTTGTTGAATATCGTGTCCATCAACAATATTTGTGTACCATCCAAATGACTCAAATCGTGAGATCAAACCCGTTGTTTCAGATAATTGTATATTTGAAGAACCCGTCGCACCTAATTTGTTCATATCGATAATACAAGTAATACTTGTGAGTTGATGCCTTCCGGCAAAATCTGCCGCCTCCCAAATTGATCCTTCTTGTAAAGCTCCATCACTAAGAAGAATATATATGTTTCCATCTTTTTTGTCAAGCCTGTTTGCGTAAGCGATTCCGATTCCAATGCCCAATGTATTTCCCAAACTTCCAGTCGAACATTGAACACATTTGGGTTTTCCTGCGATAAGTTGTCCTCCCAAAAATCCTCCATCTTTTCCATAACTATCATATTGTTCTTGAGTAATTAATTTTTTATCTAACCAAATTGCATGAAGTGCGCGAGCGCAATGTCCTTTATCGATTAATATCTGATCATCGTCATTCATTATGATATAGTGTAAGCTAACCAAGATCTCAACACAGCTCGATGTTCCTCCGTAATGCATCTTGCCGGTCTCGAATCCCGTTCGTAATACTTCTCGTCTTATCCATGTACATAATTCTTGATGAGTCATGGATTCGCCTCAAAAAATGTTTGAGCGAAACCCTGTGGGGTAATAGATCGTTGAATAGCATCTTTTCTCATAAAAGGATCTTAATTTTAGCAGGGTCCAGAGTCGAACTGGAATCGAAGGGGTATGAACCCTTCATGCTGCCATTGCACCACCCTGCATTCATTGAATTTTCTTATCGTGTTTCACATCTTGAACAAATTGACTCATGTAATGATTAAGTTCAAATAATTCCCATCGAGAACATTTCGTATCATGCCAAATTTTCCACAAAATTTTCCATCGTTTCCACCAAACGAGTTGAGCATATTTTACATTATATGTGCAATCAATAGAAAAAATTTGTTCAGATTTCTTGTTGGAATGTGACACGCACCAAAACGTATACCAACGAGATCCACTCCAACGACTGTAGCTCATATAAACATATTTTTATAAAATTCCCATTTTTATCAAATCTTCTTTATTTCGACCAGGATATTTAGTAATCCAGTTCATAGCATAATGATGTGTAAATGCTCCTCCGTCCCCTTGTTGCCATTCTGTTTTTCTACATTTTTGACAATAAAACTTATCATAGGATAGATTATTTAATCCTTCTGGATGAAAACAATCCCTTTTTTCTAGTATAAATAAATGATCACACATAAATTTATTATACTTGATAGAGAGGGAGATTGTCAAGAGGGGTTATGTTTTTTATATCCATATTTAATAATTTCTTCTGCGATTTTTAATTTGCGATCTAAAGCTGTTGATGAATTTTCATATAATAATTTTGCTATTTGACGAGCTTTTCCGCAATTATATGATATAGAATACGTCCCTTTGCACTTTTGTATAGAATTCGAAAGAATGTTTAATTCTTTTTCAATAAATTTTATAAATTGTAATATTGTTTTTTTAGATCCATATAGTCCTATTTTGGAATACTTATTTTTGGTTGATCCGTAAAATCCCATTGTTCCGTCTCCATCGATCATGCCACGCCAAAAATGGCGATTATTTTGAGCTCCCCGCCTAGCTTCGGCAATTAAAGATTTTCTAGGAACTATGCCATATTTAATTAAATGGTTTGCTATTTTGTTTGATCCAATTGTTAAACCTGCTATTCCTATTCCAGAAAATCCTGTATTTTTTTTATAAACAATGGGATGACTAGATCCTAAAAAACTTTTAAATTTTTTAATGTGATTAACATCTGTTGATTTTAACCAAAGATGAATACGAAAAGTTTTCGTATTATATTTACCAGTGTGTTTTGTAATGCATCCGTCTGCCATTAAAAATCCTAACCAATAAAATTGTGATTCTGTAGTAATATTTTTAAATATATTTTGATTTAATAAATATTTACTTCTATGATTTTTGTTGAAACGAAGAGTTATATTTTCTTTTTTTAAAATTTTTGCTATTAGATTTTGATCTGTTTTATATTTTTTAGAAATAAACGTTGTGCTTTTCCCAGATAAATATTCTCTAGTCATTTTCCGTATTTCTTTTTTTGAAAATTTATAATGAAATGCTTTTTCTAAATCTAGCCCCATTTTTTTCCTTACCGTATTCATTCCCCATTTATTTATAGCCCACCCAACACTAGAATAATTTTTTTGAATATATTGAATACCTGGCCATTTTTTATTTTCTTTTAAAATTAAATCAATTTCTTTTTTTAAATTATTCCACTTATCCCAATAAGACTTAGGACGAATTTTCATTAGAATTTTTTCTGAATCAAAATTTTTTCTTACTCCTCCATAATATTTTTTACATGCAGAAATAAATCCGTGATCAATATTTTTTATTTCTTTAATAGTAACTTTTTTATTCGAAAATCTATTTTTTATTTCTTGTAATTTCTTGTAAAAATTTTTAGGGTTTTTCCAATATCCCTTATGTCTTCTTTTCACGTTTTTTATTCCAATATGGAGATTTACATTTGGGACAAATTAAAATTTCGGGTTTGCGAGGCACCCATTTGTGCTCGCATCGAAGACAAGAAAGATAATGTAGTTTAATCTCCGTATGGCCTCCCTATAATAATAATGCATAAGTAAGACATTTATTTACTAAAAAGTGAAATATTTTCTAAAGGAGTCATGATTCCCCCATTAGGATTTATTGTAACTTCAATAAATAAAGGCCCTTTTTTTGATAAAATATTGATTAAATCCTGATCAAGTGTTTTGTGATTATTTAATTTACAATACGATAAATTAAAAGCTTTGGCAATTTGTTCAAGGTCGAGCGAATTCTGGCCGGGTTTTTCTATGAGTCTCCCTTCAAAGTACTCTTGTTGCCATTTGACCATGCTCGTGTAACCATTGTTCTCTAAAACAAAGATTTTAATATTCAAATGCTCGAAGGAAATCGTTTTCAGTTCCTGAATGTTTAGCTCAAGTCCCCCATCGCCAACAATCGCAACAACGGATTTGCTAGGGTTACCCACAGATGCACCAATGGCTAATGGTAAGCTTACGCCCATCGCGGCAAAACTCACAGAAGTCAATTCTTTAGCTCCTTGATTAAATTCAAACACCTGGCCGGATGAATAATAATTTCCACCCGCCTCCGTCGTCACAATCATATCTTGATTTAAGTGTCCATCGAGAGTTTTCATAAATCGATACAGATCCATCGGATTTTTTTTCATATCATCAGTTACAAATTCGGCATGTTCTCTTTTCAATTGTTGGCAATAGTCTATCCAAATTTCTGGCGCGGGTTTTATTTGGTTCTGAGGTAATCCTTTTATAAATTCCTTAATATCAGATTTAATAAAAATATCAAGTCTCTGGTCATCAGAAATATCTACTCGAATAATTTTTGCTTTAGGATTAATAAATTCACCGTTTTCACCTATGACGGTCGGCGGGAGCGAAGAACCTAATACCAAAATAGTATCTGCCGATTGCATGAGTGCTTTATTATATTTTTTTCCTTTAATGCCTACGAGTCCCATATTCAATTTATGGGAAAAAGGCAAGAAATCATTCATAAAACGAGTAACGACAAAAGGAAGTTGGAGAGATTGAATTAATTGGCAGACTTCTTTTTCGGCTTTGGAAATTCTTACTCCATGACCGACAAGAAGTAACGGTGATTTGGCTTTATTAAAAAGCGAAATAATTGATTCGTAATCAATAGATTGGGAGGATTTTTCTAATTTGGGAGGCTGAAAACTATCCATTTCATTAGGAACTTCGGCTTGCTGTACGTTGAATGGAATATCTAGCCAAACTGGACCTGGATGACCTTCCAACATAAACCAATAGGCTTTTTCTAAATAAAATTTGATGAGTTCAGGCTCATGAACGGTGACGCAAAATTTAGTTAAGGGTTGAACGATACTGATTATATCAATTCCCGCTGTTCCAAACGAACGATGAGAAGAAAAATGCTTGGTAGGAACCTGACCTGAAACGATGAAGATCGGAGCTCCATCTACAAAAGCTTCGGATAAGCCCGGCACGGAGTTAGAACTTCCTGGACCTGCCGTTAATACCACAGCACATGGTTTCCCCGTTGAACGAGCATACCCTTCGGCCATCATGGGAGCCGTGGCTTCGTTACGACAACACCAGAATTTCATTTTTCTATGACAAGCATCATCAAGTGTCATGCTTCCCCATCCCGTAATTCCAAACGCATCTGTAATACCTTTCGAAACTAAAAAATCAAAAATATAATTAGCAACAATCATTGCGGTTTTCTAACCAATGTTTTGAAATAATCACTATCATATTCTTTTCCTTCTTGATGAAATTTGCAGCACCATCCATCCGTATAATAGTGTTTATTATGAGGGGTTGAATTCCCATCTCCTGTATATCCCAACTGATAATTAGGATCTTCATTATGAATAGATTGATCAGTGATAGAATTTGCTGTTTTCCTTCTTGTTAATTCTGTTTGCGCGTTTTCATAAGACGAATGCAATGATACATAATGTTTCGACGTATCTATTTCTGGAAATTCCATTAAAAATCCTTTCCAATACCCATAGGGAATAGATTTTTTATAATCTAAACATTGGTAGATAATGGATTTAAAGTTATTTTCCAATAGAGAAACTCTAATAGAATTAATTTTTAATTGATGGATGAGTTTTGATTGATCATCGATCCAATATACGGATTGACCAACATCAAATTTTGTTGTAATGTTCAAAATTTTTCTGCCTCTTTATAAACTTTGTCTAAATGTTCTTGTAGTTTTTGAGGGTCGCTTCCTCCATGATAATTCCATAAATCAAATATTGTCATACAACATCCAGGACACAGCCACAATGTTTTCCCCAATTTGGGAACAAAAGAATATCCATCTGCTGTATTTTGACATAATCCGTGATTGGGAATATCCCCTTCACATAATGGCATTGGACTTCCTTGATCAAGATGTTGACAAATTAAACATTGCATTTTGTGGTATTGTACTCGTTGTCCCTCATAAAAAAATGGACGATGATGTGTTTCTTTTCCGGTAAGCAATCCGTTGACATTCCAGTGTTTTTCAGGACCATATTCGTGATTTCCCCAAATACATTTAGTAAAAAAATTCATCCACGATTTTATCATGTTTTTGGGGGGGTCCATGTTTCTACCGTATAGTGATCTCGACATGGCTGTTGATAATATGTCGAACGCGTCATGTTCCATTCTTCATAAACCATTCCACAGCTTTGACAATATGGACGACTGTGAGGATCATTACGTACCCAACTATGATTATTATGTTTCATTTCTTTTTTTGACCTCCTTAATAATTTTGTCTTTTTCTGGTTTTTCTAAATATAAATAATCTGAACAACAGCCCTCACAGTCTTCAGAAGAAAAAAATTCCCATAAAGGATGATCTTCGGTATAAAAAATAATAGTATTACTAATGGTATGTTCTACGGCAATGACTCGAAAAGGACCAGTGACTTTTTGTTTTCTCCCATGCGGGCCAAATTTCATCCACACGAGATCCCCTGGTTTTATCCGTTCGTCGGGGATATGATGACTAGTTAAATTTTTAGTCATGATTTTTCCAATTTATTTTTCTTAATTGTTATTCTAAATGGCCAATAATTTTGTATAGGAAATACTGCCGAACTTCCTAATGCTTTTTGAATTTTCCTTTGCAAGAAGTATTGTTTTATCGAAGAGAATAGCGATTTAATTATGAGCATGAGGATGCAATTCTCCTGATAAATTCGTAAAATAATACCCTCCTCCCGCAGCAGTATCAGTATGTTTTATTATTTGCTCACCGCATAATGCGCAAATTATTTCTTCTATTGGTTCGTAAGACCGAGAGCAATAATGTAAGCTTCCAATAATTGGTTTATTAATTTTTACAATCTTCCCACATTCTCTGCATTGTTTCCACGGAGTGATCATATTATTTTTTTGTTAATACCAAAATTCTTTTGAAGGAAATTGTTTATTCTTCACTTCTCCATTATACTCACAAAGTCCTTCGAAAATCAAGTTTCCAATTTCTTTATAGCGTTTAGCAAATTTTGGGGTGAAACGATCGTAAAGTCCAAATAAATCATGAAAAATTAATAATTGTCCGTCTACATAAGGACCAGCGCCAATGCCATAGACAGGAATTTTGACCGCATCATGAATTTGTTTTCCCGTTTCAGGAGGCATTGCTTCAAGGAGAATGGAAAATGCTCCTGCCATTTCAACTTGTTTGGCGTCAAAAATCAAATGATCAATTTGGTCTTGTGTTTTACCTTGAATTTTATATCCTCCAAGTTGAGCTATGTTTTGTGGGGTTAATCCGAGGTGTGACTGCACCGCGATTCCTGCATCAGACATGGCTCGAATTCTTGACATCATTCTTGATCCTCCCTCACACTTTACAGCGTCAGCTCCAGCGGCAATAAATTTCCCTGCATTTCGTATGGCTTCTTCATCAGAAATTTGATAACTCATAAAAGGCATATCACCAATGACAAATGCATATTGGTTTCCTCTGACGACGGCTTTTGTATGAATAATCATTTCTTCCATGGTAACGGGAATAGTAGAATCATAACCCAACTCAACCATGCCCATTGAATCTCCAACCAATAACATGTCTATTTTTGCTTGATCGGCTAAACGAGACTGATATACGTTATAAGCCGTAATCCATGATACAGGAATATTTTCTGCTTTCATTTTTTGTAACGTTAATATATTTATTTTTTTTCGTTCTTGTCCTATTTTTGCCGATTCATCGATCATGAAATTCTCCTTTATAGCGTTGCAAGAAAAAATTCTTCCGCGATTTTCATAGCTTCTTGTAAGTGATTGATATATTCTTGTAATGTGAGTCCGTTTTTCTCATCAAAATACAAGCAGAAACCATCTTCATCTCCACAAATACTTAATCCAGCATTTTGTATATCTTTTGAAAATGCATAGGCCCATTGGTAAGAAGGAAATGGCTTTAATATCAAACTTAAATAAAAATAATTACTTCCTTCCATATCAAAATTTTCAGTTATTTTTACATCAAAATATTTCCAATCCATTTTCATGACGATGGCCTGACATACGAGGGAATAGGTTTATTTCCAAATGCAATTCTCCATGCCCAGTAAAACAATGATCCTCCAATCAAATGGTAAGGTTTTACCGCACGAATATTCTCAGGATCATCCTGACGAATAACACGAATGGGTTTGAGAAATTCCCCAGAAGAGGAAATTTCGTGTGCCAACGATACCGGAGAAGGAGAATACCCCCAATGATTCGCCATGGCTTGCTCCATCGAAGTATAAATTTTTTGTCCACTTTCATTTTTGATCACAGCAATTTGTTCAGGATGAATGTACTGAATTTGTGGATGGAACACGGTACTCAGTGTTGCAAGGTCTTCATTTTCTAAACAAAAATCCATGGCCGTACTATTTTCTAGGAGATGATCTTTATTGTTTGTTTTAGGAATGGTGAGCAGATGAGGAAATCGTAAAATCCAATTAAGAATAATTTGTGAAAGGCTTTTGTGATATTTTGTGGCCAGTTGTTGGAGTACCATTTTTTGTTTAAGAGAATAATGATGGACATGAACCAACGGACTGTAAGCTATGAGCGGAATTCCTGTTCCCAAAATTCCATTGGTTTCAATCGTGCGTTCGAGGGGAGAGTATTCGTATTGTAATACACTAATATTAGCATAGAGTTGTGCTTGACGAAGCTGAGATAGGGTAAAATTACACAGTCCAATATAATGTATTTTTCCTTGTTGTTGAAGCGTGTTCATCGCCCGTAGGGTTTCTTCAAGAGGAATTTCAGGATTCGACCAATGAATAAAGTATATATCAACATAACTTTGCTTGAGTCGAGTCAGGGTTTTGTCACACGATTTGATCACATCATGATATGATAAATGTTCTGGAGAAACTTTGCTGGCAAGATAAATAGATGTTTTTGTTTTGTAATATTTTTCGTTGACAATATTCCCAACAATAGATTCTACGTATTCGTCTTCAATCTTGTAATTTTCTGCGGTATCTATAAGTGTCATACCATGATGAATGCCTTCTTCAATTAAGAGACTTTTATTGGTCAGTCCTGTTCCTTGTCCAATTCGAGGAATGGGATCATACTGTTTTGTTAGAGGGTGTATTACGCTAATAGTTTTGTGCATAGACTTAGGCATGATGCTGTGCCCAACAATGAGCAACCATGACTCGAATCGTATCCGCGAGCGCAGTAAGAGGAGAAGGAAGAAATGGTTGACATTGTTCATTATTTACAAGCCGTGTATGAATCGTTTGTGGTTTAGTACTATCGTAGGTAGCCGTAAGAGATTTGTGGTCAAATTCTTGAACTGATTGAAGAATCAGATTCACAATATCTTGAGTGGTCACGGCTTTTCCTGAGGCAATATTCATAACGCCTGTGCGTGGCATCATGTGAAGAGCGGCATACACAAAATCTTTGGCATCGATAAAATCTCGTGTAGTATCTGAACTTCCCCATACAATAAGTTGATCAGTTGATTCTAGGGCTCTTTGAATTAGTCCTGGAACCATATGTGATCCTTCATGAAAGGGCATTCCACTCCCAATGATTTGACTTGGTCTTAACATGAGGGTTTGCATCCCAAATTGTTGGTGATAAAATTCACATAATTTTTCCGTATAGCGTTTCATCCATCCCACCCCAAAATAAATAGGAGCGGGTTCATCATCAAAGGCTTGTGATTCTTTCATGGGAGTTGAGAGATTAGGATAGACCGTTGAACTACTCATAAATATAAAATGTTTTACTCCAGATTTTGCCGCCGCATCTAACAGATAGGTATTCATACAAATATTATTCACAATATGAACGCTTGGATTATTCACAATCACCGCTGCTCCAGATGTATTGGCCGCACAATGAATCACGACATCAAATTTCACTCCTGTAAAAATATTTTGACAGAATCGCTGTTCGGTCAGATCGCCCTGGAAAACACAAATATCTTTATCTGAGGATTGCATCGGAGAGGTATGACAAACTGCAAACACTTGAGCATGTTGTGCGAGTAATTGACGAAGAAAATGTGTGCCCACAAATCCCGCTCCTCCAGTGACGAGAACGCGTTTATTTTCCCAAAATGTATTCATCGTCTTTTATTCTCCCGATGGGATTCGAGTTGAATTTCTTTTAATGAACTTAAAAGAAAATCATCTTTCATATAAAAAAATACATCTTTATTATCGTTCGCCGCCCATGCCAGGATTTGACTCAATGATAATTCGGGATTATGTATCCAAATATCTTCGATCGTTTTAAGAATTTCATGATTACGATGTGTGTGATTCACCGATGATCTCCCGATCCTTTCAGGACGCCACGATGTTGACGAGATTGTAATTTTGATAGATTTTGTTCTGCTACAAAATCCAATGGGACATTAATTTCTCGTAAAAAACTTGCTAAGTACCACAACATATCTCCCGCTTCTTCTATCATGGCTGTTTTGGTTTCTTCGGTTAGTTGACCACCCTGATCTCTGAGAATTTTTTTTGCTTTCCCAGCTAATTCTCCCGATTCATTCACCAATCCTAAAATTGTGTACCAGAGTCCTAACATGGGAGGATCATGAGGATAAATAGCAGTACGTTGTGTCGCTTCTTGATACTCATTGAGGGTCATGCTGGAACCTTTTCTTTTTCTGGAGGAAGACCTTCTTCGTCATCATCATCTTCGTGTTCGTCACGATATAATATTGTGGCATACACATTCTCTTTAAATATTTCAAAAAACTCATCAGCACTTTTTTTCCCATGCACAAGAAATTCATGAGCCAGAGGAGGATAAATTGCCATCAGCGTAGCGAATACATGAAAAATAATATGGTCAGCCATCTCATCGTTTTTTTCTGACAAAAGATCATGTTCGCCCAAATAAGCATTGGTGACTTGTTGAACTCGTTCAATAAGATTTCTTGCATGTTTTCCAATAATGATTTCTTCTTCAGAATGTTCTTCGGAATTTTCCGATGGATCAGGTACTTCATTGGTCATAATGACCTCCTCTGTTTTTGAATTCTAGTCATTAAATTTTCTCCTTTGTCCATCTCCCATCAGAGGAGGTAAAATGAATTGTGTGAATACCAAGCGACCGAATAAATAATAAACAGTCTTGACAAGGTCGAGCCATACCTAATTTATTTGTTTTACTTACACGCGCAACATACAATTGACAATTTTTTAATGAAGAAGTAATACGCATAAATCTCCAAATCGCACGTAACTCAGCATGAAGTGTAAAAAATCTACCTGAACCATTTGGGTGGCTTTTGGCACAATTAAATGCTCGTCCAAGAATTTTATTCCCTTTTGCAAGAACGGCTCCGACTCGATAATTTGATGCACTTTGTCGAGCAATCTTTAATGTGGCAAGTTCACAGTGTTTCATACTCATAGTATATCACACTCGTCTCAGAAAAATCAACCCATCTTCTTTTGGATCATCGTAGAATCCTATTCTGGTACTAATGTTTTCGAATCCATATTTTAATCCAAATTTTTGCATAGGAATATTGGAAAGACGTGTTTGAAACGTGAGAAATGATACGGAATTTTTTTCTGTGTGAAGAGTGTTTGTATAGTTAGTAAATGTCTGTAATAATTGAGAGGCAATTCCTTGTCGAGTCCAATCAGGATGGGTAGCAATGAGTATTAAATCGGTAATTCTCCCTGTCGTTTGGAATATGACAAATCCCACAAGAGTCTTATGGTCTTTTGCTATCCATGTAAGAGCGGATTTTCGTATCTGTTCAATAGACAATAATTGCTGTGGATGATAATGGAAAATTATGGCAGCGAGTTTTACAATTTGTGAAACATCGGATTGGGTCGCCGGAGTTACTTCGACCATATTTCAATAATATTTTTGGATGCAGCAAAATACTGCTGAATGAATGATTCGATCACAGTCCAACTTAATTGTTCTCCAAAGGGTTCTAATGCAATACGAATAGGATCTTGCTCATTCTTTTTCAGCAGTTCTGATAACTCAAAGAGTCCGTTTTTTATCCAATCTAATCGTGTCGCTTCTGTTTTGTATTGGATCGAAAACAAAATAATAAATGGTCGTTCTGGAGTTAACACGATAATTTTTCCAGGCTTTAACAAATTTAATTGACAATATTCTAGATAGCGTAATTCAAGATGAGGATATCGATTGATAAACTCTTGAATTGTTTCTGTGATTTTACCATATCCATTCACAGGACAAATGATGCCATGGGCTTGAGAAGTAAACATTGATCCCGTATAATGTTCAATCATGATTCCTCCTTTGTTTTGATATCACGTGATCGTGAATAAATCGTAACACATTACTATGATAATGTGTGACGGCATGTTTTGATCGAATAAAATTCATAGCACTCTCTAGGGTGAGAAATGTTTTTGGCTTGTAGGTCCATAAATATAGGGCCATGAGAGAAGGACTTCGACTAATACCCGCAGCACAATGTAAAAAAATAGGTCGTTGGTGTTGTCGATAACATTTACGAATGAGACGAATCGTATGATGAAAAAGATCAATGGTGTTTCCTTCATAGTCATCCTCAAATGGAATATGATAATATCGAATACGATGATCGAGAATATAATTCGGTTCTTGGTCTACATTAATAATAACTTTGGGACGATAATTATTAACAAAATAGGTACTATTCGCTTCTAGGGCTCCACACAAATACAATTGAGGGATGATTTCGGAAAACATATTTTTATTTTTTCTTCAAAGTATTGTCTATTTTACAATCACAGGGTCCATAATAATTTAATGGACGATAGTTGCCGTAGTAAATATAATGATGCCCCTCTAAACATAATAAATTAAGATCGTGAATGCTTTCTTTTGGTGAGGGGGAAGGATGAAGAATTTTCATGAAATAAGTTTTTCTAATTGTGTAGCAGCGGCATCCCAGGTAAATTTCGATACTGATCGTTGACACGCTGGTCCTAGCGCCAACACATTTTCTGGATGATCCAAACACCATGTAATTTTTTGAGCGAGTTCTTCAGGATTGGGTTGAAACCATCGCGCCGGAGTATTGGGATCTCTAAACCAAACCCCATCATAGGCAGGCACCAGAGACAGATGGGTTAATTTTAACAGTGAAGGATATTGTTGTAAATATTCTTGTTGAGCAGTCACATCAGTCGTAATACACGGAACCCCACACGCAATCATTTCCATGAGCGGAAGGTTCCATCCTTCAGCACGACTGGCAAAGAGACCGACATGCACCTTATTATAAAATTCCGCCATGGATTCTTCGTTAGGTAATCGTTCCAACGGAAAAATAATTTTCCAATTATCGGCAGCAAAGGTGATGATATTATTTTTTGATTCCGTATAAAAATTATCACTCAGAGGATCAATGGTTTTTTTTATGGCATTAATAATTTGTTGACTGTCCATAAACGGATTTAAACTATGCATCACTAATTCGGTAGATTCATGACGTTGACGTACCGCTAAGAGAAATCCTTGAATAATTTCTTGAGAAGATTTTCGACATTCCCATTTCCCTACATGACCGAATCGTATCGGATGATTTTTTATCATGGAGAGTTTGTGTTCCCATGGGATTGATGGAGCATAAATATTTGGATCAAATCCTTCATTCACGACATGGGTAACAAATCCTTTTTTTTCAAGAATGTCTTTTCCCCATGACGATGTTACCAAGAGGAAATCACAACTTTTCATCATGGCTAATTCGTGTTCTGAAAAATGATCAATTTCCCATACTGGGAATCCTATTTTGGGTTTTCCTGAAAATTGAGAAAGAAACGCTGCATGGAAAATCATGACAGAGGGATTGCTCATCTGAAAAAATTTTTGATTTTGCAACCACGTTTGAACAAAAATATCCTGATAAGAAACATCGTTCATGGTGGGGGTAAGATTTATCGTGTGGCCTTTAAGGTGAAGCGCTTTCATGGTGTTTCTTGCATGAATCCCATAAGATAATTCGTTTGAAGGAGCAAAAAAGTTAATATTCATGCGTGTTTTTTGTGAACTGGGTTTTGTTTTCTTACCCAAGCACATAGACATTTCCATGTACAAAAATAATATTTTTTTATTTCATTACTGACATACCTACAATGACTACACGGAGAGGAATAAATTTCTTGGTTGATATGCCAACGAGGTATTCCCCATTTAGACTGTAATGACCCTTGGCAATTACTACACGTCACAGGAGACATCATGATTTTTCCCTCCTCTTGTAAAGAGTTTTTCTTTCTCGATTAATTTACATCGTGTTAACATTTCCTGAATATCCATATACCCATCTATTTCATCTTCGCTTGTCCATACAACATTTTTAGAAGCATTGGCAATGGCTTTTTCTAAATTTTTTCCAATACCCATTGTGAGTCTTCCCCATCGATAACGAAGATAGACAATGTTTCCGTCTTCGGTTTCTGCCTCGGCTTGAGTAGGACACCAATGACAGGTAATTTTAAGATTTTTAATTGTTGTTAACATCGTGTTCTTTCCTGTTTTCGTTTTTCCCATTTCATGGTAGTTTTTATTCTACGTTCTTGTTCGAATTCTTTCATGGCTCGTTGGAAATTTTCCATGGCTTCAACGGGATGTATGGCAACCATATGTTCATGACATTCTCGAAGTGTGTTTCGAGGTCTGCCACAAATTTTACAAAAACGAAGATTCAATGGTAATACTTTTTCATTCATAACTGAGGTTGAATCATAGTTTTGTATAATTGAATCGTGTATTTATTCAAACATTTATTGATGATATGTTCCGTGATGATATCGGACAGACATGTTTCATACAGAGCTTTTTCTTCTTTTACGATATCAGCAATCATGGCCTTAGGAATAATGGATAAATCTCGTAATGAGTGCTCGATAATATTTCCTTGTTCGGTTAGTTGAGCAATCACATGATGGATTCTTTCTCTGGTCACCACTTGTTCCGCAAAGATTTCGGCAGGACCCCAGTCCGCATGTTCTCGTGGTTCTTTCTTGGGTCGCACTTCTTCAAATTCAGCATTTTTTAATTTAAATGTATACCACTGATTTGTCCAGTCTTTTCCTGGAGCAATTTTTTGTGGAGGATTGCTCTTAATAACAATTCCTTCAATGGGTTTTAATTCCGGCATCTTATGTGATTCGGCAAGATAAGAATGTGCCGTGAGTAAAGATTTAAATATTTCTTTGTCAGGTTTTCCACGATACATAATCGGGACAAGAGGTAATGAAATCGCATGACAAAAATCGTCAAGTGCATCCCAATCTAAAAATTTTCCTTCCTCTTGTTTCCAAATCAAAACATCAAAGATAGCAAGAAAATAATCTTGGGCATATTTTTTTCCTGTGGACTGAATGGTGCCCATTTCTTTTCCTGATCCATATGCTTCGGCGTAGATGGCAAAAAAACTATTCGGAACTCCTCCTAATAAAAATTGCGCATAATTTCGAAGAGTTTGACATCGAGCCACATCTTCAAGAATGCTGTTGGCAAACCATCGATGAATTGAAGAAGATTTTTGAACTTTAATATCTTCAAGATTTAGCACAACATGATGACTTCCGAATTGCATTATGAGTTCGCCAGTTTCATTATATCCTACTAACATTCGCCATGAGCTTCCATCGGCTTTTTCGGTACAAATTACTTCTGGAACAGAATAAATCGTTGCCCAATCATCATCTTTAATTCGTTGAGGAGAAAGCACCTCAGGAAACAACATAGATCCTCCTATTTTTTGGGTGATGGAGACTTAATTGATCGAGTCATTGATTGAATCATGTTTAATGTATTCACCGTATTTTTATTAATACCTACGCGTCGTGAAATCATCTGTTTGAGCAATCGAGTCGTTAACATCATATTTTTATTCATACGATTTTCAAATTCTTTTTTATAATCTTGATTATTATATATCCATTGAAAATTTCCGTCATCCAATTTTCTCGTAATATAGAAATCACTGATATAGTCTTTGCACACTTCTCCAATACGATGTCCATCAAGATAAATTGATGCCATTAAATGATGTTGATTACAATACAAGAGACAGGATTGTGCAACGTCTATCCATGAGACATCTGGTTTCATCACCACAATATGATCGGGATCACGTGAATATTGTACAGATAATGCTTCTTGTTCCATCAAATCCCATAATTGGGTTTGAAACGACGAGATGGTAAACGCAAATCGTACTAATCGTTTTTGGGAATTAGAAAAGAAAATATCATCAAACGATGTTCCCTTCGGGGCATCGGATTTCTTCGCGAAGCCTTTCTGGACAAAATCTTCGTGATCAAAAAAATCTTGATAATCAGACGTGGAAACAAAATAAATGCGTCGAAATCGGTGTGACCAGTGAAGATTGATCCACAACATTATTTTTAGGATGTAATCTTTTGTCATCCATTTCAGATCATGCCACATTTTTAGAAACAATTTTTTTATCATTCAATCATTATATCTGTTTTATTCCCAAAAGTCAAGGATGATTAAGGAGAATTTTTTACCGTATTATACAGATTGTTGGCGATTTCAATTTGATATTGTAATTGCTTAATTTCTTTTCGCAATTCATTTCTGACGGTCAGATTTTTTTCTCGTCCAAGAGATTCTTCAAGATAGAGTTGTCGTTCAGCACATCGGGCCAATTCAGTGACCGCATATAATCGTTTCCAGTGATTGATTTCGGTATAGTGTTTTTTTGTAATCCAAATCGTAAAAAACAAACTCATTAGAATAATACAGAGAAATCCCACTTCTATTTTTTCAAGTGTTGTGGTTTTCATGGGAACGTTTTCAACTCCTTTTTCGAATCAAAATAAATAATCATAAATTTTCTGGGTTGTGAATTGAGTTTCTTTTTACGAGATCGATATTGTTCTTGAGATAAAAAGATATCGAGATGCGCTCCTCGAACCATTCCTCCCACATCTCTTGCGAGAAATGTTTTATGTGTGTTGATATCAATCCATATCGTGTTCCAAAATATTGGGGCAAGAGCTTGTTTGTGTTGATGCCAGTGTTTTGAATAGGGGAGACCGAGTTTTTTTGAAAAATAGACAGGATCAATCGCCAGAATACCTGGACGAGTTTTTATACCGGTAAATGTAATCCCAAATCCTTTATCACCTTTTTTCAGGCCATCGCTTTCATTGGTATAATAGGTAATTTTGCATGTTTCTTCAAGAAGTTTATAAGCATGTACATGTTCTTTTTTAAAAAAGAGTGGCGGTATAAATACAATTAATAACCATACAATTATTGATCCTAGTCCTATGAGGATAGATTTTTTCAGTGATAAATTCATATGCATATTCTCCTTCCGAAATTTATTGATACGAGTAAAATTGATCACATTCTTGCTTGATCAATCGTACTTTTTCTTCGGCAGTTTGACGTTCTTGTCTGGCAAGGGATTCAATCGTCAAAATTTTCCTCAGCAAATAATTTTTTTTGCCTTCAAGAATCCTGACTCGTCCTTTATAATAGGCACATTGATAGGCTAATTTTAATCGCACATAGCCTTAGAGATATACATTTTTTAATTATACCATAATTTTATATGTTTGTCAAGAACAAAATTTATTTTTTTTTGAGTTGTTTTGAACAAAAAATGGCATAGTCCAATAACACGTCTATTTCTTGAAGTGCATCTTGAATACTGGGACTTGTTTTCCATAATATATTTGTGGATTGTTTCCACGTATGGAAAAATGACGACAAATGTTGTAATGATTGTGTTCTATTTTTTTGTATGTTCATATTCTATGAGAGCGGTATCAATCATCGCATTATGATCCAACAATCGTCTGGCAAATTCTTCCTTAAGGACCCCAGATTCTTCGATCCACACGATTTTGGCTTTGGACAACGCTTTTTCCAACGTCTGAATGCGCTCTTGTTGAGCAAGAAGGAGTTCTGCCGCCCACGATTTTGTTGTTTCCTTCGCTGCTATTGCCAAAAATGATTTCACACGGTCCTTGAGGGTGGGACACCGACAATCTTCCCATCGTTGGTGGCAGGTCACACAAAACGATCTGATGTTGGCACCCATGCTTCCCCTCCTCAAATATTAAATTTTATTATTTATTTGATATGTTTCCAACCACGCCACAATCACACTGGCAACTTGAACCAATTCTTCTTTGAGATTTTTCTCGTCTTTTTTTAAAGTTGCTCTGGCACATTCACCAATTTCTTCAAAGATAATCGTTAACCATTTTTCATGAGAATTGTTTTGTTTTCCCCATCGTCCATCTTGGCGTATCCGTTCATCTCGAATGAGTTGAAAAATATGGTTTTGCAACTCCGAAGCCGTCCCTGTATGTGATTGTTTCCAGTTCTCAATTTGTTGTTTTAACTGACGATTTTCTGACGTTAATTCATATTTGTTCAATTCTAAAAAATTAATTCGATTTTGTGCCCAATTATCGATGGGGGGAGAACAAGAATGTTTTTGTGAATCAGAAGGGAGATGTTGATCTCTTTTTTTCACAACAATTTCTTTTTATGTTTCTCGGCGAGTTCTTCATCGTGGGTTTTATAACAGACTTTACATACCCATTTTGTATTTTCAGTAGCATCAAGAACTATTTCAATCCATTGGTGGATACACATGACGATTCTCCTTTTGCTGCGGCATACCCTTCTAAAAAAGCCTGAACTTGTAAGAGCGTAGACGTAGAATAAATTTCTTCTCCAGATCGATACAATTTAATAGGCAGCGTGATGGGTAATTCATTCATGATAATATTAAATCGTGCCGCAAATAATCGTAATTCGCTTTCATTTTGCAATTGCATGAAGCTCCTTTGTAAGGGGATTTACTTTAAATAATTCTAATTGATTCGGATGGGGTTTGTCGGGTTCTTCTTTAAGACCCAAAAGAATTCCCACATCTTGAACATATTCACGAATAAAAAATAATGTGTGGATCGGAAATGACGTGTTATGCTTATAACTATTATAAAAATTTTTCCATACCGTGTGTTTGGCTCGAATAGCCTGTTGATTTGTTAACATTATTCTGTAGGGGGATTTGAAAACATTTTTTCAATTTCTTCTACTCGCTTATCAATAAGCATGGTAACAAATCGTAATTGTTCTACTGAACGCGCCATGGCAGTTTGTTGAATTTTGATAATTTGCAAATCTTTCATGGCATTTTCTAAGAGTTTGAGGGTGAGGTCTCGTTGCTGACGAATAAACACATCTTGAGTTTCACGAGCCGATCGTTCTTTACTAAGAGCTGCCGAATACAAAATTTGTGCGCCCAATAACGAAACAGTAATTATAATACTAAGTGCCAAAAGTATTTTTGACCAGTGAATAGGTGGCATTGTTTTTTTAGATTCTGAAATTGCTTGTGGATGAGGAGGGGAAAGCGTTTGTGTTTCAGATCCATTACTTTTTATATTCCCATTGTTTTTCATCATGCTCCTTTAAAAAAATTGGTTCGGAGGGAGCAGAGCCGCCTGGGTACTCCCCCACGAATTAATCGTGTTGCTGACTGGAACCATTTGGCGGGAACGTCTTCAGTCAAGGCTTTCACAATTAACGAACCTACTCATCCCTACCGTGAGGATAGGGTGTGAGCACGTTATTCTTCAGAAACCTTTGGCTTATTTTTTGATCCCTTCGGACGACCCCTTCCTCTCTTCACAGGCAATTGCTCGTTCGAGCCCGACACTTGTTCCACTGTCCCATCCATCGGCACATCAACCACGTCTGCATCCTTACGTTTCCTTCCCATGATATTTCTCCTCCTTTTATTTCTTTATTTCTACTTCAACTTCTTTTGCTTCTAGTACTCTTTGTACTAAAATTCCTTCATTTTTTCCAAAACCTTTAAACGCATCAATAGTACTTACCAACAAATCATATTCAGATGATTCTAGCAAAAGCGTGTCTGTTGTTTGTTCAATTTTTTCCCCTAGAAGATGGCGTTTCAATAAATCTCGTGCTGTTAATTTCGTTTCTGGAGTTGCAGGTTCAAACAAAATGCTAATCAATGATGTTTTCATATCATAAGGCACATCAACGTGTTTAAGTTCTCGCTGCGGAACTCCCGTACTATCTTTTAGAATGTTTCCTGCTCCATCTTTCTTATCAACCCACACAGGAACCGTTAAGATATAATTTGTAATATCAATTTTTCTCATATAGTAATTTTCCCACCCGTATAGTTTTCTACACTTGATTTACAAGAGCATGTAGAGGAACAGGGCACATCTTGTCCTGTCCCATCAAATTTTCCACTCATTCGAAAAAAGAAATAATCTCGTCCATTTGCCGTAATAATCGTATACAGAGAAGAATTTCTAATTTCAATGGTGTCGCCATTAGGAGTCGTTTCTTTTATTGCACTGACCATTCCAGGATATCCAATCCAATTTAAAAACTTTCCTATCATACTTATGATTGTTATTAGCATTTTTCCTCCTTTTTTAATAATTTGCATTGACAACGAAACATCTCTCCTAAAAATTTTTGAATGGATTTTATATCTTCCTGAGTTACAAATGTTCCGTATTTAAATACCATAGTGAGATCTTCGTCGTAAGGAGGAATATATGATTCGGGTTCTCCTGGGTCTTGCAAATTAAACATTATTTCTTTTACCGATTTGTCTGAATTATATTTAATCATAGTTTTATTCTATCAAATTTTATATGAAATGTCAAGAGTCATTATTTTCAAGGGGCTAACTCTAGCTCTGCACGACTACGAAATTCAATCGTCACCATCGCTTTTAACCCCCATAAATCTTCTAATTTTTCTATGCCGATTTCTCCGGCCAGATCGACATATTGTCCAATATCAAATACGTTACCATAAAATAATCCATATTTTGTAATAGATTTTCCATTATATCCTAATGATGTTTGGGTAGGATCATCGTTCCAATAATGAGTAATTTCTCCCTTAATTGTTGCCGGTAATCCCAGTGGCCGAGTATCGCAGATACAGCTCCAGAGCCATCCTTTTCGAGCTGTCCATGCAAATCCTTGATTATGGACTTCGCTAATATTAAGTAATCCCGTCAAAGGATCATCAGGAGTGACTAGATACCACCATCCTGATTCATTAGTACGATAATACGATCCTTGAATAGTCAACAAAGATACCATGGATTGATCAATGAGTCCTAATGAATTTTCAATTTTTAATGTCGTCCATTCTTCGCCCATTTGTCGACCTGAATACGAGCTGCTCATCGCTTTATAACTTACGGTAATGCTGTCAAATAATTTGGGTGTTATGAACTCAAAATAATGAGCATTTTGCTGAAAAAAATCTGCCCAGGTCACATCAGGAAGTCCCCAGGTTTTAAAATAGCTTCCTATGCGAAGAGGAATATGACGAAGAAATCCCCATTCTACTTTCATACGTCTCAGATCAATAATCATTTCTTCTT
>ERZ1292644.614-Hain-H14-01um-R2-614-length-22827-cov-12_pt1 | contig 22827 bp, 27 predicted proteins | sample MGYA00564402_ERZ1292644 | MGnify/ENA primary metagenome ERZ1292644 (study PRJEB36523, sample SAMEA6512644) | groundwater metagenome | collected 2019-01-09 | study: AquaDiva: Metagenomics assemblies of 32 groundwater samples
CTTTTTCATTAGTTCTATATCCATTTCTAATTCACCGATTTTATCGGTCATTTCGACCATTTTAGCCTCGTAATCTTGGTTCATGGTATCTTGTGGCTCTTCTACTATTTCCTCTTGTCCTGGGGCAGTTTCAGTAGTTTCAGGTGATTCTTGAGCACTCCCCTCCCCTTCTATAGGGCTTTCAGTTACTTGATTTTCGGGCATTTCAGAGCCACCCTCGGTAGGGGATAGGGGATTCTGCATCTTTAAAAGCTGTTCTGAAATCATGGTTGCTAAAGAAAGGGCGGCTGCTGATTTATCTCCTGACTTACTTGACATTTCTTGTGGGTTCATATATAATGTAGTTAATGATACTTATAATAATATTTTTAGTGGTGGTTGCGGTCACTGCCTATTACTCATCTTAAATCATTTACTTTCCTTTAAGTTCTCCTTTAAGTTTGAAAGTTGATAAGATTTGTGGTATCATGTATTTAATAAGCTTTGCGTATTGAGATAGCTCTAGATTCTCGCAAAGCGTCTAGGGCTTTTTCAATAACAAGACAAAAAATGACAGACAAATATGATAAGGTCGGGTATGAGCGTTTAGTTACTAAGTTTGTGAAAGTTAATGATGTCGGCATAATAATGGATATTTTAGACGCAGTTTATTTATTAGGTAAAAATGATGAAAAATCGAAATGGGTCGAACTTTGTATCGCTCATCGTCCCTATTGTCGCCCCGAAGGAAACAAGCACATTACAAGAATGTTGGGGAAAAAGAATAGGAAGATTGGACTTTAAGTGTTTTTTCATTTCTTCGCTTTGGGCATCTCGACGAATGCTTTGATAGTTTTTTGACCATTTATTTCAGCCTGTCTAACCCTGTGATTTCCTGCGTATAGGATAAATTTGTCAGTTTCTGGGTCGTATCTAGTTTCTATTGGTTGTGTAATTTGTCGCCCTTTCTTGTAGCCCCCCGCCATAGCTGGTATAGGTTCTCGCCCGTCAATCTTACTTAGGGGTATCTCAATTTCTACTGCACTATTTAAATGTCCGCCAGCTCCACGCTTTATCATTTCTTCCTTTGTTAAAAGTTTACCTTTCCCTACTTCTTGGGCTAGAGGGGAGGAGGGTTTAAAGATCGGTATTGTTTTAGCTCTCTTTGTAGGGTCTGAGGTCGTGGGTATTAATTTCTTTTCTTTCAGATATCTAATTCCTAGTCGCAATAAGTTTTTAGGAGTTAGATTAAGACTTCTTATAGGAATATTCATCTCATCAGGAGTTAGGTTCTCAATGTTTTGTAAAACTTTAATGTCCAAGAATTTCTTCGGAGGAACATTAGATGCTTGAGGCTCAAAAGTAGTTGGAGCCGACGGAATACTTGTACCCGTACTTGGATAAACACCTTTTTGAATATTTCCTGCAGGCAATGCTTTTTGACCCAAATATTCCGGTTGTAAAGATATTTCTGGAGTTATAATCCCTGATTCACCCGTTTCGCCATGTAATAGTTTAGCTATTTTTGCTTGGATTGCCGGAGAAGAAAAGAATTTTTTGGTTAGGAATCCTCCAATAGCTGCTGGGTCTCCACCGGATAAAATTACCCAATCAGTAAGAGTTATATTATTTAATGCCTGTTGGCCGATAACTTTATCACCTAATTTGTTAATAAGAAACTTTGATATCTGGGTTTGTCTGTTCATTTCACCTATATTCTTAAATCCAAGGTAATCAGCTTTATTGAACTGCCATTTTCTAATGGCCGAATCTACATTTGTAGCTTTTTGAACTAAATTAGGTTTCAGCATCTTGTTGTATCCTAATTTTATTTCTCGCTCAAATAATCTTTTTACCTCATTAATCTCGGACATATTAAGTCCTTGTGCCTGATGTTTTGCCATCAATTCTGCCACCCTATCTATGAATGGAGCTTTAACGCCTGGAGTTGAAACTTTAGCACCTTTTTGAGAAAGCAATTTTAGGGCGTCATCAACAGGATTAACCTGATATTCACCTGGCAATTTAGCAAGAGCATCATCAACTAAACTTTTAGACTCTATAAATTTCGTTGCTTCTCTTGAAAGTATCTTGTCAGGTGCTCCAAAGTTGCCAGTGTCAACCAAGTATTGACCAGGAGACTTACCGGCTACATTTTTAAATTTAATCTCATCGGTTGGATTTAGTCTGGCAACCCTATTCATTATGTTCTGCGATATTTGAGGAGCTTTAACTTGAGCTGATTTTGCGATAGTCTGTGCAGTTTTACCAACTTGTTCTCCCGCAACTTTTACACCTTTAGCAACTCCTTTAACCAAAGGCTTGACTGAACTCGCAGTTCCTAACAATCCGGCTATATCAAGTGTGTTCTCGATGTCCTTAGCCGCTTCGGGGTGTCTTCCTGCCCATTCTGCGAACTTCTGCATAGGAGCAGTGTCTGCAATTTGTTCACCAACAAACTCAGTAGCTTGTTTGATTCCTGGGGCTTCCATAACAGGTGTTAAAGCTCCTTTGGCAAAAGCCCCGGCAGTTCTTAGGCCACCTCGGCCTAAAGCAACAATATCCTCCCCTAGATTGTCTGGTTTAGCTAGTACATCGGCTTGAGTCTGTAAGTCTTGTCCCAGTCCAGTGAAAGTTTCCTTAATCCCTTGTCCGACACGCTGAAAATACCCCGGTTCTTTTATGGGTTGTTTGAAACCGACTAAAGATTTATCTCCGTAAGTTTTCTTAAATTGTTCTGGAGTTAGTGTTCTCATCGGTATATTTCAGTTAATGACCCATCGTAATTTTGAACCCAAACACTGCCATCATCCATGACTTGCGCTCCGACATCCTGTGGTGAATAACCTGAAAGAATATAGGCCCGTTTAGTAAGTGAGGAGATTCTGTCCAGTTCGCCCCTAAAGGCTTTTTCACTGACATTATATCCAACAACTTCGCCATTCTTATTCTTCTTTGTCCAAGTTCCTATTTTAGTCGCAGCAGAGCCCAACATTCTTAATTCATTATCTGATAAAGCTCCAAAAGTTGCGCCTTCGGCTTTGGCTTTGATGAGTTTTTCAAGGCTCATATTATCTACAATATTCTGAACATCACCAATAAATGCTTGCTTAGCCCCACCTGGAGTAGCGGCTCTGGTAAACCACTTGAAGAATCCCGGCCCGACTGCGTTATTGAATCCTTTGTGAATTTGGATGCTATCCAAAGTATTAACTAAATCCAAGCTGCCAAGTTGTCGTTCCTCATCGCTTACACCTTTAGATAATTTCTGCATATCTATCATGTCTTGTATATTTCGGGATTTTATTTGGCTTCGGATGTCCTCTCGTCTTAATGCTTCAGTTTTTATTTGTTCGGCTTTATATTCCCTTTCAAGCGGTTTTGCGGCAAGTTCTTCTTGTTTTATTTGTAAATCTAACTGTGCTTCTTGCTGTTTCTGAAATTTATCCTGTCTGGCTTGTTGAGCTACACCATAAAGTCCGCCCTGTGTAATTCCTAAAGTTTGTTCGATTAAGTTTATTGCAAATCTATCGCCACCTGTAGCCTCATAGAGTCCGTCAAAGCCTATGTTCGTGGCCAGCCATTGCATTTGATTTCGAGCATTGGTCTGCATTTGATTTTGAAGCGTGGCAAGTTGAGTTCCCATACTAAAAGCACTCTCAAATCTTCTATCGGCAGATTCTCGGTCAGCTTGTTCCAATCCGATTGCTGTTTCGAGGTATTTCTCCTTTGCGTTTCGGGTATCTAAAAGGGTATTATAGTTTTTGATAAGTTGCTTATTTCGGGCATTAGTTAAACCTAAAACTTGTGAATTAGTCGCAAATCCTCCAGCTTTGGTTATCTCGGTGCGAATATCATCTTCTGAACCCTCGATGACATTCTTCGCATTGATAAGCTCCAGATCGATTGCTTCGACCCCAGAGTCTTTGAGCATCTGATTATAAGTATCAGCTAGGGATTTTCTTTGATTTTGAGGATTTATATAGTCTTGCCAAGCTTTAACCAGCCCTTCAATATACGGATCGGTCTGCACAAACATTGAGGCCATAGTATTACTCTTGGCTGGGGAATACTGATTGACTAAAGAAGCTCCCTGGGCTCCTGATAACCCACCCTGACCACCCGCACCACCCAAAGAAGCATTGGCAGCATTAAATCCTTGCTCAAACTTTGAAGCCAAAGCTCCTCCTTTAGTTCCGCCTCCGGCTCCACCTGCTACAAGTGCTCCGGTTGAAGAACGACTATAGCCCAGAGAATCCATAATTTTATCTGCTAATTCGGGGTTTGTATCAGATAACTCTTGGAGTTGTTCGTCTATTTTGCTGAATCCTTCGGGCGTGTAACCTCCGGCGACATTGACACTGCCTGCTTCTCCACCAGTGCCTCCGCCTACTTCTCCGCCAGATACAGCCTCGCCTCCGCCTAAACTGCTTTCGCTTACTACCGGTTTATCTGCGGTTCCTCCTTTCATAGTAAATGGGGGGCTTGTTACGGGCATACCTCCAGGGCCATATTGACTTGAAGAAGGAGGAGCCTGTGTTTTTTTAGTTGAACTACCGGGTGCGGGCGGATTAAATGAGGTAGCCTTGGAAATATCCATAGGACTACCTGCCATTGTCGGCTTAAAAGCAGGCTGACCGCCTTGAATAGGACTCGGCGTAGTGGTTCCAAACAATCCTTCTTTAAAGCTAAGATTGCCCTTTGTGGGGGCGGTAGTTATATCAGAACCAAAGAACAACCCTGTATTAAGAGCCTTTTTAGGGTCGATAATTTGTTTATATGACTCCGACCTATTAACTGTAGTTGGTCTACTATTTCTCGAAGTATTTAATTTATTAAAAGGATTCTGCATATATTTATTTTAATTTCTACCCTGTGCGACTACGCTACCCACGCCATTTCGCCAAGAAGCTCCATCATATACCATTGGGATATCGGTATCAGTAGGATAGTAGTGTTGGCCCAAGGTGGCAACTGACGAACGGGGACGGTTGGCAACGGTTCCATTTAAAGTTACAAATCTTCGGTTCACAACTGAATATGAATCTATCGGCGTATCAATGGTTTTCTGTTTTCTAAAGGATGTAGAGGCATCGTAAGTCTTCACTATATCTAAAATCATTGTTTCTAACTCTTTCTTTTGTTGGGGATCTATCGGCATATTATTTACCACTCGGCTCGTAGTCTATTTCCAGTTTTGTTCCTGTCCAATTCACTACTCCTGTAATAGATGAATTAGTTATCCTAGCACCTATGGCGTAGGTCGGAGCTATTGCCGGATTAAAATGAACCATATCTGTCCCAGTAGCAATACTCGAAGTCCCGACAATAAATCGTTGGCTTCCTCCCGATATTACGCTTCCTCCAGAACCTATTAAATCAACTACAAAGTCGTTCCCACTTACAAGGGGTTCAGTGTATAAACGGACTTCTTTAGGAGCAACCTTTTTAGAAAAAAGCTGAGTTTGGGTTTCGTAAACTCCTGCGACAATACTACTGGTTCCCGTGGGCGACGTATAAAATCTATACAATTTTTGAACCAATGCCGTGGCTCCATCAGCCACATCTTCTTGGGTTGAGTAGTACATTTTACCCGTTCCAGATATATTGTTTGGGTAGTCAAAAAATTGAGGAGCATATAGCTGGTTAGAAACATTTACCGCAGCCGAAACCGAAATAATATCATCCCTAATAGGTGCGTTTTGCCGTAGAAGCCTGAATAAACCTTTGGGGCTTTCTTCGTCATATTGTCCATACTGGAAAATGGCAGTCCTGAAACGGTCAGATGATTGTTCGTATTCAGCAGTTGCAAAAGATAAGATATTTCCTATTGAAAATGCAGCTTTAGGGTGGGGAGCTACTGCACCCCTAAAACTAATCATCTTTCGGCCTTCCTCAAATAGTGCTGCTCCATTAGAATCATAGCCAAAAGTATGGTCTTTGCCTGCATGAACTACATTACTTGATAACACGAGTCCCGGATAGTTTTCAGAAGCTGAAGCCGCATCATCAATGCCATTCCAATAGAACTTAAACGAATCGGCCGCCCCCGAAGAAGTCCTGTCATTAGAGTCGCCAGCCGGATAAGCAGCAGAAGTTCGTGAAGCGATCATTTCTAAGTAGTTCCCATCGGGTGTTACGTCCAAGTCCCGGACAACAAGTCCAGACGGTAAAGCAGGGCTCAACTTAGCTACAGTTGTAACGGTTTCAGTAGAGTCAATCTCTCCGATGTTATTGCCGTTGCCAAAGTAAATTCTGCCTAGAAACGTAGCTAATGGCCGAGGATTGGCCGTGGCAAAAGTTCCTATTACACTTGGACTAGAACCATCAAAGTTCACTTTTTCAATATTTGTGTCGCCGCTAATAAAGATTTTTTCAGTCGTTCCATAGAAAGTTATGTCTGCCCCTCTATCAATAGCACCTGGGGACACAGTTCCAATAACAGACGGAGAATCTACGTCTGGGTTAGAGGATGAGTTTACTGTAATTCTATATAAACTGTTATTTTTAGCCCAACCGTATATTAGATTAACATCGCTTTCAGTTCTTTGCTTCATTGCCATCATCGGCCCTTGCGAACCAGTCCAAGTCAAAATGCTTGTCGGTCGTTCCATCCAAGTTAAGTTTCCTGGTTTAGAGTAAGGGTCATAACCCCAAGAGGTTTCAAACTTAGTTAGTCCAGAGTTAATATCCCCGGTATTTCTTCGGGTTAAAGGTCCTCCAAAATTGTCTATAGTAAGTGTTGGCATTATGGAGCTATGAAACCTTTGCAAGTGGCATATAAAACAGATGTTCCAGTTGAGGCTTGGAAATCAAAGGTTTCGTTGGCTAGAGTTCGTATAGGCATTACGAGTCCCGGCAAGTTAGAACCTCCTGCTGTGGGAGCTATTGTATATCCTAAAACTGAAGTTCCACCTCCTGATCTAAATGTAACCAAGGTTGTAGCCGCTCCAGTGTTAGCCAACCATATATCTGTAATATAATTTCGCAATCCGGTTCCTGCTGCCGCAACTAAAGTCGTAACGCTTACATTAACTGTCGAAGCATATCCTTCGATACGAGACGCTTCAGGAGAGAATGGTTTAGTAACAATCCTTCCTGCAGAATCAGTAGCAATGGGATTCCAAGTAAGATTACCGCCCAAGAAAGAAGCTATCGCATCATTTCTGTGGCCATAAGTTCCCACAAGCAATGATGATGGAATTGAATTAACTACGGATGAGATACGAGTTCCTAACTGTTGGGAAAGAGTTGAACCGCTCCAAGTTCCCTGAACGGCTAAAACCGAACCGGCAATATTCCAAGGCGATGTCCCTTGTAATACGGCAACTGAACCTAAAACCGCGGTTCCCGCCGGAAGTTGGCCAATAATAGAACTGCCGACTGTCCCTGATACGCTTTGATTTCCTGAAGCGGTTGTAGGAACAGCCGAAAGGAAACTGGAAATTGTAATAATCGGTTCATGAGTACTTCCACTCGTTATGCTTGAACGAGCTGTGAGGATCGATCCGTCAGAGTCAAAAAATGTGTAGTTATTCGGAATATTAGTTCGCTTTTATCGAGAAAAAGCTGTTATGTGGGTTTTGCGATATTCGTGTAACTTGAACCAGTTGGTTTATTTATTCTTGTCCAGATGTTCTCTCCAATTCTTCGCGGCCTAGATATGGTAAGTGGCATCATTAACATATTTTTCATTCCAGCTCTGATAATACTTCCTCCAGGCTTGGCAAGATTGGTATAAGGGGTTCCGGTAGGTTTGGAAATATTCGTATAAGGCATTAAAATTCCCAGCCAGAAATTTGCAAAGGCACTGCCTGTATGGGTTGCTGACTGCCTCTTGATAATGTGGCTATTAACTGTTTGACTCTTTCCTCATATTTTAAATTAAAAGCGACTCCTTCATCTATCTTGCCAAGCGAATATAAGTAATTAGAAGCAATTCTCCAGCCTAGAATCCGATAATCTAAATCTTCGGGGTAAGCGACCGTATCGCCGACAGCCGTATATTCAGTTGGCTGTAAGTAATAGAATATTCTTATTAACTGGGTGAGATTATGAGATGAGGTCGGAGTAGGAAATATCTCATACCAATCGCCCCGGTCATCAAACCAAGGCGCATCAGAGTTGGCATTTGTTCTTAGCCAGCCAAAAGACTTGCCTCCAGGAATATTAGCCACATCTACTTGGTTTGCTGTGATGTAATCTCCAGCCGTTGAATTGGCATAGTTAAGTTCAATGGATTTTAGCCAGAACATATTTGTTGGATAGAGGTATGTTCCTATATTAACCGTACCATCCCGGTATGTTTCTTGAAGTTGGGAAGCATCAACTCCGGCCGCGATCAAACGTCTCCTAAAATCAACAAGAGCTTCATTGGCAAATATAATCCCATTGGCGGCAGTCAGGCCGTTAGAATCAGTTTGGGCTTGGGTTCTTGCATAGCTAAGTGCATCAGATAATACGGGCATAATAATGAGTTAAGCCCAAGGCCTATAAAGGCCCTGTGGCTCACCTAACTATTAGGTGTTAGAGGCTGCACTTTCTACTCTTGCGATTCTCACTGTGCCAATAGAATCTTCAAATCGAGTAACGCCAAGAGTAACCTTGCCGCCAATCGAAGTGAAAAGATTCAGTGGATCGTTTGAATCAGGAGTTGTAACCAAGGTTGGGGTCGGTTCCTGGAAGTAACCCCAGCCAAAAGCATCCGCTCCCATAACTGTGGTCGGAAATACTTCAGTCGTCGAGTTGAAGTAATTTTGCCATGCGCTTCGGAGATAACGAATACCTCGAAAATCTCCCAAAGCACCTTTCTTTAGATCATCAACCGAAGTATATCGGCCGACATCAACAAAAGCACCAGTCTGTGAATTGGTCATCAAGTCTGATTCTGGATATGGATGAATCACAGCCGCAAAATACGAACCGTCGAAGTATTTTGCACCAGCCGCATTTGAAGAAGCAAGAGTCTTGTAAGCTCTCTGCATTTCGCTCTGGGTCAGAAGATCAGCAACGGCCAAGTCTGCCCTTGCAGTCTTGTTACCGGCATAAATCACTCCATTTGAACCCGCGTTTACAACTGTTTGAAGAGCTGTATCTATGAGCCTAGCTAGAGCATTTCTGACGTGCATTGTACAAGAATCAACAGCTTCAATCGCTGAACTATGGACTAACAAGTCTGAAATTTCAACCAATACTCCATACTGAGCCTGGCCTGAACTGAATGAGGTTGCACCCCATGTGATCGAAGCCGGGTTTGTTCCTTCGGCGATTGCTACCACACCCTGGGTAGAAGATACTGGGAACCCGCCTGCGGTTGCCGCTGCGCCACCTTGAATAGAACCTGTCGCACCAAAGACTGAACCGCCGCCAAAGGTTGAAGGCGAACCAAGAGCTCCAATGTTGGATACATTTATCCGAACTGGAATTTGGTTAGTCTGAGGGAATAAGATACGATCATACCCTTTTGGAGCATCTCGTCTCTTACCTAAACGGGCATACTGCAAGTCCGGTTCTAATATCTTGATCTCATCAGAGATATAAGACTGCAGAAGTTCTGAAGCGTTGCTTGAGGCTCCGCCCCAGGTACTGGCCCTTACTGTTACTGGCATAGTTTAATCCTTTGAAATTGTCAGGTCATCGAAATATCGCCACTAGCTTCAAGGTCAATGAGTTTATTTCGTTTTTCTTCACGAGATAACTCACTGATCTTTTTCTCTCCTCCTGTGATGGATTGGTTTACAGCCGAACCACCAGCAGGATTTTCTTTTGGAGGCAAGATAGGTTCTTTCTTAAAGAGTTTACCTTCTTGGTTAAGAACTGCTACTGTCGCATCCTCAACTGAATAGCCCTTTAAGACCCTATCTTTAATAGCATCTTTATGGGCCAGAGCATCGGGATACTTTGAAACAGAATCCCCAAATGAATTGAGAAAATCGCGTTCTTTTTCAAGGCTTTGGGTTTTTTCCACTTGCTCTTGTAAAAGACGCTTGTGCTCATCGCGTTCTTCGGATGTTAGCCTAACTTTTTCTGAAAGGTCTTTAATACGTTTTTCTACTCTATTTTCTTTTTCAAGATCATTGTCGAGTTGTTCTAAATCGAGTTCTTCCGTCATTTTATACAGTGAAATGAGAGACGAATCTCATGCCACGAATTAGTCTTTTTTCAGTTGTCTTTTGACTAGAAAGACATACGATAGCCTATCGGTTCACTGTTAATGATTAACACGGAATCGGGCTATATGTTTGCCAGAACATACATACGAGTTGCACCAGACAACCAGTTTATTTGGATTGTCCGGATGCTCAGCGATATTTAAAACCGCGTTAGATACTACATCCGCTGGATTTTTAGCTTCATCGCAGTAAGAACATCGCATTTCTCCTAATCCTCTAAAGTGAGGACAGAGTTGATACTGATGTTGTGATGGAACATTTTTATCCAATACGCCGCAGTATTCGCAGACACCTCCGCGTATTTGCGGAAGCCGTCTCGTATATGGTTCTGTATGTCCACCCTGTCTTTCAATAGTTTTTTGAGGCGGCGGTACCGGCATTGGAGCTGGTATCACCGGCTGGGGAGTAGGAATACTCTCCGTCTTAACCTCTTCCACTGGAGCATTAGAGGGCTCCGTCCCTTGGGTTTTTTTCATTGATTTGGTTTTTAATGTTTTCTATCTGTTGCCTTTTTGCCTCAGATAGTTTTTTTAAGTCGGAATACTTTTTTGCCCATACAAGTTGTCCTTGTAATCTGTATATCTTGGGCGGATTTATTTCGTCTTTTGTCGTCTCTAGCAGTAATTGCTTTTCAAGATTTACTACTATCCCGTCTAACAGCAATCTCTTGAGCTTCTGCCAATCTTCATTAGCTTCAATTCGGTTGATCACTTCAATTACTTGAGCCAATTCACCTTGTTGTTTTTGAAGAAATGATACTTTATCCTCTGTTTCCTCTAATTCATAAATAATTTCTGTGAATAATTTAGAGTTGTTCATTGCATGCTATCTTCCGCCTGATTGGCTATTTGAAAATACCTGGACTCTCTCGTTGAGAATAGATGTGACAGCACTCGTATATCTCAAGAAGGTACGGCCGTACTGGCTCATTATCGGCAATCCTGAAAAATCTTTTTGAGCTAATGTAGAAGCTCCGGCACTTCCGGTAACGCTTAAAACACTGACTGCAGTTCCAGTTCCAACTGAAGCTACTCCCTGGGTCGGCCTGAATCCAAATCCAGTAACAGGCATATTAAGCCATTCGGCTAAGACACTGCCACCAGTGTTGGAAACAATGCTAGATCGAGCTACATCGTACCAAGTCGCGCCGCCATTATCTGTGGTCTGGAGAGTAACCGAAACTCCACCGGCTAATACTGATGCTTCTAATTTAACAACCACGTTGTCGCAGTCTTGGGGAAGAACGAAAGTGTTGGCAACTCCTCCGGCTGTTGAAGCAGGACCTGTTGCGTTTATTGCGCTATTGTTTATATCCTGAACATTCTGTAAAGGTAATCTAATCATTTTTGTTTATTTAATTGATCTATTGGTTTGTACTCGACCCCTTATACAGGCAAAACCGACCCATTAGAAGGTCGGCTCGCTACCTAACATAATCCTCGACGAAAATGTTAGGAAGCTAGCTAACCTTCCCAATGCGTCGAGGATTTTTGCCTTTTAAGGCTTATGAATAATTTTTCTTAAAGTTCTTTTTAGCGATCTTATTTAATCTTTTCATTTTAGAATTCTGATGTTAATACGCTTCCGTTGCCTGCAAGTGTTTTGTAAGCGATAGCCGTGAACAATCCTTCGGCTCTATTAACTCCTTGAACACTAGCATACGATCCGCTAGTTTCACGCGGAACAACAAATCGTCTCACTGTGCTTACTGGAACCACGAAATCAAAGTTAGCTCCAGCTCCAGTAGCTGTTACTACGCTAGTAGCCTGGTTTGCCGCCCATCTACCGGCTACTCCTTGCCCTACGGCGGCAACTTCAATTTCAGTCGTATCATGGGTAAAAGCTAAAACTGAAGAAACAACAATATTTTCGTTGTTATTGCTTTCTAAAGCTACTTTTGCCGGTGGATATCCATCTTTTGGGTTATTATCTTTTCCTCTAGGGGTTTGAGGTGCATAATTGTTACTCATGCGATTGGTGTTTGTTGAGCTGTCTGCATCTCTTGTTTCAAGGGGGCTGTCGCACCTTGGGGAGATAGACGCTCTTTATTAATTACATTGGCAGTAGGATTATTTTGAGTTCCTCCCATCATGCCTCCATTTACCATCATATCATACTTTTGTCCGTTTGCATATTCCTGGTGTTCGGCCATGTGGAACCAAGTAGCTAAGGTCTTAGGCATAACCATCTGATGAATATAAATATGGGCTTGATGATCATCTGTTTGAGAAACTTGCGGGTATTTATTTTCTTTTAGCATCTCATTCTCTTCCGTTGCGTGCATCTCATCAAGGGTCTCTGGAAACATTATGTCAATTAACGATGGGTCTTGCAAGAATTTAGGGAAGAACACGTGCTTATTAAAGTTTCTCATTCCATCCGGTCCTAAAGTCTGGGCTAGTTGTGGATAAAGATTTATCAAGTCTCTTCTTAAAACTAACTCTTTGAACTCAGCTTCTTTAGCCGAATAGACTAAAACTCCAGGCGGAAAATCAGTATTGAAGTCTGTCAGTTTAATCTCCTCGGTCTTAACTCCTTTTACTCCTACTATATTAGCCATTTTCGACCCTAGTTCCTCGCCATACTTCTTATATCTGTGAAACCAATGGCTCCAAAATTCACTTTCTCCGAATTGCATAACTTTAGATTGTAAAGATTGAGCCATGTCATTTAGCTGTTGTTCTATGGCTACTTCGGTTGCTGTTTCTTGGCCTCCTGATTCAGGCTGTAAAGCTAGTCCTGTTCCTACTGGAGCGTTAGCTTCTTGAGTAAGCATGGAGATAAAGTTGATAAGTCCGGCACTCATTGGATCCTCTTTGTTCAAAGGCCAAGCGGCAGTTTCATCATCCATTGGAATATGCTGATTGATCTGTCTTGAAAAGAATTGAGTTATATCTCTGACCTTATCAGGATTATATCCGTAAATAGGATTAGCTCGGTCTTTGGCCGCAATATAGGCTAGGTTTAGAAGAACTGATTTAGCTCTATGTTTATCTTCAAGCAAATCAGCCACCGAAAATGAGATTGATGAATGTGGCTCCCTAAAGGCTTCCTTAACCACAATAGGCCATTTGGAATCAGTTTCTATTGAAGTCCCGTCAGGAGCCACTATCTGTTCTCCATCTTCCAGATCTAGTTTCATTTGAAATAGCTTCTTGCTAAAACTTTTATCTGTCCAGACTACAGACTTATTGCCTTTTTTATCATAGCCATAGAATTCAAGGATTTGGTAAACATCGCCTGCTTGAGTATCAGTTGCCGGAGAAGTGCCTTTCTTAGCCTGATCTCGTTTAACCTTGTAATCCCATAAATAAGTATCTACGCCGGTAGGTATCTCTTCAGGCTTACTAATCCCGTCAATTACTCCTGCTTTGATGAGTTTTTTAAGCTCCCATTTAGTTTTAGTTACCCATTTCCAGTAATATCGCCATTCTTGAACATTCTCAAAATAAGGATCATAGCCGAAAACCAAAGGATTAATAACTGAAGGCTCCATTATCTTCTGCTTCTTGTTAAACCTTAAAGTCTCACAATATCCCCGGCCAAAGAATAGAGTATCCCAACACCAATCATAATCTAATCTAGCTTTGTTCATTTCTAGGTAATCAGATTGAGCTAATGAGTTATATGAATTGATCTGGTCTTGTAAGATTCCTTGGGAAGGAAGGAACTTAACTTGCATTTTATCATCATAAAGAGCTGATAAAGTTTTGTTAAATAAAGACAATAGCAAGGTTGAAGCTATATTCTGGTCACCTCTGTTTAGATTATTTAAAAGAACTAATTGCTGAACTTGTCGGCGTTTACGAGCTTGGAGGAATTCAAATGATTCCTCATACTTTGACCGTATTTCTTGTAAATTCACTTATGTGAGTCAGTCGAGTTGCTTTTTAATAGTTCTTCTGAAAGGTTTTTGGGTCTTTCCGTAAATAGCAAACCTTTTGCTCCTTCGCATGGAACAAAGATCCTATAAAAACCCCTCTTTCTATCAATTATAACACGTGGGGAAATTCCATCAATAGGCCGAAGCCCATCACCCCACAGAACATGGGCTATTTGTCTGGCATTGGTATTAAAAATAACTTGTTTATCGTCAGGAAATTCTTTTATCTTTTCAGGATTTATCTTGAATATGAATTCCCTGATGACATTAGCCTTGCCTTCTCCAGGATCTATTACAGGCACGCCTTGGGTATCTAAATCAGCTCCATATTCGTACTTAGTTCCATCATCAAAAGTAATCCCCTTACCAGGTTTTAATTCAGCCATCTCTTTCTTAAATTGTTCTATCTCTGGTTGTTTTTTCATTCGTTTCTCCATATACGATTAGTCTCATCATGGAATTCTCTACCTCGCATTTGTTTGATAATCCGAGTGCTTTTGACTGTACTGTCTCTTACAACTTGCGTAAGAACCGCAGCATCCACAACATTAGGCGAAGACAAGCCTTCCTTAAATAATTCCTCTTTAGGTTGAATAATAATCTTGCCATCCTTATTCTTGTATTTAACTATTTCAAATTCATTCCAATCAGCATTGTGTAAAAGCCTCCCGCCGGATAATAGCCATTCCCTTTGTCTCCAATGCCATTCTGCTTTTAGATTACCAAATTGCGGGTCTTCAGATTTCTCGCCAAATGATACGCCTCGGCAAGGATAATCCAGCTCTTGAAGCCTATCAAACACTCCTTGGCCTACTCCTGTCTTATCTATAACCATATAATCAGCATGAGATTCTCTATATTTATCCATTATAACTCCTACTAGATCCATTGTATTCTGGAGCTTTTGGTTGAAAAGAACTTCTTGTAAATTACCGGATTTAAGAACTATCGCTGATTTATCTCCACCGGCCGCCGGATCTATACCTAGGATCTTATATCCTGAATGGTCTCCATAGCTTACAAAGAATGATTGAAGCTCGCGATCAGTAATAAGCCTTATATAACCTTTCTCGTCCATGCTCTCATCAAAAGCATCCCAATTCCCTTCTAAATAGGCTCTACGTTGATTCTCTGGCAATGATTCAAGGGATTTATAGTATTCTAGGGGTAAGTGTGGATTATCTGTGGGTAATGCCGGGACAAACACAAACTCGTATTGTTCCTTTTCTTCTATGGGAAACAGTCTTTTAACCCATATATTCTTTACCCAAGCCTCACCTAGAGGATTGCAACCAGCTAGAAACTTTACATCCTTAATCCCAGGCCATCGTAAACGAGAACGCAACATATCAAATACTGACTTAGGATTGCGGTTAATCTCATCTACGCCTTGAATAGCAAATTCAACAGAAAGATAATTCTCTGGTTCAGCTAAGTTTCTAAAAGCAATAATTCCGCTTCCATATTCAGGCTTTAAAGTAAATTCATGCTTTTGCTGGTTGTATTCTCCTAGCCATGTTGGGAACTCATATTTGATCTTGGTCAGATGCCGGTCATTTAAAGCTACATAATCTTCACAAAATAATCCTGCTCTTATGCCTTTAATATTGTATTTTGAAAAGAACTTAATAAGCCAATAAACCATCATCCATCTTAACCACCTAGACTTACCAGAACCAACCGAACCGCCGAATAATACAAACTTAAACCTTTTTGAAGCATTTTGAGCTTCGATCTGTTTAGGAAAGAAATTAGCAAGTTCTGTGAATTTAATAACTTCATTCATCAACAGATATTACTTTGCTCGTTATCTCGCCGCTTAGATTTATGTTCTCTTGAGCTTTACCAATAAACTGGTCAGCCACATATTCAGGTCTTAATTGATCAATAAGTTTATCCCATTTTTTACTAATTTTAGCATCAAAAGTTGCCCTTCGTTCTTCTTTTAAAAGGGTTTTAAATTGTTTTTGACCTTTTTTAATGCCTGATCCTGCTGGTTTTGGTGCTCCTTTAGGATATGCCATAAGTAGCTTTAAATAGCTTATTTTATTTGTTAATTTTCTTCATTTAACAATAACCTATTATATTTAAGGGAATTATCTGCAAGATATTTAGGCCATCTGGAGTTATCTCTCCTATAATCAAAGTTTCTCCCAAGAAAATCCTTATTTGTTGTGATGTTTCGTTCAAGGTTTCCTAATACCCAATCGTTAGCATAAGAATCATTTGTATAAGAATCAGTTAATTTCTTCTTGACATTTTCGTATCCTCCTTGTGAAGTAAAATGCCAGCCGAAGTCTTGTTTTGTTCTAAAATCTACATTGCTTCTTAAATGATTTAGACATTCGTTTTTAATATCTTTATACCTAGCTACCAATGTCCCCCAAAATTCTTCATTTGATCTGTTATTTAGGAAGTAACTATATACTTTGAGCTTTAATTTTAAAGGATTATCTGCGTAAACATATTCTTTCATTTGTTCTGGGTCCCATATCTCATCACAATCGCCTATAAATACTATATCATTATCGTTTAAACCCTCTAGAGCTTCTTTAATTGATTCTTTTTGGGCGAACTCTCGTCTCCAATGTTCTGGGCCGTCCTTGGGGCAATTTGGGCTTCCTAGGGCCATTTGGTAATACTTGCCCCAGATATCCTCATTATGAATATAGTGCCGGACTTTGTTAAAATACTGGCTGAATAGGGGTTTTTTGGGCTTTCCACTAAATGTTTGGTCAAATTCTACTACTCTAAATTCATCCACAAAATCTTTAAGAATCTCGTATCTTATCTCAAACAGTTCTTTTTCACCATTAAAAGTTATCGTATCTATAACCATTATAGCACTAATTATGCCAATTCAGCCAATTTATTTTCCACAATATAAGCCTTTAATCTAGCGCGTTCTTCTTCACTGACCAATTTCTTGTTCATACAAAACGTATTCCGATAGCCGACATATTCCAAATCAAAATTATCCTGTAAACGATGATGTATCTGACTATCATTATCATGTCCCCAATGTTCATATTGAATAAATCTAATTATTTCCAATGAATTTTTTGCTCCTATTATTACCTTTAAATCGTGGCCTTCGGTATCTATTTTCAGAAAATCAATCTGAGTTATTTTATTATCTTTAACATAATCATCTAAGGTTTTAACAGGTAGAATATAATTAAAAACTGCTTTTTCCGATAGACCTGCACTGCCTATAAACGCTTGTATATCTGTCTGATAACCTAGATTTTCATTTTTCTCTCCTAATCCAAAATTATTGGGGAATACTTTTCTTCTACCCCAAGTTTTTTTCATCAGTTCTAAAAAAAATTCTGGATGCGGTTCAAATAAGTGATGTTCTGATTCAGGCCATATTTCCGAATAATCAGTGTCAGTTCTTGCTCCTACGTCAAAAATAACCTTTAAGTCTTTAAGTTGTTTAAACAATTCTATTTCCTTTTCAGGGATTCGCGTATGTTCCATGTTTTGTTAGAAAATTCTTTCGATAATAATTAAAAAATCGTCATATTGATGATTTATATGTCTTACATCTGCATAACTCAATTTGAATCTGCTTTGATTTTCAGGATAGAAGATTCTAAATTGGTTAATTAAATCAGTAAAAGTAGCCATCCAAACTTCGGGATTTTGCACATCCTCAATTACCATTACGCCCCCATAATTTAATTTAGGCATAAAAGTACTAGTTGCATACACCACATCCCCCAAAAAATGGCTTCCATCATCTATGACGATATCAAATGTTTGATTTGTTCTATACTCTTTAATATCGGAAATAGTATAATTAATTCGGTCATTTTTATTCTTCTCTGTTACTACATCAACAATGTCAATTCCTGTAATAGTGGCATTGGGAAAGAGTTCTTGCCATGCACACAGGCTACCACCTCTCTGGGTACCAATTTCCAAGATATTCAATCTTTGATTTCTATCAAATTTTCTAAATATTTTATCATAAGCCTCTCCATAATGATGGCCGTTATTTTTGTCTGTATCATATTTTTTTAGTATTTCCGATATTTTTATCTCCATATTGTGTATAATCCCCTCTCAATTAAAGCCGCTTCACCAGGATAAACAGCCCAAGTTAGATAATTATAGAGCTTAATATAAAACTCCATTGGATGCCTTCTAATGTCCTCAGCTGTGAGAATATAATTAGAACCAGGAGCAAAAGGTACAAACTCCATTTTATCTATCCCCATAAAAACTTGTATTTCTTTGGGGTCGTACTTCCATGGGAACACATCCTTGTACCAAATATTACTTGTTTCCCAATATATATTATCCTTATAAAATGAAACTCCTGGCTTTTGTTCATGGTTCATTGTTAAAAGAGGAGTAAACCAAGAGTTGTTTTTAACCTTGTCAAATTCTGGTTTAGTAATATATTTAAATAAGTTAGCCTTGGTGTAGACTGCTACCAGCGGAAGATTGTTGTAATTAGAGATTATAAAGTGAAGTTTATCAGCCAAGTCAGAGCCTAAATTGGGAACTATAATAGCACTAGGAATTGGTTGATCTGAACGATCATAAAGGATCATGCTTGGAGCATATTCTGAAACCCAAGATATGTCTTGATTATATCTACTCACTACAAAGTTAATCATGGTTTCTTTTTAAATAATCTTGTGAGCCAGTTTTCTCCAAACTTCTCCATTTGTTTAGATACTTTTTCTGCAATATCGGTGTGTTTCTTCTGTGCCTCGACTTGCTCTTCTTGCAAGCCACAAACTGTACATTCCCAAGCTTCTTTACAAAAATAATGCTTTCTTACCAGTCTTTGCTTGGCCTCAAACAGAGCATCCGCTTCTGATTCGTAATCCTTAACTGATATTTCGACTGGAAACATAATCTCATTTCTTAAGTCACCTTTTTTATCAAATCCTATAAATTTGTAGTGCCAATGTTTTTTCATATATATTTAAAGCGTTTATAATAATTGGAGGGCAATGACCAAATCTTTGTATTGTGTCTTCCCCAATATCGAGGCGAAATCGTGATTCCGTTTCTTAACCATCTAGGTAGAATAAAGAATGATGAGTTGGCTATAATGGCATACTTAGCATATCTCATTGAACGCCAGTTGAGCCCTATGTCGTGGATTACTTTGTATTGGGGGAACATACTTTGAGCTAATTCTGGGTCGTCAGTATGCACCTCAAATCTCATATTTGGATTTATTTTGAGCATTCCATTCATCGCTTCTGTATAATATCCTGCATCCAAAAACAAATCAGGATATAAAGCAAACTCTCCTCCACGAAAGCCGATAACACACAAGTCATCTGGCATCTCTAGCGGTTCTACTTTGAGCCATTCGTTTACTTCTTTTTCTCGGTGTTCCCAATATCTTTCGTCTTGGAATTCGCCCTCGATTATTGTGTTGTCTTGTATAAAGTTAAATTCTGGATCATAGCTACGAATGTCCACTCCGGAAATCTCATCTCTTACACATTTTTCATTCCATATATTAAAAGTCTCATTGGCTGGTTCAGCAATCGTCGAATCCCATTTAAACAAAGTCTTTTTAGAACCTTTATCCCACTCACCTATGTCCATAAAACTCTTGCCCTTAAAACCTGGCTCTTTGCCCAAACCATCTGGGTTATATATCATACCCCAATCTACTCCTAAATCAGCCGCCCTAACACGAGTAGCTACTAGACGGGCTAATTGATTACCTAAACCGCTTCCTTGGTGAAACCAACCTATAATCATGTTATTTTGGGGACATAAAATTCTTTAAATAATTCTACAAGCTCATCTACAAAACTTAATATTTTTATTTCATTTAGAATAGTGGGCTCTTGTCTATATTTTTCCAAAAGACGTGTTAATTTGGTTTTATATAAAGCTTCTTTCCTATCTATTTCAACATGGTAGATCCCTTCCAATAATCTTTTAAATCTATCTCTCTTTCGGGTTTTATATTCTTCATCTTCTTTCCTTTTATCTTCTTTATAAAGCATATCATTTATTAAGACTTGATAATCTTCAGACATAAGACGTTTACGATTGCATCCACACTCACAGACTAACTTTTCTTTAAGGCCTAATCTTTTTAAATGATCGTCGTATTTCATAAGTATCTATGTCCACCAAAACTTTTAACAGTTTCAGGAACAGTTAATTCCGTGCTAAACTGTGCCGCTATATGAATTGGAGCAAATTTAATTCCATTCTTTTCTAGTTCATCTCTTGAATGAACACATAAGAATCCATCTTCGTGAGGGAATCCCGTACCCTTGTCAGTAAATTCCAATTCTAATATAGTCGGAGCTCTTAATAATCTCCGGCTTCTAAATGAAAATCCGCCATTACCAACTCTAATCAATTTGCTAACGGGAGTTCTGTAAGTAGTCTTATCTTCTTCTGGCGGTATGGGCCAAGGAGCACCAATATAATCATAATCGAAGAAATCATCAGACCATTGAGATACATCTGTAATATACCCATCGTTTTGGACAAGTAAAACAAAATCGGTTCCTATATATTGCCAAAGTTTCATGGCTACGAATTCATTGTATCCCCTGTAATCTAGTTTATCTATTTTAACTACTCGGATTCCATCAATTTGTATGTCTTCGTGGGTAAACAATATTGAATCATTGAATTCCATTTGAGCTTGGCATTTTTTCATGGCCTCGATAGTTTCAGAAACTTTAGTACAAGCCACTGAAACAAGCGAGATTGAAGGTATTTGAACTGCCCATGAATCATCAAGACTTTTTGTAATCCGCATAAAACCTTCTTCAGTAAGTATTTTTTGAATAATAGGTTGGATATAATCATGGCCAGAGAGAATACCACCAAACTTAATTTTAGGTCGCCATGCTTTAATATCCGCTCTTATACTTTCTTCATCATGTTCAGCATCAATATAAACTGCATCTAACGATCTATCGGGAAAATCTTTAGCCGCTTCGATGCTAGATTTCCGGACTTTAATAATATTCTTTACATCTTTAGTCCTGGCTACAAAGATTTTTTCAGCCTCTATCATCATAGCATCCATCGAAGGGATTCTACCTTCAGGTGGTAATTTATAGTCATAATAATCCACGCTATAAACCGTATCTACAAATTGTGAGAATAACAAAGTTGAAATACCTTCAAATGAACCAACCTCAACCATTTTAAAATGTGGTTTATAAAATTGTTTAATAAGATAATACAAACCCTCCACACTATTTAATTGGTTTAATTCCATATTACTCATTCTTGGCAAAGTAAATAAAGTTTTTAGATCCATATTACTTTTTGTCTTTAATCTTATGGATACATTCTCCCATATTATTTCCAGTAACTATATATTCCTTTATCAACTTCATATTCCATGTATTTAACATCTCTATCGGGTTGTTCTACGGCCCATTTAAACATTTCTCTAATAGTTTCTTCCAAGTTAGTTTCATCTTTAAATCCTAATAGCTTTTCAGCTTTTTCATGGTTGCAATAAGCGTATTTTGCTTCTCCGTGCCGTTGTTCAAGATGTTCAATAAAAGGATTAAATCCAAGTTCTTTCGCTATCTTTGATACTGTTTCAGCAATTTCATTTAAAGAATACTGTTTAGGACAACCTAAGTTAAATATTTCACCATTAAAACCATACATAAGTTTATGCAAAGGTTCTAAACAAAATTTAATATCGGATAAAGCTCTTTCTTGAGTTCCATCACCAAATATACAAATACTTTCTCCTTTCATAACTCTTCTAATCCAGATACCGATGACATTCCGGTATTTATCCCAGATATTCTGCCTGACACCAATAACATTATGGGGCCGGACAATCGTATAATTCAAGCCGAATTGAGATGCGGCACAAGCTAAATCTAATTCAATCGCATATTTAGAGATACCATAAGGATCAATAGGTTTCGGGTTCATATCTTCCTTAAAAGGAGGCTCTTGTTCGCCATATACGGCCATAGAAGAAGTAAAGATAATCTTCTTGACATTGTTCTTTATACATTCATTGATAACATTAACAGAGCAAAGAAGATTGTTTGAATAGTTAAAATTCCTTATAAACGGAGATAGCCCTTCAGCGGCATAAGCGGCAAAATGATAAACATAATCGGGTTTTATTTTTTTAAATAATCTAGCTATAGCCTTTTTATTTCCTAAATCTTCACAGTAAAAAGTTACTCCTTGAGGAACATTCTCTATATATCCTCCTGAAAGATTATCTATCCCATAAACATCATAACCTTTTGCAATTAAATATTCGGCCATGTGAGAGCCTAATAATCCCGCGACACCTGTTATAGCTACACGTTTTACTTGTTTAGTCTCCATTGAAGTAATTGTTAAATGTTTTTATTATATATTTTAAGTCATTTTTAGTTAAAGAGGGATGACATGATATCCACCAACTATGTTTTGTAATGTATTCAGCTTCTTCCAGATTACCAGAAATTCGATAATCTATACCATTTTTTAAGTGGGCATAGGCCGGATGAGCTAAAATTTGACCCGAAAATAGCGGTCTAGTTTCGATCCCATTCTTTTCTAAATGTCTCAACAATTTTCCTCTATCTCTATTATAACTGATAGGAAAAGCAAACCAACATACATCAGCATTTTCTAACCATAATGGAAGAACAAGATTTGGTAAATTAGATAAATGTTTATACAAATAATCAAAATTCTTTTTTCTAGCCTTTTTAATTTGGGCTATCTTTCTTAGTTGAACTCTACCCATAGCCGCTTGAAGTTCTAGGATTTGGAAGTTGTAGCCGATTTTCTCGTAGATGAAGCGGGGGT
>ERZ1292644.578-Hain-H14-01um-R2-578-length-23822-cov-6_pt1 | contig 22802 bp, 24 predicted proteins | sample MGYA00564402_ERZ1292644 | MGnify/ENA primary metagenome ERZ1292644 (study PRJEB36523, sample SAMEA6512644) | groundwater metagenome | collected 2019-01-09 | study: AquaDiva: Metagenomics assemblies of 32 groundwater samples
TCTTCTTGTTTAATTCGATGATTTCCTCTTTCCTCTCTTGTATAGATTCGGGTGATAAAGGTGTCGATGCTGTGGTTGTTGTTGTGGTGGTAGTAGCAGTTCCTCCATCTGCTCGTGCTCTTTTCAATGCTTGATATTGTCTTGTCATTTCTGATAACTCGTTGGTAACTTCCTTCAATCTCTCTCTAATACGATTTATTGTCGATTCATCTGCTCCAGATTTCTTTAGTTTTCGTATTTCTTTGTTTAATTCGATAACTTTATCTCTCTTGGCTTGAAGTTGTCCATTCGTGATTTTTTGTACGACAGTGGTTTGTCTTCTTGATGATGCAGAAGGTACTGTTGGTACTACCACTACTTCAGGGAATTTAGTAGTCGATGGTGGCGTTGGTGTATCATCTTCGTCGTCATTTCCACCACCGCCATCGCTTCCTCCTCCTCCACCTCCACCTCCACCTCCACCATTATTATTTCCTCGATCTCGCATCAGAGCCCTTGCAGCTTTAGTCCTGGAATCTCCCTTATTGAATTTAATGAAGTAACTTGCAAGAGCATCTAATAGTTTATCGATCACGGTTGCGTCATCATCTGTTCTTAGGGACATAATTGTATTTTCGAATATACCATTCGCATGCTTAATCTCGTTTAAGTGACCTGCAACGGTGACATTTAAATTTGTGAGTCTGTCGTTTAAAGTATCTATCTCTCTCTTTAGCTTTGCTATTTCTTCTCCATTGTTATTATTCGTATTCGGTGTTGTTGGCCGTTTCTCCTTTAATGCCTTTATCTCATCTTTCAATTGAGCTATCTTTGCTGTGAGGGTTTTAATAGCATTTCTGGCACTATCCATGTGTTTGACTTGCCATTTATTATCCCTCACTGGGACACCATATTTATCTAGTTCCATGCTTCCAGGAGTTTTCTTAGCGGCCTTGTTTCTTGCTTCTGCTTCAGCGTCTCTCTTCCTCTCTGCTTCTTCATCGGCTTGTTTTCTCTTCCTTTCATCCTCTACTCTCTTCTTTTCTGCTTCTTCTTCTTCTCTAGCTTTCTTGAGAGCTAATTCATCGTTAGCTTTCTTGAGAACTGCTGCTGCTGCTTCGTCATCGTCAGTTGTAGCTTCATCTTCTTCATCGTCATCAGAACCTGCTTCATCATCGTTACCTGTTGATGATGGTTCGAAATCTTCATCATCCGTTGTCTTTTTTGGACTATCGTCGCTGCCTTTTATTCCCTTCACCATATCATCGTACGATAATATCGTGTGTGGTATTCCCTGTGAATCGAACCATGTCGAAACATCTTTTCTTAATTTGGCATCACCACCACTTAAAATATTAGAATACAGATTCAAGTTACTCTCATCGTATGTCATAGGAACATTTCCATTCCATTGAGGACCAAAAGCTTTCCATCTAGTTGGATTCAGTGTAACCCATACATCATTATTGTCATCATCACCTCCCCATGATATTTTCACGAATGGAGTGGTTTCATCCTCATCGTCGTATTGTGCCAATATGGTTCCAATTTCTGTTGGAACTGCAAAGTTATCGTATGTTCCTCCTTTCAAGTGATTTAAATAAGGATAGATCTTGTTTTGATCGATTTCACCAGAATCCATATCATATATGAATTCGATATTATCCAAAGCAAATTTGAACAGTAAACAATGACCATAATCGTTAAAGTATTGAACCTGTTTTACACCATTTTCAGATGGTTGTTGAAGCATATCTGATCTGAATAAAACAGATAACACCATATAAAATCGAGTCTCGTGCACTATTGTCCCGATCATGCTAAAACTTGGAGTAACCAGAGCATTGTTCATTGTGGTATTGTATGCATTCATTTTACCTTGTCCATTCGAATCAACACCTTTTATCTGCTTCTCGGTCCAATTATTGGTGATACGAACGATATTTGATTTCCTGTTGGTGGAATAATCCTCTACTTCATCCACTTCGATAGCTGGTGTCAATAATTTCGTTATTATCTCTGAAAGCTCATCTTTGCTTGGCATATCCACTTCACTCAGTAGTATCAATTCCTTTGAGATATTGGATGGCAGTACTCTTATCATTTTTCCCAAACTTGTGGCAATAACTTTGGAAGCATCACAGTATAGTTTATTATCGAATATCAATAATCCCTTCACCAATAAGATTCCAGTCTTAGAGGAGGAGCTCCAAACAAAGGCTGTTTTGGAAATCTTTTGTTTGACTGATTCTGCTTGCAATTCTGGACTTATAGCCTTTATCGACTCGATGTCATTTAAACTGAAACTACCATATCTTATGTTGAAGAAGCAATTGAAGTAGAAAGTAGCCGATAGTGCCTGTTGGTTGCTCGGTTTTATGGTTCCATCTTTACCTATCGAGTTCTTTATGTATTCCAACAAAAATTGAGGATTTCTTGTTTCTACTACTCCTTTATCCATTTTTTGTAGGTTTGTTCGTTCGTTCGTCGTTCAATTTCGTATTATATCGATTACTATACTCTATATAAACGGGAATGGTTCATCCTGTTATCATCTTCGAAAAGATAGGGCTCCTAGTACTAATATACGATATTGATGTACTTATATCGAAGGTGATAGTGACATGCGTACATGGTTTTCTTCTCTCTGTGCGATTGGACTAGGACCATCGCCGAGAATGATAGAAAGGCTCATTATAACTCTATAGAAGAGCAATGTATTATAAAGGAAGCATGGGAATATTACCTACCAGATAAACAGAAGCTAGGTAAAACTGTGATAGAAGAAGAGAGTGAAGGTGAGAAGAGATTGAGGGCTCTGATAGAAAATCTCGAAACACTAGATGGAAAGGGGTTTAAAAGAGCAAGACATCAAGTCAAGTTTCACAAGGCATTCATAGGTAGGCGAGTAAATGTATCTGCTTTACTTTTAGAATTCGAATTTACATTTGTCTTCTTATCAGGCGCTGCACTTAAGAAGATACTTAAAGAGGATATAAACAACAACCTCACAAGGATCATCGAAAAATACAATCTAAACAAAGACTTAACAAACGATGTTATCATTACTACACCTCGTAGATTCGGCAAGACTTATAGTGTCGCTTTATTCGTTGCTGCATATCTTCTAAGTCAACCCAATTGCGAAGTATCAATCTATAGTACAGGTCGAAGAGCTTCACAAAAATTATTGGTTCTCATCAAGAAATTGGTGATCATACTCGCTGGATCAGAAGATATTATACTCGAATTCAGTCATAAGGAAACGTTGATAGTGAGAGGACCAGGAGGTCAACCAAGTACATGCAATTCATATCCAAGCAAAGTAGAGATAAGTATTAACACTAGAGCGGTTAATTTATTAGCACTATCGATAGCATGTCTAACAATTACAGGAGTGATTGTGGTGGTGTGTGTGTGTGTGGTGCGATACAGAAATGGAGCTTTATTACCAAATGGAGTAATTTATTCGTCAAATATTTCTACTTCTCATTGCTTTTTAATCTTATAGTAGACGAGTAAACCGTGAATATTTCTTCCTTGTTACCACCTATCGAATCAGTAGTAGTAGTAGTATTATTATCTATTGTGATTAAAAACACGAATTCGTTATCTGGAATGTAGGTATCTATACTCTCTTGTAATTTTTTCGATGTTTGTTCGTTTCCTTCAAACATTTGAACAACTTCTTTTCTAACCAAGAAATTTAATGCTGTAGGATTTCCTTTGGCTGCATCTGCTACACTATCGAATCTTGCCATAATTAGACCTCTTCCTTTGGTTTTAGTTCTATTGGATGAGAGTTCAAGTATTTGATCTTTGGCATGATCTACTATCTTGAGGAGGACGTTTTTTGCCACCGATAGATAATACGTATCATCGTCGTCTATGTTTTCGCTGTCAATCTTTAAATTGCCCACTTTCTCAGGTAAATCATCGCTGTGGTCCTTGTTCCTTTGGCGATTGTGTCTCTCCTCCCACGAATCTCCGTCACATAGAATAAAATCATGAGCATATAACCCACACTCTGCATTAGGTATCATATCCTCGAGTCCGAATTGTTTAAAATCATTAACCATTCTTTCTATAGGATAATTGTTGCTGATATCACTTTCATTATCGAACTTTGAATATCTTCCCATGATAGCTTTTGCTGCTACTTTCTGATTATTTCGTGACTTGGTGTCGTTCAGTAATCTGACCAATCCTTCTTCTTGTTTCTCATTCATACGAGAAACTATGATCCATTCAGGTTTGTCTGCTAACTTAACTTCACTACTACTTTCTAGTGATGAACCACTTTTATCATAAACAGTAGAAGCAGCCATCTTACACTTTTTTAAATCGACAAAACTCCTCGTTGATGATGATAACTTCAATTTATTAAAATACAATTATTTTTACTTTTTTTTGTTGTTGTCATTAATAATTAAATATGGTCTAGCTGTATTCTTCGTTAATACCCATTCGACTATGAGTTTACTCGTAGATGTATTGATACCAAAATAATAAATCAGTTTTTTCCATTTATTCAAAGACATAGGAACCATTTCGTCTAGATATTTTGTTGTGGCATTCCTAGCAAAAGCAGAAATGGAAAATGCTTCTGCGAGGTCTATATTATGTTGTAAAACGTCGTCATTTTCGAAACAGATTTTATTGTTGTTATTCATTCTTGATTCAACCAAAGTGTTTTGCTTAATTTTTTAATAAATTAAAAATAAATATGGTTTCCAATTATTCATTTGTATTCAATCGATCACTCAGACAGTACTCCAACTACCTATTCGACATGTCTCAAAGTAAATTCGACACCAACAAAATACTGGTACTCGTTTCCGGTCACAAATATGCTGGTAAAGATACAGCAGCTAAATTATTGGTGAAAGAATATGGATTTACCAGGTTTGCCTTTGCCGACAAACTGAAAGATGAATGTTCTAGATGTTATAATGTACCTCGTAAGTTCTTCGACGATGATGACTTGAAAGAAGCACCTTTATTGGGTATGAAGGTGGTGGGATTCGATGAATATGCTACAACCGTACAACACAAATTCCTTTATACCCACTTCAGTACTATGATGAGACAATCTCCACCAAAAGACAAGTTACATTTGATCACAAGAGATGATGAAGGAGTTCTTCGATATAAAAAAGTTGAATTGTACTGGACACCTAGAGCCCTTGCTGTTCACAAGGGATCATCTGAACGTACCGTTAACCCTAATTACTGGGTTAACCATTTAGATAAATCACTAGAACAAAACGAAAAAGTGGTAGTATCAGATTGGAGATATACGAACGAATGGAAGAGATCGAAAGAATTGGCAGAGGCTAGAGGATTTACCGTTAAAACGATAAGAATAGATGACGGGAAAAAGGCCACAAGTAACGATCCATCGGAAACTCAATTGGATACATTCGAGCACTTTGATGAAATATTCGACAACAAAACCAAGGATAACGTAGAGAATTTGTATTGTCAGATGAGAAAATGTTTTTATTAAACTACAATGATGCCAAGTCGTTATTACATTCTTTTAAGAGTAGCTCAAGAGGTCCAAATAATTTATAATGATGTAGTTCGTCATTTGATACCCACCTCCATCCTTCACATTTTTTTGGTTCCATATTAACCAAGGTACCCTCGAATTTATCGACTATTGTTAATAGTGTCACATAATGCAGAGCCTCTTTTTCGAATACACAATTTACATAAGGTCCCTCCCTCATTCCCATTGCACGTAAATTTGTCTCTTCCTTCAATTCTCTGTAAGCGCATTCATAAAGTGTCTCTTTGTATTCCATGTGCCCTCCAGGTAATTGCCATGTGTTATTACCATGACTTCCTCCGATACGTTTTCCGAGTAGTATTCTCTTTCTTTGTTCGTTTTCGAATACTATAACACCAACTCCGATTTTTGGTCTCAGATCGATACCACTGTATTGTATATAACCCATTATTCCATAGTATACGATAGCAAGTCCTGCTACCATCCATACTAGAGGTTCCATCTTCTTTTTGTTGTTGTTGTTTAATAACTCTGATATAATAAGTATATCGAATCTATTTATAGAATAAATTATATTTTTTTTTATCGTTACAATAACGGCGAGAATATATCGAATTTATATTTTTTATTCTCTGAATGGTCCAAATATAGACTTCTTTGTAGTTTTTGCCTTCGAAAACATTCATTTTACTGAACACAAGGATTAGTTACTCACTACTCACTACTCACTACTCACTACCACAACCACAACAACTACCGTTACAATGCAACCTACTAGTATGACTATCGATCCTTCTTTAGATATTGTCATGTCATTTCCTCCTTTCAAAGACGCGCTTAACTTTACAAAGCAATTCGAAAAAAGTTTCTTAGAAACTATCGATGAAACTGGAAAAATTACTCCTGACCGTACAATAGAAATGATGGACATATCCGATTATTATAGATATTGCATACTCACCCACATTCCATTCAGTAAGCGTAGTTATAAGAAAACCGAAAATATGGCCATTAAGATCAAACTGATTTTATATGATCTCCCTAAGTTATTACCCAATAGTAACAGAGAAGATATCGATCTGGGTAATTTCATTTTCTCTCATATAGGAGACGATAAAATAGACAAAAACGAATTCAAAACCATTGTATGTCAGTTATGTCCTAAAGTAAAAAACGAATCCAGTATGCTACTGTGCAACGAATGTGGTTGTGGTTATCACACCGGATGCTTGAAGCCTCCTCAAAGAGTACCAAAAAACGAATGGTTCTGCGATCAATGCCTCGAAGAAATGGCTGCATGTTATCCACCTTCTTCCAAATCACTTATGACCATTCCTAAAAGCCAAGATTTCTTGAAAAGACTTATAGAAATTGTAAATCGACCGAATGATCATTCGGATTGGAATTTGATAAATCGATTAGCTCTTACGAGAGCAGAAGCTCTTTGTGCGCAGCTTTATCATTCGATCAATGTTAAAAAGGGTGATATATTACTCAAAATGAGAGCGAGACGTGCAATGTGGAAACCCGAAGAGAATGGTGAATATTCGCCACTAAATCACGAATCAAAGCCGTTGAACTCGAAACGCTCGAAGAGTTCGTATGACAAGTCACCTCCTCTATCACAAAAAAGAAAAGAAGAAGAAGACGACGAAGATGATGATTATTATTATGATGATATAGTAAATGACGCTACATATCATGAAGACATCCACCCCCTTAAAAGACTTAAAAAAGTGCAAGTAACTCATCCAATAAGTTCCAGAAGAAACAACATCAACACTGAAAACACCGCCCCTGTTGTCGCTAGTAGAAGTAACACAGTTGATGTTATCGACGAGAGACTCTGTCAGCCTTTAGCCCAACAACAGCAGCAACCAATACCGACACAAAATTCTTCCGAGTCTGAAGAAGAAACCACCGATACAGAGGAACACCTGATTAATAAAAAGGTATCAAAACGACTTATAGTCGATACCCCGCTGCTCCTGGCACCACTACCACCATCATCACTATCGCTTCCTGTCGAAAGCACTGAAGAAACCACAAAAATACCAGAAGTATTACCAACTCCTATTGTCGTGGATGAAATACCTTCACCATCGCCACCACCACCACAAACACAAGCAGAATGGCTTTCACCAATACCACTTCCAACAATCGCTGCTCCTTCTATTAATGGTGTTATCGATCAAGAAGCGATTATGGTGCCAGTTGAAGAAATACAATGTAGCGAATGTAAATCGAATTCGAGTCCAGAAAAAATGCAAAAATGCGACATTTGCCGTGAAACTTTTCACGTATGGTGTTTGACCTTTCCATTGATATACCCCGAGGAAGGTTGGACATGCGACAACTGTACTCAAGTACCCCGAATCGATCAAGCGTGTGGTAACTGCGGAAAGAAGAAGCTCTTTCTTTGTGACGAATATTTATTCTGTGCATCATGTAGAAGTTCAACAAAAATCGATCGAAATCCTTATGAAAAATTTAGAAATCAATTATCTCGTGTTGTTGATAATAACGATAGCGATGAATCCAATGCTTATGACTGTTGGATTATGAACATGAAATTTGAAAACCTTATCGCTCAAAACGAAAGCAAATCTGTTTTCATGATGGATGGACCTAAATGCAAAGTAACAAGGATGCTGATCGAACAGGAAAATAAAATCGAAGAGATAATGTGCTGCAACGAAACATCTTCGTATTCTACCATTTTGAAAACATTCATGAATAACGAGCCTTTCTCTTCGAGCGGGGGAAGCAAAATCAAGTCTCTAGAAGTCACCCCACTTTCTTTTCAAAATTACTTTGCAGGAAATTATTCGAAATGGTTTGGTGAAACACGTAAATTCGATGCAATATACCTGGGGTTTTATGGAACCAACGTAAACCGAAGTTTAATCGATATAAAAGATGTTTTCAAGTATTTAAACAAGAATGGATCATCGCCTTCAATTTTTGGTGTAACGTTTAAAAAAGAGGGCGAAGAAGAAGAAGAAGCTACAGCCAGAAATGTAAAGCGCTATGTCTTAGATATAGCAAAGAAAAATGGATTTAGAAAATGTACAGCAGAAGTTCATTATTCTACTCCAGAAACAGTCACTTTATTCTTTTATTTGTTTCAATAAGCAACAACAGTGTTATCAATAAATGTTTTTATTTTTCCTAATCGATCAATTCCTATCCCTTTCTACAAATACATCGATGTGGTGATACCACCTAGAATAATTGTTCTGTATGGCAATCGTCAGTTTATTCTTGAATAATTCGACGTCATTTCCATCCATAGCAAAACAATCGTATACGGTACTATTCAATTCTTCTGGTAGGAGGGTGAATTTATCTCTCTGGCTGAACAGATAATTTATGACCTCATCGTAGTCATAGAACCAATCACCATCGGTGGTATTATTTCCATTTCTCTTTACGTAGATTATGTTCTTTTCGAGTATTCCCTTCTTGATCAGCTGTGATCTAGTAGTATCTATTTTCTTTTTCATTTGTTCGATCTGTCTATCGACTTCCCTCATGAACACAACATACGGTACCATATATTTCTGCATTTTTCTTCGGTTATATCATCGTCCTATTGAAATAGGCAGGTATTTCTCTATTATCATAAACCAAGTACAATTCAGCTTTTCCTTTTTGACACAAAGCAATCACCAGTTCTTTAAAGCGCGGGTTATTCTGCCAGTAATACCTCCCAAAGCTGAATGTAGTACCTCCAAATTGATCAGGGTTATACTTGTACAATTTGGTTATCAGCAATACTGCTGCTTGATAGTAAACGTATAACTTATATGATGCACCTGGTAATTCGACACAGTCCATGTAATTTATATTGTGACACATACGAAATCTCGTCGAATATATTACTTTTATTCGTTAAAATTTTATGTATGTCACATGTCCATTACTACTGGTGGATAAACAATGGAGAGAATTGTATCATAATTTAGAAATTCAAACAATAAATCCATTCAGAGAATGAATCTATTTTTAGAAAATGATGTCGTTAACGGTAATATTATATGTGTCGATTGTAACATAAATCTATTTAACATACCCTCACACGCTTAAGTATTTCTTAATAGGCACTTAACCTCAAATCAATTCGATCATGACTTCGACTAAATACACAACTTTGGTGAATCACGCAGTATCCAATCTAATGGAATACATGATAGAGGACGACAGTACTACCACCAACGAAAGGGCAGTGATAACTGAAAATCAAACAAAATCGATTTGCAGTGGACTCATGGAGGCACAGAAAAACATCAGCAAGAATGGTATTGCAGGATTATCGAATTCATCATCATCGTCTACCAATACTTCTTCTTCGAATGTATTCAATACAAAAAAGCTTAAGAGAATGAATTCGAGCGATATAAGTGATGTAGCTCAATCTGTATCCATACTTTCTATGGTAAATGATGTAATGAACATTTCGAGTAAAAACAAGAACAACAAGAACGAATATTTATTCACTCAAATACACAAGGCAATAAATAATCCAAAACCATCGCTACAACAACTCCAACACCAACAAACGATGATCCAAGGAAAGAAATCCGACAAAGAAGAAGAAAGTGACGACAATAGCAATAATCGCTCAAAGAGAGGCAAGTCAATGAAACATACCAATCGTCATCACAGCAAAAAAAAGCATCATCAAGAAGACAGCAACAACAAGTACTGTAACATAATACTCTTAACACATAGCAAAGCAGTGGGAATGAGCATGTTTGCTTGGCGCGTACCAATGAACGAAATGTCTGAAGACTTCTTGAAAGATCTTAGACATACTAGAAATTTCGAGTTTGACAATTCGACATCAAGATACTGGAATCCTCGTGCTAAAGATACCAACGATGAAATAACTACAAGAGTATTCAAGAAATTATTGCATATGAGTTCGGTACATGACGAGGTTGATATAGAGGAATTGTTTCCTTACATAATGATCGAAGGTGACGAAGTTCACGAGATGATCGAAAAACCTGCTGAATGTACATTTATTCTGAGATCTAAAGCTACTCAGTAATACAATTTATTTTAATGTATCAATCGGAGTCGTATCGATAAGCTTTCTCATAAATATTAGAGTTAATACATAGGTCTACTTGATTCTTGCATCCATCGGTTGGGCATACAACATATTGTGTCGTAGAACCACATACATCAATTCCGGTTTTTATCTCGATCGGAAGGAATCTAAAAATGCAGTCGCATTGCCTGCATTTCAAACTTCTTGACCAAGGTTCATCGCTTACTACTCCAGGTTGAATGATGAGGTAATTTTGAGATGAAAGAGTCGACATTATACTGAGTTGGTTATCAAAATTTGTGTGTATAGCGAATATGAAAGACATTTTAATTAAAACTTATTTTTTTTAAATGATTCGTGTTATTATTATTTACAATAAATTACAGCCAGCCAGTCAGTCAGTCACTTCGGTGTACCACTTTTTCTGATTTTAATTATCCTTGTATCGTTCGATCCAGCTACGCCCCTGATAACGCCATTCGTGTGGTCGAAGTGGGTTGCAATATTCTTATTGGTTCCTCGTTCTATCAGCAAGAAACTTAGCAATTCCTTTACGAGTTCGAATATCCTGAGTTTATCGCCTTCTCTTTGATAAATTATATCACCATTGTAATTCTCTACGGATACGAAACTTGCGGCCATTTGCATGCACTGACTGTTTAATTTGGTACTCGTACGTTGAACGTCTCGAAGAAGCGACATTTTTGGTTGGTTGTTTTGTGTGTATTGTACGAATGATATTGATCTAAGTAGATATCGAAGTAATATACTCATTTTTTTAGATTATTCGTCGAATAGACTAAAAATAGAACAATTCTCGCTGTATCTCATCTTACTTAATCTCGAACATTATCACAAACACACACACCCAAAAAAATGGCAAGCAAGAGAAAGATAGAGAGTAAGAGTAGTAGCAACAACAAGAAAAAGCTAGAAAGTATCATATCGATCGATGCTCTATCAAAGAAAATCGATGAAAGCTTCACTGATTTTAAGGAGGAAGATTTTGGGGAGGAAGATTTTGGTGCAAAGATATCAGTAACAGCTCCACATTACAGCGAAGTTGTTGGAGAATTAATCCCTACTCAGATCCACTTTTACAAATGCTATGAACAGAGCATAGAGAATTCGGAAGAGTATTTGAGATATGCCTCGGATGCTATTAACTTTGCAAAAAAACTGAAGAATGAATTTGAAGAAGAAAGGTGGAAACAACTCGACAAAAGGATCATAGAAGTTCATCCCAAAATGAAGGTGATAAGAGAAGTCATGGACGATATGAAGAACAGATCTGGGTTATCAAAGTCATGGCGTGATCTCCCTTATAACGAAAAGCTTCAATTCTATAAAAGTGTATCGGCTTGTATAGATCCTATTAAATCAGGAGAATCATTTGTCGAAGAACTGACAACTAATACCTCGATGAAGGAGGCATGGGAAAAAGTGAACGAAAACACTCAATCGAAAATACTAAACGAATGGGATCAATTATTGAAATGATTAGATATCGAATCAATGTTATTTATCGTATTCAAAGAATAAACTAAATATAGCACTTATTGATCACCTTCTACTCATTCTTAAATCAATCGCTCATTCAACCTTCATCACCACTACCACTGAAATTGATATTTTCGATAGAATGAACGCACAAACGAACGCGAATATGTGGCAAGATCTGCCAGATTTCGAATACAGCCAAACCAACCCGACCATTCCTTGCCAGGTACCCGTTTTGCCATCGAAACTTCAGACTGTGCCAACAACCCCCTCTTCGATAGTAGGACCCAGAAATAACACGGCCCTTCAAAAGCTGCAAGAGAAAATCAGATTCAAGGACATGCAAGCTGAAGCCTACAATAACCCTCGACACAAAAACATCAGACTGTGCCACTCTGAAATCAACGGAGACTACTACGACTGGGATAGCGACTCAGACAGCGATTAATGGCAACATAAACCCTATTTTCTTATCCAAACAACATCGTGAATAATAAAAACGAGATATCGAATTAATATTATTTATTCTTTGAACGATCTAAATTTAGAATTGTTCTATTTTTGGAAAAGACCTTGACTATATAATGTTTTTACTTGTCTGTTTTTCGTTCATTTATCAACCAACTCGATTCGAATCACATCACCTCACCTCAAATCTCAGAAAATGCCAAAGTGTTCCTCCACCCCTCTCAGCAAAGTTACTATCTGTGATCTATCAATTACTCACGGAGGCATCGATAAAGCTATCCAACTTGCTGCTTATGGTAGAATGAAACCTTGCAAACTAGAAGAGAAACAAATCCAATTCATTGTATCAAAACTTCGTAAACACTGGAACTACGAAGAACTAAATGGTCATAGTAACTGCAAATTTAACACTCAACTGGCTAAAGTTGCTGATCAATTCGAAAAACATATCCAATGTGTCATCAAATTCAACCAAAAAACTATGGACAATTCTCGACTAGTTAGAAACTGGGGATTAAGTCTAACTTTGGGTCAGGAAGTGTATGCAGAATGCTCTATCAATTTCCCTGATTATACGGACATTATACATGTTTCCTACACCTGTTCTGTAGTCGACAATACCACTCCCGATTTCATTAAAGCCAGAATAACCAATATTCGCACCTTGGTTGAAAACGAACCTAATCCTGATTGGGTAACTACGTTGCAACCGAATTTGATCGTAGGACAAGTTATAACCTTTGAACGCCGTAGTATAGAGTTTGTTGACTATGCGTCCGAATATACGAATTATCTCCCACAAGAGCAGGTACAAAAACCTACTCGTTTATTTGGTATTCGTCGAGAATGTGACGAAAGAAGTGATGATGACGAATAAACAACAAGTTTATAATTTTAAAGTTCATTTGTTGATTGTCCCTTGAACTCCTCTTGCATGTCTATCTGCTGCTCTTGCAAATAGTGCCAAATTTGCTTCTTCTAAATGAGTAATAGCTATCGCATTATAGCGACTAGGCATCAATTTGTTTCTTTCTTCCAATAAAGTTCTTGAAAACAATATCATGGCATCGACGTAAGTTCCATTCGAACTCTCCAGTGTAGGTCCCTGTTGCATGTTGAATGTAACCTTCTTTCCTCCATCTGATACTGTAACAAATGGATTATCTCCGAATGCACCATCTGGTAACGGTATGGCTCTTGGATTTGATGCATCAAAGGGTATCGTTTGGTAATCTTCGCACGATATCAATGGAGAAACTAAGAAATCTACATCCATTTTTGAGGATGTTTTTCTTTGTTTTACCCCATAAGAAAACGGATAAACATCTTCAGATATTCTGCTATCGGGGATTATATCCAAAGACATGATGATAGTATTGGGAGAGTGGGTGGTGGTGGTGTAGTGTCGAATATGAATATTAATGCAAGCACTGCTTCTTTCAGTAAAATTTTTATTTAATATTTACTTATTATCAATATAATAAACAAGTCGATTGTCACTTGGTCAACGAAGGTCTGGCAAATCACTAGGATCATCGTCAGCAGCAGATACAGTTGCTTCACTAGTGATGGTAGTGGGTTGGTAATTCGAATTCAAACGATGGCATCTCCCAACATCCCCTTCACCGGTTAAAAAATCGCTCACCCTAAATTTATCAATAAAAGAGGATTTGATATCTTCTTGCAATTCTTCTAATTGTCTCTTTCGCTTAGTTTGATCTTCCAGTTGTTTTTTGTTGTTGTTGTTTAAATCCTTTTCTTTTAATGACTTTTCGCATATATCATAAATATCTTTAGCATATAATACTTTATTCGAATTTCCTCTCTCGTATATTTCGAATACGAATTTAATTCCATTGTACTCTTGCTCCTCCCCTTGATAGATATTAACGAATTCCTCACAATGCATACTAGGAAAGAAAGTATCGCATTCTGGAAACTCTTTCAGGACTCGAGTGAAATAAATTTGGGTGACTTCTGGTAGTTTCATAGCTTCCTCGTAAATTTCTCCACCACCAGCGATAAAAATAGATCCTATGTCTTTCAGGGAACGGGCTTTGTCTATGGCATCTCTCAGAGATGATTCGATGAATATACCGCCACCACTCTCAGAACTCAAATTCTGTGGGTTTCTGGTGATCACGATATTGTGTCTGTTGGATAATGGTCTGAATGACTTGGGTATGGATTCGTAAGTCTTTCTTCCCATAATAACAGCATTCTTGCTTTTTCCATCTCCAGTTCTGTCGAATGTAGTAGTCTTTAGAAAGTGGTTCATATCAGGTTTTATTCTCCATGGTATCTTATTATTCGCTCCGATTCCATGTTTAATATTAGTAGCAGCAACGATTATCGCTATTTCGACGTTTGGACTGGGTAAAGACATTGTGAGTGTGTGTGCTAAAGGGGTGGCTTTTATTGGGTAATACTGAAGAGACAATTAAATACTGCAAACTTATATTTCAATTCAAATAATATGCTATTTTTAGATTTTTCGAAACTACATCGTTTTATTTTAAAATAAGTAATTTCTTCTCTTTCTTATACACTGGAAAAAACAACAATAACAACGTCCACCACTGCCACTCTTAAGAAAATGGAGAAAATAACTATCATCATCCTCTTTCTTCTTCTGGTTATACAGACTGTATCTTCGATCGAACTTAAACAAGGGAGTATAACTTACAAGAGTTCTATCAACACATGTTGGGAATTCAAGGAGAAGATGGAAGCAGAAACGATGAAACACAACGACGAAGATTACTTCTTAACGTGGAAGGTTCTATATTCTATCGACAATAGATTGCTCCAACTAGAGGGTGATGGAGGTGATCGCATCAGAGAATTCGATTGTTCCAATATAACGAGAGTCAGCGATAACGAATTGATAACTTTATTGTGTATCAAAGCGAACATAGTTAACCAGCAAGTGATCAGAAGAGAATTCAATATACTTAAGAGAAGAAAAATGTGCACAGATTACAGCGTTTGTACACTATTTCAGGACTTTTATTTCGATTGTACGAGAGAGAAGGTAGAACTTTTGAAGGAATGTAGATTCGAAGATCAACATAATGACTTTAATCGTGATTTTATGTGGTGTTTATCGAGTAACATGACTCCATATCTTAAGTGTATGGGTGTACACCTTTAATAAAATCCTCCTTAATCAGAGTCATCATCATCATCACATAAATCTGGGTGATTCATAGCTATGGCTATCCATGCAGCTGGTACATCTTTAATCCCCAATGAAGCTCCTAGTGATCCAGCCAATTCTTTTGCTGCTTTCGTCTTCTTGCTTTTGCTTGTTTTCGCCTTTTTTTCGAGAGCCCTTCTCTTTGCTTCTTCCTTTCGAATGGCAGCGGTTCTCTTATTGTCCAAGGCTAGCTTCTTTTCCTTTTCTTTTTCTTTTTTCAAGTTCGCTTCGCATGATTTGACTTCTTTAGGCATCTTTAGTAGGTCGACGTACGTACGTATGTTGTTGGATGGCTGTGGTGAGTGAGTTATTTTGGTAATGGAATTTCTAATTTCGAAATAATATTAATTTTCAAATAATTTTACTATAATCAGTCACTCGTTCATTCATGATGTCGACAAAAAATGTTTACGATAATGGACCCTCTGGATATACTGTCTCGGTGTTAGTAGGTAGCGATGGTTCTACTGCATGCGAAAGAATAGAGAAGTACCTATTATCGAGAGGTTGTAAAATAGTAAGACTCACTAGAGAAGAACAACCACCTTCATCACAAAATGATCGATGTGCTGGAGTATGGACATTAAAGGGTTTTATCTGTAAGGGGTGTGATTATTACCTGGAAGATTGGGTAGACTATTCGAGTAAAGGGATTCTTCAATGTAGATACTGTAAACCAAAAATAGACGGACTATGTAACCTTTGTTTCAACTTTAAAAAGAACGAAGAATTTTTAAGACCACTTAGAATAAGAAGACTCGAATAGGTCATATAAAACACAGAGTTTATTTTACATCATTGTTGTTGTTGTTATTGTTGTCTGGGTCACACATGTTTTGATCGAGTTTCTCGTTGGCAATTTTCAATGCAATTTCTGATGCTTCTATCTTTCGATCTTCTGTGTATTCCTTGACGCATTGCTTCGAACAGAACCATTGTCCATCCTTAGAAGCGGGTTCCCTTTCCGTACCACATAATTTATAATGACAATGACAGAAATTCTTTTCTTGAGTAGGCATTGGGCATTGGCATATATCCTTGTGCTGTATGGAGCATGGGCAATGACATATGTTTCTATGCTGTGTGGGGCATGGATAATAACCATGAGAGAGTTCCTGTTTGGAGCACCTCCTGTTCTCGCATTTATGGTACGAAAATAGGAAGAGGTCAGACATTTGCTCTTTTTTTGATAGTCAGATAGTTAACTCAACAACAATACTATTATTAGTTATTTTAAGCAAAAAGAAATCCTAAATGCCATTTATTTAATTTCTTATTCAAATTTCGAATCCAAATATATAATCTATATTGCTCTTTGCAAAAACACTGAATGGACTACCACTCTCTTTAAATTCTTTCGATAAAGTGCCTTTTCCGAATGCTTTTGTCAAACCATCGATAAGTTCTGTACGAATCTTTTCATCTTTCGGTAAACGGGGAAATAAAAAATAGAGTCCCTTGGTTCCTTGTGAACTAGTCAGTAATTCTTTGTGTCTCTTCAAACTCTCTTCTAGAGTGCTCACGATTTCGGGTATTGGTCGAAGCCATAAATCTTCCTCAAACTCGCAACCTGTTGCATGATATGGCTTTGGTTTAAGATGTGATTCCAAAATCACTTTTATCATTTGATCTTTTCCTGGCAACCATAGATTCTTTGATGTAAAATTTCCATTCAACATTCTTGAAGAGGAAATGCTCGTATCATCATCTTCTTTTGATTCTATTGCATCCTCAGATGTTTTTCCTTCGAGCGATGTTGTTGTAGACATTTGTTTCAGTAACTCTTTTCTTAATAACTCCACCCCTTCATGCACTTTCATAGCCACTTGAAATGCGGTGGTACTGATACCGACACCATCGGATGTTTTTTTCTTCGAGTGACATTATCGTTACTTGATTCTCGTCAGACAAATAGATAATGATAATCCCTCACGAAAAATATATTTTATTATTAATTTTATTATTATTATCGGTCGAAGTTCTTTTGAGTAACACACAATCTAACTCACTCACCCTACATAAGATGGCGCAAATACCAACAATCGAACAAATACAGGCATTTGTGACACAGTACACCGAACAAAATGAACAGAAAGTATTAGACGAAGAACTAACTCTTTTGGTTATTCAAGAATTATACGAGAAGTGGGGAATATCTACCATTCAACTCCCACCAACGCTAGAAAAGATCGACGACAACAACCAAGATAAACAAGTGCCCGTTTTTGGTGGTTATCTATTTCCATATAGAACCGAATCTGTAGTCGAGATAGCATCACATTTCAATACAGTACTCGAAGAAACTAGTGTTACAGAGAATAAGAAAAAAGAAGATTATTTACTAAAAAGGTTTCAAATATTTCAATGCCCGACTATGACACACCTTCAATATGCTTTCTACAACGGTAGTGTTTCTGCCTTAACCGCCTCCTCCACCACCACCACTACTACAACATCAGATCCTATCTGATAACTTTTAATCAGGGACACCACCGTCATCAGAAGAAAAAAAACAAACAGGAAAATCAACAACAAAAAAGAGAAAGACTTCGAAGCAAAAGAAGAAACGACATTGTAGATGTTGTGAATCCGAGGTCGAAAGTGATTGTTCAAACTGTTGTGAATGTGGGAGGTACACTTGTGATGGATGTATAATATCACAAAGAGGCACAAGTTTTTATGTAGTTTATTGTAAATCTTGTGATAAGGAATATTGTTATGAATGTGTTGGTGGAGATGACGATCACTTAAGGTGTCTCTCGTGTGATTCTAATTTAGGTAATGGCGTCAGTGATAGTGAGTAATAAAGAAAATCTTCTTCTCTTAAGATCCTATCTGATAACCTTGAACCAGGGTTGCTGCTGTTGCTGATCTATTACATTTTTCCTTTTTTTCATCATAAACGATAGATCCCAGTATCCAATCGATTCTCCTTCGTTAATTGTAATCAACCTTTCGTTCGATATGTCCACAGTAGAACATAGAATTCTACGTCCTTGTCCAATTCCGGTCGATATCACTTCACCTGATTTACAATTCCATAGCTGAACATTACCACTCGATCCTGTAGAGATGATTCGATTTCTATTGCCTATTCCTTCGATCCATTGTAACGAAGTTATCTGATTATTTGCATCGAAATCGAAAACGTTGAACTCTTTGTCATCTACTCCGTATCGAATGTCGTGTGCCATTACTCTACGATCGGTGTCTCCTCCACCAGAAGCTATGATCGAATGATCGAATGGAGACCAAGCTAAACCTTTAACTGCACCAAATCTCTTAATTTGAACGAGTTTTTTGAAAGTACGCATATCCCAGATCACCAAAGAATTATCGTTCGATCCAGATGCAAGGTAATTACCATCTAGAGACCACTTCAATCCACATATATCGTTACCGGGCTTGTGACCACCTTCTAGGTAGGTATGAGCGGAATTGAAGTACCTTATATCACACAGAGTCACGTAACCCCTATGAGAACCAGCGGCTATGATATTCGATCCAAACCAATCCAACGAAGCTATTCTATTCTTATTTCTCGACAATGTAGAATTGAATCCGAAGTCGTCATTGTTGTTGTTGTTCGCGTATAATTCGTAATCCCTGGGTCTAGCATTCCATTGCACGGTAGAACCAAATGTACTGTCCCTTATATTTACATGTCCAGACACCAAACCCATAGCCAGAAAACGTCCATCCGAATTATACTTTACAGATACTACACAGTCGTCCATTCTCGAGGTTTGGGCTATTTCCGTGATAGTGCCATCATGCTTTCTGGTGTATACGCGATTATTAAGAGAAACCGCGAGCGTACCACTCTTGGAGCAATCGATCAAATTCAAATAGAAGTCGTTTCCTACCTCGGGGGCATCAAGCATTTTTATGCATTCGATATGTACTGGTATTGTTGTTATCGCCGCTTTCTTACTCAACACCGCCGATAATGGAGCAAAGAAAGGATCGTACAGAATTCGATTACTTTTGTCATTCGGAGTATATTCATTACAGAACCTCTTTAATGCAATATCACAGTAACTTCCTTCTTCTAAAAAAATATGATTTGATATTCCTTCTATTGTTCTTTTTCGACTAGGAATAAACCTATCGTTGTTGTCATAAAAAATGGCATTTCTATAGGTACTCATTTTTCTATGGCGATGTGATGACAGGCAGGTAATAACTTAAGTAGTGCGGTGGTGGTAGTCTTATTCTTCTATAATAAGGTTATATTAACTTGCAAAAAAAATATTTTGTGGTAACAGAAGTATTTTCTGTTCGCTCGTTCGTTCGAAGGTGTGAAATACACCAGAATGAAGCGATGTCATTCGTGTCGTTGCGGTCTATTTAAAGACCCCTCTGGGATTCAAGGAATTTTCTAAAAATAGACCTGTTCCAAAAATAGACGTTCTGTGGAAATTCTTCGGTTTTACTTGTCATTATTCGAAACCAAGAAACAAACCAAGTACCATCAACAGTACCAAAAACCACACACTCATCAAAAATGACTACTACTACTACTACTACTACCACTACCACTTCAGAGTCTCCAAGTAAATCTCAATTCGTCTCCAACTTCAACTTTATGGTAGAAGCAGACCGCTTTGGTCCTGCTACAACCGCCGATGAAATTAGATTAGAACCTTATACCATTATGAACGAATGCAGCAGCAATGGAAATGGATTCAATTGGTACTCCGTTCGAAGGGTATTATGTGGATGGATTCTAAAAACTTGTCGTGAAATGGCATTGCACAACACCATAGCTCATAGAAGCATTGCCTTATTCGACCGTTACCTATCGATATGTGCAAGTGAAGTACCAAAAGGAGGTGATAGAACAGAAAATATAGGAATCGCTTTATCTCAGAAGAATGACGACCGCTTAATGCATGTAATAGCAGCCTGCCTTCTTTTATCCATTAAACTTGAGAATGATCGTTCTATTGGATACCCAAGGCCTTGCAAATTCGATGGTTCCTACTCCTTCATGAAGCACGACTTGGATAGCATTTACCAAGGAAACAAGATAATGTCGGTGTACGAAGAGCTTAGCTTTAGAACCTCTTATGTATCTTATGTAGAGGATATTCGTTTGGCAGAAACAGAAATACTCAAGGCAACAGATTATTCTCTATACAGCAACATTGCACCACAATCACTCGAATTCTTGAAGGAAATCAACAAGTATATATTCCATAGTCTAATTCAACACCGCCGTCGTCACCATAGCCTCACAGATGATGGTGATGACGAAGATTACATTAAACACCTAAAACGTGCCAAAACAGAATTCATGAACAATGCTCGAACCCTGTGTAACATAGCCATGGTCTCTCGTGAGGTTCAATTGAAGTACAAGAAGAATTCGTGGATAGCTATCAGTGTTGCCATAATGACCTTCGTTTTGGATCGATCCAAATCATTCAGATTCGATGTTCCAGACACCTTGACTATAGTAAATAGAGTGAATACGCTCTGTATACTGGCTGGCCTTGACATCGAAGTTGCAACCTCGATAATTGTGGCCATTCAAAATTCTATTCAATCGATTGGTTTACACGATAATGATAGGTATTCCAGGTCTATCAGAGAAGAGTGTGATGCTTTGACAACTAAATTGGCTCATTCGATCGATTCTATGAAAACTCCTGTTGTACGGAAAAGAGTGTGTTGCTTTATGGCAGTACTGATTCCAGAGCTAAAAATCTATACCAAGGACGACTTACTGAACAAACACCTCCCTAAACCTATTGAAACACCAGCACCCGAATTAACTCCGTTGGTAATCAAGACTACCAACAAGTCTGCAGTGAAGTGGACAGACGAAGACACCAAATTTTGGTCACAATTCGAAAGTACACCATCACCTGTATCTCATCCAGGCTTATTTGGAGGTGGAAGTAGAAGCGTATTCTTCTTGAATAACCACATTACCGCCACCACCACCACTACAACCACTTCATATCACTTCCTCAAGTCACCGACAACCAACGTCGTTCGCCCTCCTATATCACCATTAAGAAGGTCGAAAAGAAAGCTCGAAACTAGTAGTAGTAAAGGAACCTCTAATACTACCACTGTGAGACTATCGATCGATAATCCATCTGATTTGGTTGGGGGTAATTTCGTCATAACAACTACTCAACAACGCAGCAACAGAGACAATGGCCAAAGTACAATTCGAACTCTCCTTACTTGCAATGAAAGTTTGGATGATACTGAAGGAGAAGAGGTCGAGAGAAGCAGTAACACCATCACAAAAAGGAGAAGAATTAATACTACAACACCACCACAACCAACTCGAAAAAAGAGAGTTAAGTGTAACAGTAGTGTTATTGATCGAGTGACTAGAAAGAAGAAGAAAGTTGTTCGAAATAAATGATATGTTAAATTTTTCGTTTTTTTCTCTAAGTCCCCTAAAAACCCTGAAACCGGGTAGTGGCTCGCCCAAACTAGGCCTACACCACGAACAGGACATAGAAGTTACCTCAACGTTAGTTGAGTTCGGGCATAGTCACCGGGAAGGTTCGAGTTAAGCAACCCAGTCAACCCGGTCCAAAGACCCTTACTTAGGCCGTGTCCTGAGAAAGACCTACAAGTCGAGTCCTCCCTGACCGAGGAGAATGCAAGTGAAAAATTTTTTCGATTTTTTCTCTAAGTCACCTAAAAAGCCCGAAACCGGATAGTGACTCGTCCAAACTAGGCCTACACCACGACCAGGACATAGAAGTTACCTCAACGCTAGTTGAGTTCGGGCATAGTCACCGGGAAGGTCTGAGTTAAGCAACCCAAGCAACCCGGTCCAAAGACCCCTTACTTGACTTAGTTATATAGCTTCGATATTATTCATGGAGGATCTGACTACATTTGACCAAAGACTTTCGTTGACACGACAAATATTGACCAGACTTTCGTTGACACGACCACATTTGACCAAGACTTTCGTTGACATCTGCCTTGGCTTTTCCGATTTCTCTTTCAAGGGAAAATCCAGGGGGGGGGGTAAATTTTTTCGAAAATATCAAAGTCTAAATATAGACTTCTAACATTAAAATAATATAATAATAAAAAGTATA
>ERZ1292644.402-Hain-H14-01um-R2-402-length-30669-cov-9_pt3 | contig 22772 bp, 32 predicted proteins | sample MGYA00564402_ERZ1292644 | MGnify/ENA primary metagenome ERZ1292644 (study PRJEB36523, sample SAMEA6512644) | groundwater metagenome | collected 2019-01-09 | study: AquaDiva: Metagenomics assemblies of 32 groundwater samples
TGCGCCAGGCGCTGAACAACGTCTACCTGTCCAACCACATGCGCCCGATCGTGAAGAGGAGCGCTCAGGGGGCGCCCCTGGTGGACATCGAGTCCCTGATGACGGCTGGCCCTGGTGAGCCCATCTATGAGCGCGAGACCGGCGCGCTACGTTTCGAGGGCCCGGGATTCAACGCAGCCGACATCCTCGGGGTGTCCGAGATCGTGCGCCAGGCTGGGGAGGTTAGGACGGGGATCACTCGGATTTCACAGGGTATCAATCCTGATGCGATCACGAAGACGGCGACTGGCGCGGCCATCCTGACGGAGAACGCGAACGACCGGATCGAGATGCTCGCGCGTGTCTTCGCGGAGACGTGCCTGCGCCCAGTGTTCGCGGCGATCGCGAAGCTGGCTACGCAGTACCAGTCGCGGAAGAAGCAGATCCGGATCTACAACAAGTTCGAGGAGGTTGACCCCAGCACTTGGTCGGAGCATTCCGACATGACGATCAATGTGGGGCTCGGGACCGGGACGGCTCGGCAGACCACGGCGAACATGGCGGAGCTGCTACAGCGCCAGGCGATGGTAGTCGAGGGCGGCGGGCTTGGGACCTTGGTGACCCCGCAGAACCTATACAACGGACTCTCCAAGTACGTACAGACCATCGGGTTCAAGGATGCGTCGCCGTATTTCACGGATCCCACCACCATCGAGCCACGGCCGCCGCAGCCGAGCGCTGAAGAGAAGCTCCTTGCCGCCCAGGTCGAGATAGAGCGGATGAAGGCTCAGATCAGCAAGACGAAGCTGGCATTGGATGCTCAGGCGGCCGAGAAGCGGACCCAGGCTGACATCGCTAAGAGCGTGCTGGACTCCAGAACCAGGCTGGAGATCGAGCGCATCAAGGCAGAGACCCAGCTGACCAGTGATCGGATCGAATTCGCGGCCAAGACCGGCCATGACATGATGCGTGACGTGGAGAAGAAGGCTGCTCCGCGCCGGATCACAGGGAACCTGGGCGGTACGGACATGGATGTCCTGATCGAGGACGGGGTCGCCTCCGGGATGGTGGGCGGCGAGCCCTTCCAGGTGTCTATAGGTGCTGGTGATGAGCCATAGCCATGGCCGCGCCCCTGTTCTTCTTCTTCTTTTCCCAGGGCGCGGCCGGATCGTCGGACGAAGGCGAGACGCGGCGCAGGCGGCGGCGGAAGCGGCGACGGCTGGTAATCGACCGTCCGAAGCCCGAGCCCGTTGCCGAGTACTACGAGCCGCCGGCGCCGATCGTCCCGTTGCTGGGCGGCGTCCAGCCGTCGCTTGTCTTGCCGGCCCTGCCGATGCGGGAGGGCTACGCGGCGCCCTTGCCGGATCCGGCAGTGCTGCTAGGAAGAGCGAAAGCGCGGGCGGATCAAGGGGACAAGGTGCGCAAGCTGATCGCCCTGCTGATGGCGACGGAGCCTGAATGACCAAGACGGAGCGGGCGGAGCTGGCGAGGCAGGTGACAGAGAACCCGGCCTTCCGCCTGGCTGTCAAAGACATGCGTGAAGCGTTCATCGCCGCCTGGCTGGCGACCAATGAAGGCGACCAGGAGAAGCGGGATCTCGCCTGGCGTCATGTAAAGTTCCTCGACGTGTTCGTCGGAGTGCTCAACGGCTACATCGACGAGTCATTTGACAGCAAGAGGCATGATCTACCATGATGGAGAGAGAAGACTTCGCGGACCTGACAACGTACCACGATCAGGTAGACGAGGAGGACGAGACTGAGGGCGAAGCCGACGCCGAGGAGCAAGAGGGCGAGGAGCCCGAAGGCGACGCCGAGGAGCAAGAAGCCCTAGAGGAACTAGAGCTCTCCGAGGAGGTGGGCGGTAAGACCGAGAAGGTCACCGTCAGAGGGTCGAAAGAAGCGGTCGAGCGGATCAAGTCGGGCCGCATGATGCAGGCCGACTACACGCGGAAGACGACCGAACTAGCGAGGCAGCGCGACGGCATGGCTGACGCCGTGCGCCAAGCAGTCGATCAGGGCAGATCGCAGTATGTTCAGCAGTTGGAGACCTTGCGGCAGACAGTCGTATCGACGATTGAGCCCGAGCTCCGTAACGCAGACTGGCAGACGCTAGCGGCTGAAGACCCCGAGAAGTACATGCGCCTCATGGCGCGGGGTCAGCAGATGAACGCGGTCTTGCAGCAGCTCGATCAGCAGCAACGGCAGCAGATCGAGACGCAAGCGCGCGAGGATCACGGGAAGTTGATGGAACGGATCCGCGCCAGCCAGGACGAAGTCGCGAAGACCATTCCTGAATGGTCTGACGGTTTTTACAGCGACATGCTCAGCACCGTGTCGCAGCGTTACGGGTTCACCTTAGAGGAGGTTGGTCAACTGATCGACCCCAGGATGATAAGGGCCATGGCCGATTTGACCAGGCTGCACAAGGGCAGCGACAAGAGAGCGATTGCTCAAAAGCAGATCCAGGCCGCACCTAAGCCTGTTACCGGCGGTTCTCCGCCGGCGCCTAGGAGCGGATCCAATACCCTCCTTCAGAGGGCGCGGAAGTCTGGGTCTATGTCCGATGCTGCGGCCGCCCTGGCGGCCAGACTGAACAAACGGTGATGAAATGGCCCAACCTACCAATACGTTCTCGGCCTTCGACGGTATCGGGAACAAAGAAGATCTCAGTGAACTGATCGCGAATGTAGACCCCTACGACACTCCATTCATGTCGCTGGTGCGGACCGAGACCGCCAAGGCGACGTTGAAGGAGTGGCAGTCAGACACGCTTGACGCGGCTGATGGCGCCAACGCGGTCATCGAGGGTGATGACGCTACCGGTGATGCGATCACGGCAACCACCAGGCTTCGGAATACCCTGCAAACCTCGGACAAGGTAGTCATCGTCACGACCATCCAAGATCGGGTGGACAAGGCCGGGCGCTCGAGCGAGCTTGCCTACCAGATCATGAAGAAGGGCAAGGCCCTGAAGAAGGACATGGAGACGATCCTCCTCTCTAATCAGGCCAGGGTTGCGGGTAACGACACGACCGCTCGCCTGCTGCGTGGCATGGAAGCCTGGTACTCGTCCAACACCAGCCGGGGGGCCGGTGGAGCGGCTGGCGGTGATCTCACCGCCGCAACTGATGGTACTCAACGCGCGCTCACAGAGAGTCTGCTCAAGACCGTCCTTCAGACGGCCTACACCAACGGGGGCAACATCAAGTATGCCATGGCGGGCCCGTTCAATCGGACGCAGATCTCCGCGTTCACCGCGGGGGCCACGAAGTTCTACAACGTTCAGGACCGGCGGCTGATCGCGACCGTGACAGCGCTGGAAACCGACTTCCACGTTCTCAAGATCGTCCCGAATCGGTGGCAGCGGGACCGGACGCTTCACCTCATCGATCCCGAATACGCAGCCGTCGCCTGGCTCGAGCCGATCACTATGCAGGAGTTGGCCGTGACGGGCCTGACCAAGAAGCGTCAGATCTGGGGCAGTTACACGCTCCAGGTCGATACCGAGAAGGCCCATGCCGTAGTGGCAGATCTCACGACCAGCTAAGGTGAATGACATGCGCATGATGAAGAAGGGTATGAATCGAGGGACCGGCGCGATGCCGGCTGACAAGGCGGTGGCCTATGCGCCCAAGGCGGGGATGAAGAAGGCGAAGCCGAAGAAGGCCATGAAATCCCTGTACGGCAAGAAGGGGATGATGTAATGACCGCCTTTGTGCAGCATCCCCAGGGCGATATGGGGGTGCGGGGCCGGGACGAAGGTGACGGGGCGTTCGTCCCCGTCAACTTCGACTGGACCGCATCCTCCGTCGATCAAGTCATGGCGGTGATGAATCGGAAGGTTCGGGTCCGGTCCATCATCGCCCGTCCTACGGTTGCCGGCACGGATGCCGGCTCCGTGACACTCACGGTCCGGAAGGTCCCGAGCGGAACCGCCATCACATCTGGGACCGCGCTTCATTCGGGCACGGCGAACCTGAAGGGTACGGTCAACACCAATCAGACGCTTACCCTGAGCACGACTGAGACGGACCTCAATCTCGACGCCGGCGACTGCTTGGCTGTGGATTTCGGCGGCGTGCTGACCGCAGCAGTAGGGACCGTCACGGTCATGCTCAACCCGAGGTAGGCCATGGCCAACGTCTACGGCAAAAAGACGCGGATCCGCAACGACTTCCCGTCCGCGGCAAGGACCTCTACGGTGGCTTCCGAGGGCTCGGCCCTCCCGGAGGCCTTCGACGAGTCGCTGTTGATGATCAACATCACAGCGGTTTCCGGCACCGCCCCAACGCTGGTCGTGAGCTACCAGGTAAGCCCTGATGACGGGACCACGTGGTTCACGAAGTCATCCACGGCGACTCTGAGTGCGACCGGGCAAACGCTAGTGACCCTGCCGGACACCATCGGCAGGTTCTATCGCCTCAATGCAGTGATCGGCGGCACGACCCCGAGCTTTACGTTCGCCGCGTGGGTCGAGTTCAAGAGGACCGGCGAAGGATGACCGACACCGACATCAAGACGACGTTCCACGGACGGGAAGATGGATCGTTCGTGCTTGAGTACGAGCAGGATGCCGAGCCACTGGTAGAGGCAATCAAGGGCGGCGGGGCGTCGCCCTGGTTGTCCGGCGAAAGGGAAGCCAAGGTTTTGGCGGAGCTTCCTGTGGTCGTGATAGCGGAGTGGGCGAAAAAGCACGGGATGTCGTTTCGGCAGATCATGGAAGACGACAGGATGTTCCGTCGCTGCATCGACGATCCGGACAACAGGGCGTTTCGGATCCCGGGGTAAACGATGGCACTCGGGACCTATCAAGGACTCCTCGACGCCATCCCCGCCTGGTTGCATCGATCGGGAGATGCCGATGTGATCGCGGCTGCGCCGGATTTCGTGACCCTGGCCGAGAGCGGGATCTACGCCAGGCTCCGGACTCGATACCAGGAGCTCAACTTTGCCCAGGTCATGCAGTCCGGAGTAATATCCCTGCCCGCGAACTACACGGACGTGAAGTGGGCCTACATCGAGGGGACCCCTATCCAGAACCTGACCAGGAAATCAGTCGATTACATCCTGTCCCAGTTCCCGCTACGCGCGGGAGAAGCGCGTCCGCGGTTTTTTGCCAGGGACGGAGTCTCTCTCATCTTCGGCCCATCGCCGGACGCTGCCTACGAAGTCAAGGGGGTCTTCTACATCGCGGAGACGCCGCTCTCAGTGTCGGGGAGCAACGGGCTTTTCCTCCGCTATCCAAAGCTCTATCTCTACGGGTCGCTGCTCCAGGCTGAGGGATTCGTCCGGAATGATCCGACGATGAACGGCATGATGCAGGTGTGGGCCGAGCTATACCGAGTCGCGATCGAGGAAGCCCAGGGCGATGACGACCGCGAGGCCATGTCTGGAGGGCGTGCTCGCGTCAGTGTGGCCGGAGTGGCGCCCTGATGCCAGAGATCCTGGGATTTGCTCCCGATCTGGACCCCAGGACGCCGGGCGCGATCCTGGACGGCCTATCGTTCGTGCCTACGATCAGGGGGATCGCGGGGGCGCCTGCTCCTATGGACATCGGCGTAGCAGCGCTCGACGCCCCGTGTCTCGGCGCAGCGAGTATCCGGATCCTGTCCGGGGGTCGGCGGACGATCGCCGGCACAGCCGCTAAGCTCCAGGAGCTCAGCGGTACGACCTGGACGGACCGCTCCAAGGTAGGCGGTTACGCCACGGGCGGGGGCCGCTGGCGCTATACCCAGTTCGGGGACGTGACGATCGCGACGAATCGGACCGATCCCATGCAGGCATCGAACCCCGGGGGGGCCTTCGCGGATCTGGCAGGCACACCGCCGAAGGCCCGCTTCCTCGATACCGTAGGGCTCTTCGTGATCGCGGCCGACACCACGGAAGCGACCTTTGGCGACCAACCCGATCGGTGGTGGTGCTCGGCGCTCGGGAATCACGCGAGCTGGGTGCCATCCATCGCGACCCAGGCGGCCACGGGGCGCCTACTGGATTCCGAAGGCCCGATCACCGGATCGCGTGGGCTTGGGAACTCCTGGGTGCTGTACAAAAAGAACGCGATCTATGTGGGCAACTACGTAGGCGGAGATGTGATCTGGGCCTTCGAGCGCGTTCCCGGCCAGGCCGGATGCGTCGCACACGACAGCATCGTCAACTTGCAGTCCGCGCACATTTTCCGTGGTTCGGACGACTTCTACGTCTTCGACGGGAACCGTGTCGAGCCCATCGGCCGGCGCATCAAAGAGTTCTTCTCGTCGGATATTTCAGTATCCTTCGGGGATCGGATCCTGGCGCTGCACGACAAGCCGAATACCCTGGTGTATTTCTTCTATCCGTCCACGGCGTCGAGTGGGTCGCCTGATTCCGGGGTGGTCTACAACTACGAATCCCGGAAGTGGGGGGTCCATGACCTCAACGTCCAGGCGATAACAGAGCACATAGCGGGCGCGCTAACGTGGGATAACCTGGGAACGATCGCCTCGACATGGAATGATTTCCCGGCCATCGCCTACGATGACCCATTCTGGGTATCGGGATCTGAGGCGCCGGCTATTTTCGACACGACCAACAAGCTCGTCACCCTGTCCGGGACTCCGGGCACGGCATCGATCAGCACGTGGGAGATAGGGGATCTGGGCCGGTATACTGGGATATCGCGCGTGAACCCTCGGTTCCGATCCAATATCCCGACCGCCGGCACCATGACCGGCAGGTACGCCACGCGCCAGAACCGAGCGTTCTCCTCCTCCGGTCAGATCCCGTTGGTCGGTGGGCGTTTCAGTTACCTTCGGGACGCGGTTCTACACAAGTTCGAAATGAGCTTCACGGGTCGTTTCGAGCTTGTCGATATCGATATCGAGGCGAGGCCAGGGCCCTATGAGTAGGATAAGCCCAGACATCCGCGTACCGCCTGATCAGTCTGGCATGGTAACGGCTGTTCGCGACATCCTGCGGCAGATCGCAGTTCAGGTGAACTTGGTGTCCGAGGGCCGAATCGACGCCCATTACAACGCGATGGACGCGGTACCGACCGGTGCGGGGAAGAACGGCGACATCGTGTGGAAACGAACGGTCTCCGAAGCAGGGGCCGCCGGATCCAAGTATGTCATTATCGGATTCATATGCACAGTTAGCGGAAATCCCGGCACATGGTTACAGATGAGAGTGTTGACGGGAAATTGACGGTATCGGGGATCACGATCGCGTCATCCGGTGATTTGTCCATGGTGATCGTTCCGGCGGAATACGTCAAGGACATCGGGGATTCTCTCGTGTACATGCTGAAGAGGGCGGCGAAACGCGGTGTCGGAGGTTTCGAGCCGGACTACTTTCTCAATCTCTGTTCGACGCGCAGAGCCGAACTCTGGCTAGGACTGGACGGTAACGTCATCGCGGGTACGATGATCACGATGTCAATCGCCTACCCAGCCTATACAGGACTGCGGTTGGTCCTGGCAAGTGCCGCACCAGGTAGCCTCAAGGCATTCGGACCGCTTGCTTGGGAGGCGATCCACAAATGGGCTACGCATACCGGAGCATCGGTCATCGAAGCATGGGGTCGTCCAGGATGGATGCGGGGGCTGAAGGCCACGGTCGGCGCGCGCCCGGCGAAATGCATGCACGTATTGAGCTACGACGTATTACGAGGAGATTGACATGTCATTCGGTGGAGGTGGCGAGACCAGTACGACGCAGCAGACGATTGATCCGGTTCTCGCAAGAGAGATCGGACCGTTCGCGGCGTTCACGAAAAACCTCGTCCGTAGGCCGTACGAACGATACAAGGGTCAACTCGTTTCAGGATTCAATCCCGATCAACAGGCGGCGTTCGAGCGCGCGCGGCAGGGCAGCGGGGCAGCGGATCAGTTCGCACAACTGCTCGCTCAGGGGCCATTCGGCGGTACAGTATCTGATGAGGAGCAGAATGCACAGGCTCGGCAGGATGCAGCGTCGGGCTTCACTGGATCCTTCTTCGACGCCAAACCGAACCCGTTCTTCGAGGAACAGCTCGGGATCGGACGCCAGCGGCTCGGCGAGCAGTACTCCGAGTCGATAGCCCCGCAGTTGGCCGGCAAATATGCTTTGTCCGGGGCATTCGGCGGTAGCGCGCAGGCGGAAGCCGAGGGGCGTTCACAGCGGGAGCTCGCTCGCGGCCTGGGCGAGTACGAGAGCGGAGCGCGGTCGGCCGAAGCGGAACGCCGATACAGCCAGGGGTTGCAGGCCGCGGGGTTGACTGGGCAGGCGAGGGGCCTCGCGGAACAGATAGCTGCGCGCAGGGGGGCTCAGGGGCTCCAGGAAGCGGGGCTGCGCGGTAGCCTCATCGGGCAGCAGGAGGGGGCCTATGGTGCGGATCTGGAACGCCTACTGTCCGCTGGCGGGCAGCAGCAAGGACAGGAACAAGCTAGGCTGAACGCCTTGTTCAGTCGGTTCCAAGATCGCCGCAACTATCCCGAGCGGCAATTCAACATCTATCGGGATGCGATCGCCGCGATCAGTGGTTCTACCCCGCGTGGCCAGACCACGCAGACGACCGGAGGAGGTAAGTAACGATGCCGTTTCCCGCACTCATCCCCCTGGCCGCGGCGGCTGCCCCGGCGGTCGCAGGAGCTGCCGGGGCAGCCGCCCCCGCAGCGGCTGGTGCCCTCGGGGCTGGTCTCGGGACCGGCCTTGGGGCTACCGCTGCCGCAAGCGCGGGCGGGCTCGGGGGTGCCGGCCTAGGAGCAGGTCTCGGGTCTGGGATCGCGAGCGGGCTGGGATCGTTACTCGGCACCAGCAAGGGGCTGGGGCTTCTGTCCAGTGGGCTATCACTCGGAAATGCTGTCTCGGGGGCGCTCAGTTCGGATCGTGGCGGATCACCAGGCGCTGCGTTGGAGGGTCCGCGCGGGTTCTTGTCCGATAGCTCCCGGAATACGCAGCCGGGGTACTCGGCACAGGCCGAGGTCCTGGGGCAGATGCTGCAACGGTTGCGGGAACAGGGGGTCTTCCTGTCGGATTCCAGCCCTGTCCAGCCAAGCGGACCCGGTCCGCGCAGGCCGCTACCAGTCCCGCCGATCACGTTCCCGGGATACGGGTAAGATAGATCATGGCTAGAGGCTACTTATCTCTATTCGACGATCCGGTTGCCGGCGGTTCCGCCGTCCTCGGGCTGCTATCGACCGGGTTGGGATTGTTGCGAACTCGCACAGGCGGCCCGCTCGTGCAAGGTGGGCTCGGGCTCCTCAATAATGCCCTTGCATACTCCGCGGAATCCGCCAGGGAAGCGGAAAAGAAACAGGCTATGAAGGACGCCTACGCCAAATTCGACGATCTAGTGTCCAGCCGCTTTCCGACACAGACGCAACAATACGCGCCACAGTCGCTGGTTCCCGGGCTACCCGGATCGGCCGTGCCTACCGGCAGGCAGGTATCCGGATCTACCAGCCCGGTCGGCCTGCCTACCGGACAGGCAGGCGGCTCCATGACACCCCAAGACGCCTTGCAGATAATCCGACTCGGCCAGGACGCGCCTGAGCTTGCGCAGGTTGGGGCGTCGATCCTGCGCGAGAGCCTGAAGCCTAAGCCTAAGAGCGAGTTCGACCAGTATCTGGAGGCCGCGGGCCTCGCGCCTGGCAGCGAGAAAGCACGGCGCGCCGCTGAGATGAGGCTCAATCTCGAGATGACGCCAGAGGAAGCCGCGGGCGTTGCGGCGGCGAAGGACAGGCTCGCACAGAGCCAGGCATCCCTGGCGGAACGCGCGGCGTACCACAAGAAACGGCTCGCCCAGGGCCCCAGCGGATTCCAGATCGCCTATGACGCAGCGGGGAACCCTGTCGTGACGATGGGTCCGCTAGGGCAGGGCGGTCAAGGGGCTGGTGGGCAGGGCCGGCAGCAAGTCGTAGGCGAGGTCCCCGCGGATGTGGACCCGCGGCTCGCGACCGTGACGACCGGAGATGCCGCCAAATACAAGGAGTTGGCCCTTGAGCAGGAGAAGCTCGATACAGCCATCAAGGAGTACCGGGGGCTCATCGAGGGGGCCGGAACCACGGCCATCCCTGGCCCCCTGGCCGCGAAGCTCGACAATGCGTACCGGAACGTGCAAACGCAGGTGCGGTTGTTGTCCGGCATGGGGGCGCCACAGGCGGCGGAGTTCACGGTCCTGGAGCAGCAGTTATTGCCCCCAACGGCTGCCATCAGAAACGCTGCCGAAGCGGTGACCCCATACGACTTCCGGGGATCTCTCCTATCGCAGATTGAGCAAACCCAGAGCATAGCGGACCAGAACAAGCTGGATCTGAACCGGATCTATCTCGGCGGGAAGAAGACACTGCCCAAGGATCTGTCCCCAGAAGAAAAGGCCGAGCTCGATCGACTCAAGCAGTTGGTCCCGCGGTGATGCCATCCGAGCGCGAACAGTTGGAGGCCCTACGCGCCTATCAAGCGGCACAGGAAGCCGGGGACGAGCGCGGGCAATTGGAGGCGCTTCGTGCCTACCAGGGGTCCCTAGGCGCACCTGGGCGCGAGGTCATGGAGCATGCCCCGAAGCCGGCCGATACTCGCCCTGGCTATGTGCGGCGAATGTCCGGGCCTGAACGCTTCGGGACCGCGGCGTTCCAGGCCGCTGGAGATCTGGGGCTCGGAGCCATGCAGATCGGGAACGACTTACTTGGGATCTTCGGGGATCCTGGCGCGCGAGACAGAGACAAAAGGCTTAAAGAGCGGGCTGAGGTGCGCCAGTCGATGCTAGACCCGCTCTACGATACCCCAGCTGGCCTCTTCGGGCGAGCCCTGCCGGCACTCGCGATACCAGGCAACACGATCCCGCGTGCGGCGCTCGGTGGTCTAGCCTACGGCGGGTTACAGCCTGTGACTCAGACCGTAACTGGCGATGCGCTGGAAGGCGATGCGAATTGGCTTATCCCTGAAGCTCTAAAATACGAGCGTATCAGAAATATGCTGGGCGGTGCGGCAGGCTTTGCGGGAGGCAACATAGCGGGTAGGTTGGTAGGCAAGGGACTCGCGCGTGTAATCTCCCCCCTGCAAGGCCCGAAGCCTGTAACACCGATCCAGGCGGCACGAACACGCGCGGCCGATGATGCCATAAACCTGGGTCTCGCAGTATCGGCGGGATCCAGGAGCGGCAACAGGCTAGCGCGTGGCATGGAGTCGGTGCTTGGGACTTTGCCCGTGACTGGGTATCGGCAGAGGATTTACCAAGAGAAGAACTTGGCGAGGGCCAATCAGATCCTAGCGGAGCAGTTTGGCAGCAACGCTGAGGTGCTCGGCCCTAAGGTGGTTGCCGATGCGCGGCAAAGGATTGGTCGGGAATTCGAGCGACTCGTGACCCCGCGGACGCCTATCAACGTGGATGGCCGATACATGGCCGCCATGAACGACCTCAAGAGAGAGTTCAATGTCCTGCCGCCGAAATTCCGCAACAAGCGGGTCAAGGATGTCATCGAGGAGTTCTACGACTCGATCGAGCCGACCTGGAAGCGTAACGCCGTCTTCATCGACGGCGAACGCTATCAAGTGCTGAGATCCGAGCTATCGGATCAGTCCAGGCAGTTGTTCTCCGCGCACAAAAGGAATGCGGCTCGGCGGATCGATAAGGTCATCGACGCCTTGGACGACATGGCGCAGAGGTCTTTGCCGAAAGAAGACATGGAGGCGTTCCAGCTCGCGCGCCGGCAATGGCAGGCAACCCACGTCGCCGAGGATGCCTCCGACAAATACGGCAACGTTCAGATCGGACGATTGGATCGTGCCATCGCGCGGCACTTACCACGGGCCGGGAAGGGCGATGACATCTACCGGAGGCTGTCCAGGTCCATGGACCTGATCAAAGACCAGATCGCGAACTCAGGGACGCCGGAACGCCTGAATGTGATGAGCATGCTGCAGTCTCCGGAAGCCGCGGTGGCTGGGTTGAGTGGACTTACCCTGGCCGCGGGGCCTCTGGGGGCTGGCTATGCGATAGCGGCCCCGCTGCTGGCTCAGGCGATGTTGCTGAATCCTCGGGCAGCACGCCTATTGTCTAATAATGCCGCGGCGCGGATGGCGGGCTCGCCGGTCATGGGCGCCTTGTCTCGCGGGCTCCTCCGCTCCGCTGGAGCCGCGGGAAGCGAGATCGTTCCGGAAGGGTACGAGTATCTGCAGGACCGGTTCGGCCTCGCAGGAACGCCAAGACAACCTCCGCGAGTCCCCTGAGGAAGCCGGCGATCATCATCGAGAGCACGAAGTTTCTGTCCATAGCGAGATCATAGCATGCCCGTCCCATCCACCATGGCCGACCTCAGTACGACGGCCGCGTCGAACAACCCACCAGGCACCGAGACTGTCGGCACGAACGCTGACGACTATCACCGCGGCATCCAGGCGATAGTACGCCGCGAAAGCAACAAAGGGGCGGATATCGCGTCGGCGAGCACGCTGACACCGGGGAGCGACGGGAATTACTTCACGGTCACGGGCACCACCACGATCAACGCGATCGCCGGCTCGTGGGTAGGGCGCGAAGTTACGCTTGCCTTCGCCGGGGCATTGACGATCACACACGGGTCGAATCTTATCCTGCCGGGTGCCGCCAACATCACGACATCGGCCGGGCAGGTGTACACGTTCGTCCAAGAGACCGCGACGCCCACGTGGCGTAGCATATCGGTGTCCACACCTCCGATCAGACATCTCGCAAGGACCATCTTCACAGCCTCCGGCACCTGGAACCGCGCAGCGACGACGCAATACGAGTTCGTCACGCTGAGGGGCGGGGGCGGTGGAGGAGGCGGGGCGTTCAGTAACGTCGGCGCGGGTGATGCCGGGTGCGGAGGCGGAGAAGGCGGAGAAGTCAACATCAGGGTCACGGGCGGAGCTACTGAGACGGTAACGATTGGGGCGGGAGGCGCGGGCGGCGTAGGAGCCGCGAATGGGGCCAATGGGGGAACGACATCATTCGGCACCCTCGCGACGGCTACCGGAGGACAAGGCGGTACTCGTGTCGCTGGCACCGTCGATACGGTGCTGAAGGGGCCGGGTGGCGGCGGAGGCACAGGAACGGGCGCCTTCGTCAAGGGAGGGACGCGGGGAGGGGACGCCATAAATCTACCGAATTTCCCCACGTTTCCGGTTCATGGTGGCGGTAACGGCGCGGGGCCTGGTGGGGGAGAAGGAGGAATATCTAATAAGGATGTCGCGACCGGGAATGGCGTGGCAGGTGTCGCGAATAGCGGGGGCGGTGGCGGCGGTGCCGCTGTGAAAGTCAACAACACTGCCAACGGCGGCGCGGGTGGCAGTGGCATCGTGGTCGTGGACGAATACGGGTTCTGAGCGACCTAGAACCGTGACATGCCCATCAAGCTCCTCATCGATCGCGCGGGACTGGCCGAGCTCGCGGAGGCCATGTCCGGAGAGGAGATCGAATTGTCGATAATCCATCACCCGCCGGCTGAGGTGGTCAACCTCAGCGCCGCTACCTACGCCGTCAACGAGGATGGTGGATCGGTCTCTGTGACTGTCAACCGTACCCGCCCTCGCGATGTCGATGTGGATATCGGCGTCCTTGTCGAGGCGATCACGGCCATCGACGGGGTGCACTACATCGGCCCGATCACTGGCATCGACACCGTGCCGATAGCCGTTGGGGCCACAAGCGCCGCGTACTCGATCGCGGTGTTGGACCGGGACCTCGGGGCGGGCAACAGCCGGACGTTCCGGGTCAGCATCCAGCCGTCGTCCACACTGGCCTATCTTCTCGGGTCCACGTCGTCCGCCGTGGTCACGATCAACGGGGTCGGTGCCGTAGATGACGGGGGAGCGCTCCAGTTCACGGCCTCGTCGTACCAGATCCCGGAGACGGCTGGCACCGATACCGTCACGGTACAGATTGCCCGCCAGGGGGCCACCGGCACCCCGCCGGCCGCCTCCGTCACGGTCACGTCGAGCAACGGGACCGCGGTTGCGCCGACCGATTACACGGCGGTAAGCACCGTCGTCAACTGGGGATCCGGCGATGTGGCGAACAAGAACGTCCCGGTGACGGTCGTGAACAATCCCGCTGGTCAAGGGGACAAGAGCTTCACCCTCACCCTATCGGCCCCGACCGGTGCGACGCTGGGCGCGGTGTCGGCGACGAGCATCACTATCCAGGATGTGATTTCGATCCCACAGGTGCCGTGGCCGCTCCGCGGCATCTACTCGATCGGATCTCCGCAGGACTACACCAGCCAGGCGGGGCGCGAGGGGATCGCGATCAACAAGATGGCGATTATCTCGTACCTGCCGCTCCGCGGGATCGCGCAATACCAGACGGACATCAACGCGCTGTTGGCGTTGAACCCGACGCTGCGGACCTATCTATACCGGAACTGGAGTCAGCAGCCGACCGGCGGGGCGAGCTCGTGGCCTGTGCTGATCCCGCACCTGGAGGCCGGAACCGGCGTTCCCAGTCTGGCGCAGGCGCCGAATCAGTGGTTTTTCCAGACGCCATCGGGTGTTCAGGTCACGCCGCCTGGCGGGCAACGGCTGATCTACCACAACAGCAATTGCGTCGCGGATGCCGGGGGCTTGCGCGCCTGCGAGTACCTGGCCGACTTCATGGCCAACGTGTGCAGCCAGATCGGCATCGCGAGCGTCGGGCAGTTCTGGGACGACTACCGGCCCTACATGCTGAATGCCGGCAATGTCGTGCGTAATGCCGACAACGTGGCCCGCGCGTACAACGAGGTCACGATGCAGCAGCTCTGGCGACAAGGGCAGATAGCCGGCGCGAACCGCTGGAGGGTCGTCAACGCCACGCGCCGGATGATGGCGAACACGGCGGTATACGCGACCGGTCAGATAAATGGGACGGCCCAGCCAGTCGGGACCATCGATGCCGACTTCAAGGCGATCAATCTCGATGGCGGGATGTTCGAGACACCGGCGAACGCCGCCCTGTGGAAATTCGGCCGGTACGTCAGCGGGACCTCTGTGCTGGACAGTGCGTCTGGATCTTTTTCCCAGGGGCTCGAATGGGTGCGACACGGATCCCATGCGACCTCTCAGTTCCGTATGGCGCATCCTGACATCGTCTGGACCGTGTTTTCGATGACCGACGCCAACCTGGCCGGTGCCGGCAAGACGGCGGGCTATCAGTTCGCGCGCCTCTGCATGGGTTTCTGCTGGGTGTTGACCGATCACTACCTGGACATGCGCCCGCAGGGTTACGGCGGCCCCTCGCAGGAGTACGACGAGTTCTACGGGCAGTCGGTCCCTGGGACCTTCTCTGGTAGGATGGCCCTCCGGGACTGGATGGGGATCCCGCTTGAGGTCTCGCAGGGAGCGCCGCGCAGTCTCGGGGTCTACTGGCGCGAATTCACGAACGCGCTCGTCGGCTTCAACCCGGAGAACAACGGCACGCAGGTGATCACATTGCCAAACCCGGGTGCCGGGAAGAAATGGCAGCGGATCTCCGGAAGCCAGAACCCCGCCGTGAACGACGGAACTGACACCGGCGCCACGTTGTCGATCACGGAGAATAACGGCTTCATCCTGAAGCGCGTGCCGGTCTGACCCGATAGGTAGAAGCAATGACAGGTATCATCACAAGCCCGAACCCAACCAGTTTCGCGGTCGATGCGGCACTGGCCGGCGGCGGGGTCGTGGTTTACATCAAGCCGGTCTTCGGTCCGGACGGGACGCTGAGTTTTGTTTACGACGCCGCGAGCGACGGAGTAAAAGTCAAGGTGGTCGGTGGCGCGACCACGCTCATCGACAACTCGGTGTTCACGCCCGGCCTCGACGCCGGACTCCCGATCATGGGGTTCGCCGACGACACGAGCCCCGCGGTTGTCGATGAGGGCAAGATCGCGGCGCTCCGGATGTCGAAGGGCGATCGGATCCTGTATGTGCGCCCGGGCCTGCCTACTCACGCAGTGCTGAGCGCCGTGGCCGTATCCGTGAGCGCCAGTGGCGACAATCAGATCGTAGCCGCGGTCGCCAGCCAGACCACCAAGCTCATGGGTTTCGACCTTTGGGCCGCGGGCGCGGTCAACGTGAAGTGGAGAAACGGGACGACGGACCTGCAAGGGGCCGCGATACTGACCGCGAACGGGGCGAACTACTACTTCCCGATCTCCGGGGAGCCATGGGGGGAAACTTCGGTAAATACCGCCCTGAATCTGAATCTGAGCGCCGCCGTCGCCGTGACGGGCCGCGCCTGGTTCGTCACGAACGTGCCTACCTGATGCCTTCCTCCAATCCAGGCGGGGCGGGCGGGGGCGACAGCATCCTGGTCAATGCCGGGGCGGTCGTGGATGCCGATTTCAATGCCGCCACCCCAGCCGCCGGGGCCGGGAAGGTCAACCTCGAGTTCCAGACGAGCGGAACCGGACCGGCACTCGTGTCGGCTAGGACGCCGACCACGATCGCATCGAAAGTCGCCGACAAGCGCACCACGGTCACGATCACAAACAGTACGACACAGACCTCGATCGCCAGTGAGACGATCCCGGCAAATTCGCTGGGAGGCACTCGGGAAGTAGTCACCCAGTTGGCCGGCGAATTCCTGAACAATTCAGGCGCCACCACTACTATCGACCTGGAAGTGAAACTTGGCGCGACCACCATGTTCAAGCACATTTCGTCCACGATCGCCACGTCTACCGCGACGCGCGCCTGGTTCCTCGAGCTACACCTGTCGGCCAAAAACTCAACCGCGATCCAGGACCTGATGGGCACTTTGCACTTGTCGGCCGGGCAGAATCCGACGACTGGAGTAGGCGCCCTCGGCACTTCCGCGATCAGTGGCGTATTCCACGGCACGGGGGCCGAATCCACGACGGTAGACAAAGTCCTTGATATCCTGATCACGCTCGGCAACGCGAACGCGAACATCACGTTCACGAAGAACTCGGGCGATATAGTTCTGAAGTGAGGAAATAATTATGAGATCTACTCCACATACGACAATACGAGCCGGAGACCAGCCGGGAGCCGGTGGCGCGTGCCATGAATATTTCATATCGCGCACCCCGACGACGGACGCTGAAGAAATGCAGCCGGCGGGCGACCTCGGGGTCGTGCGATTCCAGAACGGGCCGATCCATGAGGCCCGCGTGAACGGCTGCATGAACGAAGATCTGATCGCAATCGTGATCCACCGCTTGCGCGGCTTCCAGTCCGGCCCACATGCCTGCCGCGAAAACGCATTGGCGCTGACCAAACTGGAAGAGGCCCTTCACTGGCTGAACCATCGAAGTGAGCGGATAAAGCGCGGGGTCGAAGGCACGAGCGTTGCTTGATGGCTAATCTCTTCACCATCATCCTGGACATCGACAGCGAGCCGACCGGCCTCACCGTCCACTGGAAATCCGTGTCCCCGGGTACCGAACAGGCTGCGGAGGGCAGCACGTTCGTGCCGGAGGCTCTCATCAATTCCGACTCGGATGTGTACGACGTCTGCGAAGCGGAAGCTGTCAAGCAGTTCGCCGGCATCAAGCTCGCGTCCGATCGTACCAAGTCGCCGACGTTCGGCGACATTCGGGACAAGTCCATCCGATTGAGATAGCAGGCTACCGGCCGGAGAACTCATGCTCGTCCCGAGCCGTCACCTCGGCCCGGCCCTGATGGAACTTCTCCATCTCGGAATCCGCCCAATCGTCGGCCCCGATGTCGCAGCAAAGCGGAATCAGGTCTTTCCTGGCCTGCGCTATTATGTCGTCGATATCCTTGTCGTGGGCGCACAGAATCTCCGCCATCCAGTCGATCGCAGGTTCTCGAACTTTCGGGGAGCGCAACGACCAGAGGAATGCCGGAACTTCCAGCGCAGCAATGCGCTTCGCGAACTGAGCCTGCAACTGTTCGCGGTATTCGGCGTCGCCGGGTAGCGTAGTCCTGCCTGTTGATCCAGCCGCTCCCGATCCTCCGCAAACCACGCCGCCGGCTTCGTAGAAGCGCTCGACGATCCTGCCAGACGCGCCTTCTGTCGCCGGAGACTCGTCGCCGTGTTCGCGATCTTTCATGACTTCAACCCCTTCTGATGTGCGCCCACTATGGCGCGCCCGATGGCTTCCGCAACCTGCGGGACGACCGCGAGGCCGAGCGCTCGTACTCGTTCGCGGCGGAATCTCCGAGCAGGGTCCAGCCTGCCGGAAACCCCATGAACGCTTCGCACCAGGGCGGGGATAGAGATCCCCCAGTCGGTTTGCTGGATAGGTCGGCCGCTTTTCCGTCCCGCCATTCCATGGCTGTCAGCTCCGGGAACGCGGTTGCCTCGATCAGTGAGTAGGCCCGCTTCCGCCCATTCGGAGATCTTCTCGCCCCGCGGTCCGCGTTGCTCGCGACCAGGGTAGGGAGCATCCGAGCCTTCAGGGCCCCGATCAGTGCCAGGATCTTGATTTTCGTGCCAGGCTGGTAATGGTAGCCGCGGCCCTTGGCATCCGTCGCCGTCAGCGTGGGCAACGACGAAGATCCGTTTTCGTTGGTGCGGCGCCCCGGCATCGCAAGCACCCACAACGAGCGGCCACGAGGCGTAACCCAGGTCGTCCAGGTCGTCCAGGATCCCGTCGAGGCCTCGAGTTCGAAGGCCATAGACTCCCTCAATGATGACCCAACGGGGTCGAACATATCGGATGATCCGTGCCATTTCCGGCCAGAGCCACCGCGGATCGGCCGATCCGCGTCGGCGGCCGGCGACCGAGGTCGGCTCGCAAGGAGGGCCACCGCAGATGAGATCTGCTGGTGGGGGCTGTACGATCCCTCTGACATCTCCTAGATTCCTCGCATTGGGCCAGTTTTTGGCCAATACCGCGCAAGCGAACGGGTCGACCTCGCTCATCCACGAGATCTCCATGCCCGCCCGTTCCAGTCCGAGGTCCAATCCTCCGATGCCCGAGAAAAGGCTACCGACGCGGAGAATCAAATTCGTCCCTGACCGTCTGCCTGTGGAATTTCTCGAGCTCGTCGTCGACCCAATCGTCCGCCGTAAGATCGATGCACGAAGTGATCAGATCTTTGCGAGCCCGTTCGATGATCTCGATCACGTCTTCGTCGTACGCCAACAGGATGTGTGTCATCCAGCCGGTGATGGGTTCCCGTAATTTCAGGGACCGAAGCGCCCATAGCACCACGGGTTCCTCCATGTCCGTGATCCGCTTGACGAACTCATCCCGCAGCAGCTGGCGGTATTCGTCGCCGGCCTGCGGATGAGGGGCCGGGGCGGCTGGTTCTGGCGGCGCCAGCGCGCTATGGCCCTCGGCCAAGCGTTGCGCCTCAGCGGTATCTGCCGACGCCGTCTTGAGGCGCTGGAATTCCGCCTGTACCTCGGCCAGGCGTTGCGCGGTCGCCTCGGCCTCCAGCTTGGCTGCCAGGTGTTCCGCTGCGACCGCATCGGCAATCTCACGGGCTTCCTGCTCAGCTTGATCCCACGCCTTCCAGGCCGAGGTCCGGCGGCTGCTCGACCTCATGGTGCACTCCCTGTACAGATCTCACGGGCTTCCTGCTCAGCTTGCCCCCCAGACTTCAGCTGCTCGAGGCGCTCCTCGACCAGGCGATTGAGCACCGCCCGGACCTCGGACGGGAGTTTCGCGCGCTCGGCGGCGTTGCCGCGATACCAGGCCTTCACGCTGTCGTGGGATCCGAGGGCGTCTAGTTGATCGCACAGAGATTGCATCGGAAAGGCCGTGCTTGCCGCTGATCCACTGCCTGCGCCAGAACCACCGGCCGTCACGGTCTCGGCAGAACCATCGACGACACTGATTGCTACCTCACCACCCTGCCCGCGAATGGTTCGCCCGGTGGACAGGCCGGGAAATGAGCCGTCCTTCGGACCGCCTCCCCAGCCACCCGCAGCATCAACGCGCGCTTTCATCCTGGCCTCGAGCGGGGGCACAGGAGTGTCCGGGCCGTCGGCCGGCGCAGCGGTCTTGGATGGCGATTTACCCGCTAACGCGTGATCCATGGTCGCCTTCCACGTTGTTTCACCGTCGCGAATGGCCCCATAGACCCCGCGCAGGGTCACGAGCTCGGCCGGCGAACAGGTCCCGAAATCGTGGCCGAGATACATGCTGATGTCGGATGGCATGACGCCGATTTCCGCGAAGGCGTCTGCGATCCGCTTGCGTTCCGCGGCCGGGTCCTTGGCCGCCGTGTCCTGGCGGATCTGGAGGATGAGCGCCTCGCTCTCGTCTTGCAGATCGCCCGGCACGATCCGGAGCGCGAGGGTGCGGAGCGCCTTCGAGATCATGGCACCCTCCTTGTCAAGGATTTCCTCATCCCTGGCCACCAACGTATAAGTCCAGTTCCCCTCGCTATTTTTGCGCCGGGCGACGTACGTCCCGTCGTCGGCGGGACGGCTTCTCTCGACGGTTTTGACGACTGTGATCGTGCGGTCGATTGTCTCGTTCGCCTCCAGATCCGTGACGGAGATCTTGAGCATCCTCACGCGCTCGTCATCGTGAAGTATCGTGGTCTCGACCAACACATTGGTCATACATCGCAACGCCACTTCGGCAAACCGGATCCCCAGGCCCTCGATGCCCTTCCCGATTGGCTTACGGTAGTACGCGCTTTTGTTTGCCGCGAACGCCGGCCGGCGACATTCGGCCAACAGTTTGATCCGCACGTCGTCCCAATTTCGCGGTCGTTGCAGCGCCACGATGAATCGCGCCTCAACTGCCGCCTTCGCCTGGGCCGCCAGCATCGCAGAAACAGTGCCGATGGGGGACTGGCCGGTGGATACCATTTCCCCGGCCTTCGATTTCAGCTTCTCGATGAGAGTGTCTTCAGACATTTTTCCTGAACTCCTCAAGTTGTTTCAATACCAGCCCGATGTCTCCGATCGCGTCTTCGATTGCCGCTGCCCGGGTCTCGCCTACGCCGATGCAGAGTCCTACGTATTCGTCGTCCTCTTCGGGATTCAGCCAGATTTCCCAATCGCCCGACTCGTCGGGATCTAAAATCCTCATGTGGGTCATAGGGTTTTCACCAAGAACACGCGCGACGTCCGTTCGCGCGTGTAGATTCGCGCCAGATCCGGCCGATCGGCCTTGAGGCCATCCAAATCGAACACCCGTGCCGTGTGCGTTCGCCACGTCGCGAGCGGCTTGGCGCCACCCACGGCCGGCAACAACAGCTCGGCATCCTCCATCGCGATCTTGATGCGATCGGAGAGCTCCGAGATCTGCCCGTCCAATTCCTTGGCCGCCGCCTTCGCGCGCACTAGATCGGCGTGATCGCGCTCGAGCTCGATCGTCGCGATCTTGGCCACACCCGCTAGATGCGTCGGCCAGCGTAGCTTGATGTCGCTCGAGGTCTTGAGCGGTGGCGGTATTCTCGGCACGATGTGGTCCGCGAAAAACCGCTGTTCGGCCGACATCAGTGCGTCGATTTCCGCGTGAGACGGGGTGATCACGCGGAGGATCATATCCATCGTGACCGGATTAAGGCAGGCCAAAAGGATGGATCCCGACTCATTCATGGCGACCGAATGCACACAGTTCGCGCGGATATAATCCGGGATCGCCGAATCCAATCGGTGCCAGTTATCGGGCGTCGGAACTTTGCATTGGACCGGGATCCTTTGGCCATTCCACGATACCCAGAAATCCGGCAGATCGGACGCCCAGGGGTAGGCATCATTATAAATGAACCGATCCTGATCATGGGCCTCGAAGGCCATGTCGGGATACAGCATCTGCAATCTCTGCATCGCCACGGGCTCCAGCATGATGCCACGCAGCATATTGGGGTTGCAGAGATCCGGCTCCGCGCCTTCGACCATCGACCGATAGAGCTCGTAGGCCGTTACGTATTCATGGATCCCGGCCGCCGCAGCGGAGCGGCCGCCCCCGATCCGGGCGCGCCATTCGGCTTTCCAGGCATCGCTTTTGATCATGGGTTGCAATCATAGCGGGATGCCGCTATGCTGTCAAGCATGAAAAGTTCGCCCCCCCCCGTTCCGGTACCGCCGCTGACTACGCGAGATCTGGCACGCATCCTCGGCCTATCCGTCCGGCAAGTGCAGCACCTCGCCGCTACGGGGAAAATCCCTGGAGCCGTGAAGGCGGGGCGAGACTGGATTTTCACGGCGCCGATCGATCCAGTCAGTCGGTGAAATCCGACGGGTGGCCGGCGATCCGCTCCCTATCGGATAGGATCCGATCCGCCATGCGGTAGAGAAGCTCCTCGCGGAGTCGGTACATGGATTCACGCGGGCTTGCCGGCAGGTCGCCGCGAGTGCCGAAGGATCCCGGATCGACTGCCGAAACACGCGGCAGTAGCTCGTCTATCATTTCTCCCAGGCCGATGATCTCATCAGGCCTCAATAGGTCAGTCCACGGTGGATCCTGCTCGTAGATGTCCTGCGCCATCCACTCGCCCGCGAGTTCGAATGGAGCTCGCGAGGGTGCCATCACTCGCCCTCCAGCCGGGCGCTCAGGCACCGGCACGGCATCCCGACGAGGGGTCGGAGCGCTTCACATGCGGCGTTCGCCGCATGCACCATCGCGCGATGCTCGGCCACGCGCCGGGACTCGACGAGATGCTGCGACAGCTCCGTGAAGCCGCGGACGGGGCGGTAGGGAAAGTGTAGGATCGAAGGGATCATCTGAATTTCTCCTAGCGATAGTGATTTTACCAGTCGCGCTCAGATCGAGCGCGATAGTTTCTCCGCCCCCTCCGAAATCAGCATTGCGCACAACTCCTCGCATGCCTTCGATCCGATGCCGTATCCGATCTGATCCATGAGCTCCGCGGGAACACGCGCCGGCCCCTCGAACGGATCGGAATTCTCATCTAGGCACGCCTGCACGTCTTCGCGGCGCGCCGGCCAAGACAGGT
>ERZ1292644.617-Hain-H14-01um-R2-617-length-22686-cov-4_pt1 | contig 22686 bp, 33 predicted proteins | sample MGYA00564402_ERZ1292644 | MGnify/ENA primary metagenome ERZ1292644 (study PRJEB36523, sample SAMEA6512644) | groundwater metagenome | collected 2019-01-09 | study: AquaDiva: Metagenomics assemblies of 32 groundwater samples
AAAGTCATCCGCCCGCGCATCCTCGCCCGCGCCGGCGACAAGTGCGAGGCCTGCCGCGTGCCGAACGGCGCGATGGTCGCGCGCGTCGATGCCCTGCCCGGCTGGTGGTTCTCGCTCGACGGCGAGATTCACGACGCGACAGGTCGGCTCATGGGTGATTTCAACGGTTCCGAACTCGACGTCGACCGCCTCATCGCGATCCGGCTGAGCGTATCGCACAAAAACCACACGCCGGGCGATGACGGCGACGAAAACCTGCATGTGGGGGGGCAGTGGGACGAATCGCCGCCCATGATGCTGACGATCGACCAGGGAAACGACATCACGATGATCCCGTTCGACGCTGCCGCCGCGTTCGTCGAGCGGCTCCGGCAATTCGTGGCGGAGGCGGACTAACGTGAGGGTGATACTGCCGTACGCGACAGAGACCGTCGCCGAACCCCCGCGGCACCGTACGAGCGCGGATGATGTGCTGGATGCGGTCTGCGCGTACTTCAGCATCGACCGCGCAACACTGCTCACGCCCGGACGGCGGTTCATGCAGTCCTACCGCCGTCAGCTCGCAATGTACTGCATGCGCAAAATCTGCATGCTAACCCTGCATGAGATAGGTGCTCTGTTTGACCGCCACCATTCGTCAGTCGCATACGCGGAGAAACGGATCAGGGGGCGCATCACGGCCGACGTAGAAACACGGCGCGACGTGGCGGCGCTCAGGACGCTCCTCCGTCTGATTCCAAGCCCTTGCCCCACCTGCGGAAGGTAACAGCTCAGACCATCTCTAATACGAGTGCCCACGCAGCTCATCCGCGCCTACCCGTTTCCAGTACGCGACTAGGATCATCCGGCGGACGCTTCTGACCCCGTGATCATCGTGGTAACCGAGCAAGCGGGCCGCAGTATTGTGCCAATGAGCATCAATCGTTTTAGGCTCCACGGTCATGCGGTGAGCAGTCTCCAGGGTATTTAGCCCCTCAACCGTGGCGAGGTATGCGCATTCGAGCTGGCGTGACGTGAGCATGTGCTCACCGATCTGCTGCACAACATCGGCAAAGCGCTCTCGATCGTCCGTGCCCATACCGTCTATTATCTACCTGGCGGCGCAGACCCATGATGAGCAGTCATGGCCGCGCCGCCTCTCAGGCCCCTAACGGCCTGAGCAGTTCGTATCGCGCACACAGCTGCCCAGCTACGAGCGTCCGTGCGACTCCATCAGCCGCGTGCCACACCTCATCACCCATCGCCACTACAACCGTCAGCGGCTGCGCTACCGTCCCGTCACCGAACAGCGCTTGCAGTCCAGCGTGCTGCGTCCAGTGCAATGCTGGTGAGGGGTCGCCGGCGATGATCATCCGAGCCGCGAGCGGCTGGCCGATGTCCGGCGCAGCGAGCAGGATCATCAATGGGTCCACAGCTCGCCAAATGAGATCCGAGCCGCGGTGCTGAATCATCATGTGCAGATGATCGCCGGTCGAGAGGCCGGTAGAGTCCATCTCGCCAAGCGTCTCTCCCTGTACGACATGTTGCCCCACGACGAACAGTGGCGCGTATGCCATGTGGGTGTAATAGGATCGCCAGTCATTACCATGGTCAATCGCGATACCGTTTCCCACGGCTGGGTTGACGGGGCTCGCCACTGTGATGCGATCCACCACGCCATCACCAAGCGACTGCAAGATCGTGCCGCGCCCCTGCGGCGTGATTAGGTCGAGCCCATCATGGCCTCGTTGAGTTGTGCCGCCAGGCGTCACGATCGGGGGACGATTAGGATCGAAACGCCCAGACGGGAATGTGTGCCCCATCACGTCGTCCGCGAAAGGGCCGCCCTGCACGCTGCCCCAACCGAACCATCCGCCGGCAAGTTCAACGTTGCACGGCCTGATCCAATCCACGGCGCCCATCAGATCCCCCTTTCAACCATCGGCGGCAGCACATCACCCTCCTCAGCGATTTCTTCCCTGATCCGCTCGTCCGCTCTAATGGGGACGACTTCGCCACGGAGACGATGCTCCGCGATGTGTTTCAGCATCGCGCCCCGGCTTGTAGTCCGAAACGGCCATCCCCGCCCGCACATGGCGCATGCATCGGCTCGCTCGCAATGGCAGATCAGATGATCGCCAGCATCGATGATGTAGACGTCTGACTCAGCAGACCAGCGCACATAGCTCATGCCCCGCCCCCTCTCACAGCCACAGAAGGTAGTGGCAGGCACCGCAGCTCTAACTCGCGCCCCCGTGGCTGCGTTGCCCAGAGAGCTTGAGTCCGCCTGCCACTACCTGCAGCAGCATAGCAAGCCGCACGAAATGCTTTCATGTGGTTGGTGGCCCCTCCTTGTTGACCGCTGCCGCCATCCGCATCAGCCGTAGCTCATCCTTCACGTTGTCCATGTCGACGCGCAATCCCCTGATCGCCGCGCTCATCTCCTCGACGTGCGCCAGCAGGTCCGCCCTGAGAATCTGTTTCAGCTCCGCAAGATCATCCGCGATGCGGGGGGCTGCGCTGATCGCCGCCCAGCACGCCCGGAAGAACGGCCACAGCGCCATCCGCCAGATCACGCCAGCAGCGCCAACCGCGCCAGCCGCGGCGAGGAGCTGCACGTAGAAGGGCTGCTCAGTGATCACCTACCACCACCGCCTACGTTTGCGCGCGAACCAGTGCAGCGCAAGCCACGCGAACCCGCCCAGCCCGAGCCACCATAATACGGGACTCACGTCGAGCAGGGACCACACGTTGGCGGACAAGGTGCCATTGGGGAAGTGGCTGACGCGCGCACCGCCCTCAAGCACGGCGAAGGTCAGCACCCAGGCGATCCATGCGGCCGTGAACAGTCGCCTATGCATGCCGGACCACCATCGTTACACTAAGCACGAAGCCGCTCCGGTTTCACCTGGAGAGCTGCTGCTCTTCGGAGTGGTGGCGCCAGGCTGCGGGGGAACCGCGAGGCCCCGTACCGGAGTGGCTTTCTTTACACTACGCACGGCGGATCACCCCCTGGCGGATCGCGCGCAGGACGAACTTCTTGATCAGCTCACCGACTTCGCTCGCTGTCGCAGCGCTCTCGGCAAGAGCTGCGATGCGATCGAACTCGGCGTCGGGTGTGATCGGCGTAGGTGGCGGCTGCAAGAGCAGCGCCGAGCGCGGGTCCGCATCGTCAACGATATCCACTACAGTAACACCGGCTAGCCCGTACTCAGCAGCGGCATGGGCGGCAGCCTCCACCACTCCGAGTACCGGATTACCGTCCACCCGCGCCAGCCATTGACCGCCGCCAAGCTCTCGATAATAACGCTTCATGGCGCCAGCATCGCATAGACGTAGATTTCGTCAACAGCGAGTGTGACCAAGGCGTTCCCCGAATCGCCCGTGATCACGATCTGCGTGAGCGTCGCCGTTGGCATATCAACGCCTGCTTTCTTGTGAAATTCGGTGGTGATGTCCTCTGTAGTCGTCCCCGTGTAGGATTCCATGTGCACCGAGCGCAGGTAGCCGGTAACCCGCGGCGGTATCCAAAACTGAAAGAATCCCTCTTCCGCGCGGTCGGTGGTGGTGAACTGGGCCGCAGCAGCATTGGCCGTGATCACGCTCGTCGTATTGCACTTGAGCCCGATCATCGCACTCGCGGCAGCACCAGCAGACTTGCGCACCACCCCGCACACGAGCAATGGCACACCGGCGCCGCAGTTCGGCGATAGCGCGATCGTGGACAAATCTGTCTCGGTGGTCGAGGTGGTGCTGCGTTCGGTGGTGTCCTTGCCCACCTGGATCATCCCCAGTGCTGCAAAGTTTGCCAGCACCGGATCGCCAAACGTCGTCTTGGAGATCGCGGTGAGCGTGACGAGTGCCGCAGGAGTCGTCCAAGCCATTAGCTATGCACCTACAATGCCCACGAGTCGCTATCCCAAAGACCGCTATCCCAAAGCCCCGGCGATGTCTGTGCCTGTTCGCATCCGAACGTAGTCACATGGTAACCCCGACTGAAACGATGGTTGATCGCGTTGATCCAGACCGCCTGATTGAGGCCGGAACGCGCCTCCACCACCGTGATGCGGTCGCTTACCTCACGGTCGAGACATTGCGCGAGACGAGTCGCGTTACCGTTGTTCACGGCGATCGTCACGGTAGGGCGCCCGCTCTGCCACAGGCTCACCACGTAATCACAAAAGGCAAGCGCGTAAGCAGCCGAGATATCCGGGCGGACACTGAGCGTATATGTTTTGAGGCCGTTCGCAGTTTGACTAGCGGTGGTGCTGACCGAGTTCTGGATCGTCGTGCGAGTCGCCACGGTGATCGCCTCGGCACGCACTTGGAGCCCGGTGAGAGTAGCTCCCGCCGCTCCCGCTGTGATGGTCAGCGTGGCATTGCCTCCGCTCGTGCGATTGAGCGTCGCGCTTGCGATCGCTCCCGATACTAGCGTGTAGTCTGTCGCCGCTACCGGATCGAGCGCGCCCTTGAATGGGTCCGCATTGGACGTGCGCACGATAAACGTCTTGACCTCGGAGGCCGCGAGCGAGAGCGCGGGCGCAAAGCTCCAGATGACCGCCACAGCCGCGATCGTCCGCGTAACGATCTCCACCTTGCAAACGTTCACGACGTTGCGCAGTCCGTCGTCATAGATGAACGGCGCGGAGTGCAGCGGCTCCGTGCCCGTGCCGCGAAACGTCGCCTGCGAGGTGTTGGAGCGCGTGGTCTCCCAACGGTAGTTACGATTCTCGAACGTTAGCACCTTGCCGACTTCGTACAGCGTGGCGTTCGGCCCCTCAGTGTTGACGAGCGTCACGAGCGCGCGCCACGCGTCCTCTTCGTCGAGCCACCAGTAGTTGAGCGTGGTCTGCCCTACGCCGAGCGTGCGGTCGGCAGCAGGGAATCCGGCCGCGTCGAGCAGTGCCGTGATGCACGCGTCGGCCGTGGCGTTCTCCAGCAACGCGGTCGATACCGTCTTACCGACGAGGCGATTCATCACGCCGATCGCTTCGATCCCCACCGACTGCTGCCCAGTCTCGGGGTGCTGTACCGCAGCCTCGACGCGGCCCTCGAACAGCGTAGAGAACGCACCGTCCGAGGCGCGGATGCGTGAGAGGATGCCCTTAGGGATCGTGCCGATCGGGTATGTCGGGGTGGCCTGCGAGTTGTCCAGCGTGTATGAAGCCTGCGATACCTTTGGTGGGCTCAGCACCTGCTGCATATCCAGGCCGCGCGACACGCTGATGCCCGGAATGGTGCGCACGTCGCCCGTCACGGTTTCGCCCGCGTCGAGATAGTCCGCATCGTTGTTAAGGTCGGCGAGCACTTCCCACGTGATGGCAGTCATGTTCGCCGCGCTTCCAGGACCACTTCAACGACGGTCCGTTTACCGACGTACTGCGTGATGATGAGTGGCATCTAGAGCCTCCCCGCGCGCGTCGCGCCGTCGATGGCACTGACCACCACGTCCTGCACGGCCTTGTCGCCGATGTAGATGTTGAAAGCGGTGGGGACAGAGACTGGGCCGCCTTGTGGAATCCCTGACCCTACGGTGGTCCCTTCCCATCTGCCCGTTTCTGGATTGTAACGAGTACTCGTGGCGCTCCAGATGTCGCCTGCGCCGCCTGCGACGCTCCTCGTCATTCCGAGCGCTTTCATCATCGCGTCGCGTTCGGCATCGATCAGGTCGCGCGTGGCCTGGGCGCGAACTTTCTCGGCCTCAGTAAGTGCCGCTAGCGCTACACCGGCTTCCTCCACCATCTTCCGCCACGGATCAAGGTTGAGCTGTTCGAGCAGATCGACGCGTTCCGCAGACGCGCGCAGATCGTCCATGCGCGCGCTCATCGCCTTGAACCCCTCTGTATTTTCACCACCCGCGTTCTTGGCGTCGGCCATGCTGAGCCCGAGCTGCGCCATCTCGCGATCAAGCGATCGGCTCATATCTGTGTAGCGCGCCTGCGCGAGATCGAAGCTGCGGCCGAGCTCGGTCATGCCAGCAGTGCTCAGGTCCAACACAGGGTTGAAGCGCTCGAAGGTTGACGTGATCGCAGCGATGCGTGCCAACCCTTCGTCGGTGAGACGGAATGCCTCCCGTGCTGCCGTGCCTCCACCGCCTACAGCCCCTCCGTCAGCACCAGCGCGAGTGCCGCGATCAGCGGTGACGGGTGGTGTATAGACGCCGGTAATCGCCTCCTCTGGTAGGTCAAAGCCATCACTAGCCTCCACCCCCACACGTGGAATGCTGAGGCCAGGGATAACCCCGCCAGCGCCGATCTGCGGGACACTCAGCGATATGCCGGGAATCTTGTTAGCAGACTCTATGAATGGCTTTAAGACCATCTCGACGAAATCGCCAATGCGATCAGTAGCCTTATTGAGACCACTGATGATCCCGTTCACCATGCCCTCGACGATCCCAATTATGGCATTTGCGACTTCTCGCCAATGGTCACGCATGAAACCTATGCCAACGATGATCGCCGCGATCGCAGCAACAGCGGCAGTGCCTGGCCCGAGCGCCAGTACGATCGCCACGCCGATCGCTACGATCGCCGCGACTAGCAATGGCTTGTTGGCTATGAGAAACTCCGCGAAGGCGCGCAGCGCAGGCATTATCGTTTCCATGCCTCGCAGGAACGCGAGTGCGAGATTACGAATAGCATCACCAATCTGTGCCAACGCTTGCTCAATCTGCTGGCGATGCTCAGTGAACCAGTTCGAGAAGCGATCCATAGCTTTCGCGATACCACCCATCGCCTTTTCGACAGTCGGCAGTAACAAGGTTCCTAGCGTGGCTGCCGTATTCTCGAACTGCGCCCGCAACGTACGCATCCTGTTCGCCATCGAATCCGAAGTCGCTGCAAAGTCGCCATGCGCCGTAGTTGTGTTGCGCAAGATCAGCGAGTATCGCGCCTGCGTCTTTGCGCCCTCAGTAATCTCATCCTTCGTCTTGGCGAGTCCTAACCGCATCGCCTCAGCCTCGACCGCAGCAGCGTTCAGCGCGACGCCGAACTTGCGCATGGGCTCGACTTCGCCGACAAGCGCTGAGCGCAGGGCAATCAAAGCATCATCGGGATTGACGTTGTTGAAGGATGCGAGATCGGCAGCGAGTTCCACCAGCTTACGAGACATCACTGACGACGCCTCGGCAGTTTGCCCTTGGGCTACGAACAGGTTGCCCATTGTGCCGGCGGCCTCAAGCGCCGCGCGGCTAGAGAGACCGAAGGATTTAGCGGAGTCACGCGACCAGTCGAGAATTACTTTTGCTTGGTCGCGGAATACAACCGTGACCTTATTTTGTTGCTCCTGGAGATTAGACGCGGCTGTGACCGACAGCACTCCAAGTCCAGCGACCGCAGCGCCGCTCGCGATCGTTGCCGTGCGGATAATGTTCGCAGCACTTGCCCACGCCTTGCCAGATCGATCGGCAGCAGCGGCTATAGTCGCTGACGCATCATCCTTGGCCGTGATGCGGATGCGGACCTCATTAGCCACTGGTGCACACCTGTTCTATTGACAGGCCTACGATGCTGGTACGCGGAGGTGGCACATGGCTCTGACACTCACTCAGGAGATCGCGCATTATGCTGACAAGGGCTTTATCGTTCTCAGTGAAACCGCTACCTCGGCAGCACTGCGCAAGGCGAAACGCTTCAACCTGCTCGTGTTCTTGCTGGGACTGCTGGCCTGCGGCATCCCAGGACTGCTGTACCTGGCGTGGTACGCGGCGCAACGCGATGAGCAGCTGTACCTGTTCGTCGCGGAGGATGGCCGCGTGAGACGCCGTGGCGGCAAGCGGACACTCGGGAGCTGGATGCTGCGCCGTGCCCAGGGCCGCGCCTAGCATCATCCGAGCGTCTCCATCGGCATCGCGAGTGCCCACTCTTCAGCCTCGCTAAGCACCTGCGCCGGCTGCCCATTCTCTACCCGCATACGCAAGTAACGGCGTATCGTTTGCATCCGCAGCATCGTGATCGGTTGGTCGAGCACTCCGCCGCTTACCGGCAGCGCCTGATATGCCTCGCACAAACCGAGCACCATCTCAGCCTCGCTTAGCGCCCACGGCTTCGCGACTTCGCGCCGCTCCCCGTCACACCATTCGTCGATGCGACGGATGAGACTTTTGGGGGACTCACCAGCGCCCCTACCCACTCACTGAATATCTGCGAAGCCGCCGCGAACGGAATCGTCATCATGCCATCCCCGGTGGGGGGAACGGCAACGCCGCGCAGCGTGAGATTCCAACTCACAAGCGCCTCGTCGGCAAACGTGCGGTATGCTTTCTCCCAGCTTTGCAGCGCCTGCTCGCCAGCACCTTCAGTAGTGGTAGCCAGCACCGTAATACCAGAGATCACCCGCTGCATCGCGAGATATTCGCCCACGCTCATATCGAGCGAAACGGTTATCTCCGCACCATCTAGCGCAGTGCCTTCGCCGAACTCCAATACCGCCGTATTACCGCCAACTTCGAAGCCCATTAGCTCCTCCCTATGCCTAAGCCCCTATCGCCGAGCGGAGAGCCATGTGGATGCGCGCATGCTCGGCGCGAGTGACGAGCTGAAGATTATCCAGCCGGTCATCGCTGCAATCCTCGTTGATGTGATGCAGGAGGCGGCCGGGCGATACTGGACCGGAAGCTGCCTCCCACACGACGTAGGCGCGGCGCCGCCACATCTGCCATTTTGTGCCATGTTCGCGGACTTTGAGCCATACCCGGCCCTGCTTGTTTGTGTACTCCGTCCCCATTGGCTTCGCGAAAGGATGTGGGCGAGTTGCCATGTAGCCAGCGAGGTCGAACCGATTGCCATCGACTCGGGCTCGCTGTGCACGACTGTTTGTCTCGCGCCGTGCAGCATCATGCTTGACTCCGATCATCGTAGCGCGGATCTTGGTGCGCGCCTCTGGAGTCTGCCGTGCATTTGTGCACGGGTAACAACGACGCCGAGCACCGATCCGGATATGGCCGCAGGAAGGGCATGTAAATGTGACGGTCACTAGTCACCTCCATGCCCTCCATTCTCTCACTTACAGCCTCGCCCGTACAGTCATTATGACCATGCGGGTACTGTACCGTCCGCCAAATTGCCGGTCGTTGTCCAGGCCAACGATCCATCCGCTGCGCGTGTCAGATCGTAGTTCTGGTACAGCAGCGTATCCGCAAGCGTCTGACCTGAGTGCGCGAGCGTTGTCGTGCGCCCGAGCTCGACGCCAGGCAGCGTGCGATAATTCTTGAAGACCGCATGCGCGAGGTTCGCGCCGTCGTCGAAGACCCCGGCGAACGTGATCGACAGATCAGCGAGTAGCAGAATGCGCTCCATCGCGGAGCTGCCGATCGCCGTCACGTCCTGCACCGCCGACGGCATCGTGATCCCGACGGTCAAGACGTCCGTCGTCAGCACCTGCGCTGCTCCAGTGGAATCGTCCACAGAAAGAGTCATCCCCATGCCGCTCTCTTTGCTCATGTCATCCCGTCCTTTCCGCGGCTACCCGCGCTGCCTCATCTGATTAACGCGGTCGCCCTCGATGTTCATGTGCTCGTTCCAGTCCACGGGTCGCGTATGCACCCGTTCCCCGCCACGGCTGTCGCGATGCACGAACGCGACTTCCCTGTCGAGGTGCGGACGAAAACACTGCTGGCCCGGAGGGAAGATGAAGATCAGCATCCCTGGCGGCGTGCGCTCGACGATGCCGCGTAGGTTGCCGCCGACTACGCCGATACCAGCGCCGTATGCATCCAGGTATTCCAGCGCGTCCTCCGAGCGCAGATCGATGTAGTGCCGCCCCTGATCCTCGCGAATCCAGTTCGCCCCTTTGGCATGCTTCGGGTCGCTGGGATCGAGCACCGTGACCCAGCCGTTGCGCTCATTCGCGCAATTGGCCTCGACGCAGGTCATGCGCAGGGCCTGCTCCATGTTGTGCGAGGGGTCGCGGTACGAGCGCTGACAACGTGCGCAGAACCCTGAGGCGCTCCCAGTAAAGAAATGCTGAAACCCGATGCGGAATTGCTGCCCCGTGAGATGCTGCCTCATGCGACCGGGCTCCTCGTGGCGCAGACCGCAAACACCGCGTTTGAGAACGTGCCGGTCGTAACCACTCGTAGATACCGCTCGACCGCAAGCGTCAGGCTCGTGACGATCCGCTGTGCGCCCACAGCCGAAGCCGCGGTGAATGCGCCGCCCGTCACGGCCGCGAACGGGTCACCGACCGCATCGTCGCTCGACTCCTGCAACGCCACCGTCACGCTGGTGCCTGTGAAGGCGAACACCTGGAGGTAGGCGGCGAGGCCAATCGTGCTCGCCGCGCCGTTGTCCCGGCTCGATCCGTTTGTAGCGGTCGTGTCGGTGCGCTTGCCCGCGGTGAGCTGGTCGCAGAAGTCGAGCCCCTTGGCGTTGCCGAGACACTGCGTCGGACCGGAGAGCGAGCCGTCCGCACCGCGAGTGAGGTCGTAGTTGATCTGCTTCGCGACGAGCCCTGCCGCCACGTTCCCGATCGCAGAGCCGTGGAAGTAGCACACGATACGATCCGCGGCATCGACGGCGCGTAGGGTCAGGTGCTCCTGGCTTGTGGCGTCGTTGAAAAAGTGATCGAAGGCGATCTCGCCGTCAAACAGCCCCAGGATGCGCTCGTGGGCTGCCGCGTTGATCGCTGTCACGTCGAGCGGCGCACTCGACGTGCCGATACGCGAGAGCGAGCCGACATCGCCCGAGAGATCGACGCCCGCGATGAAGAGCTGGTCGGCTAGGCCGCCCTGCTTCGCCATCTAGCTCACCTCCTCGATCTTTCCGCTCGCCAGCGCGACCGCGATGTTGAGGTGGGGCGGCGGGTCGAATACCGTACCGGCCGGCCACTCGTAGAACTCCTGGAAGTGCGGCGAGACCGCATCAGGCGAGCGCCGCAGCGCGAGATCGCGCAGTGCTCGGTACTGCTTGGCCGGTTTGCGTGTGCTCGCCATCTCGCCCCTCCCTACGCCACGAGTTCAGCAGCGGGGTCCACGATCAGTGGGAGGCTGATCGCCACCGCACGGAACTGAACATCGCCAAAGGCCAGGTAATCCCAATTCACCTCGACGGAGCGCCCGTACTGACCGGCGAAGTCAATGTTGCGCACGTTGCCACCAAGCGTGAAATCACCGGCGAATGCCTCTGTGATCTCCCCCACCACCCGCGCGACTTCAAGCTCTGTTTGCGCACCGTCATCGAGGAAGCTGCGGAAGACGTGGACCATGAGGTCATACACGAGTACCCGCGCGTCGAGCACAAGTTCTGGCGTGCGGATGCCATCCATGACAATCGCCACGGTCAGCTCGCCAGTCGGTGGCTGCTTCGGCAATCCGATGCGCACGTGCGTCAGCTTGCCTTGCGCCTTTAAGTGCGACAGCACGACGTGCATGATGGCATAGGGGTTCAGCGCCACTCTAGTTCAGCTTCCCCACGAGCGCCTTTACCCGCTTCTCTGCGATGTCGTCACTGTCACCGCGTAGCTCCTCGCTGGCCTTGGCGAATATCCCATAGCCCTTGAACGACGTGGTAGCGTTGCGACTCCCCACGCCCTCCAGCCACAGCCCGATTACCCAAAGCTTCGGATAGATCGAGGAGTTCAGGTGCCGCTTGCTGCCCGTGATTGAGCGCCGGAAGTCACCGGTGAGCTTGCCGTGTCCGGGGTACAACTGCTCCCGGACATCCTTGATGCCCGCCTTGACGAGATCGGATTCGATCGCCTTGATCGTCTCCTTCGTCATGGTCTCGACGTTCGGAGAGAAGATGGGCCCCGTCATGGTCACTGTGCTAGACATCGCTACGCTCCTCCCGGTAGCCCACGGACACCACCCAGGCTCCGAGCCGGATGAGCAACACTCCCACCCGAACGCGCCATGTCAGCAACCGCGACACGCACACCGTGAGCGTGTATTTGCCATCAGAAAACCTGCGCATCGTGTGAACCTTTGCCATCTAGACGCTCACCATCAGATGCCGCCGGTGACGCGCCACTGCACGAGCGCGCAGGTTGGAGAGCTGGCGCCCCGAGAACTCCATTTGCCGCTCTCCGCCACCGATCGTGCGACCCCACCCCGCGCGCTCCTGCTGGTAGGCCGCGATGGTTTCGGCGATCGCCAGCTGCTCGATAAGCCGCGGCACGACGTAACGAGTGCAGGCCGTGTTGTCCGCATGGGTCGCGGCCGTCGTGCCATTGACACCGCGCTCGACGGTGTAGCGGCGGAAGACGTAGATGTCGGCTGTACTCGTGTGCGACGCGAGATTCGTGCCATCCCATGCACGCTCGACCACCACCGCGGTCGCGGAGCTCACCGAGACGACGCGCATGCGCTCGGAATCGATACGGATGATCTCGCCCGCCGCGAGGTCTGTCGCGGGGTCGCCCAGACTGAGGGCGGTGTCGGTGTCATCGGCCGTGAGGGCACCCGCCGCGTTCACCGCGAGGTCCACCTCGTCACGATCGGAGATGAAGAGTTGCTCGGTCTCGATGAGCAGAGTGTCGCCCACGCCAGCCTTCGAGCCGTTGTCGAGCTGGAGCGTGGTAGCGGTGGTTGATGAGATTGCGCCGTCGAGCTGCGAGGCCGCGAGCGTCTCATTGTGGGCGCTCCATTTGCCCGCGATGCGGAAGGATCGCTGAGCCGTATCCGGATCGGCCTCGAACACGCGCGTCTGGGAGAGCTTGAGTTCGGCCCAGTGATAGGGTGGCCCCTCGTTCTCCGGTTGCAGGAAGTAGTGCGTGCCCTCCGTCATAGCGCGCGCGTCGTCGCCCTGATCCGTAAACGTGGTGACAGAAATCAGATCGGCGTCGAAGTAGAGCTTGCTGCCGCGCAGGTGGCGCGAGGAATACGGGAGCACGCGGGTAGCGGTGATCGGGATAAAGCGTGTGCGCGCCTCGGCATCGATGGCGCGGCTGCTCTCCTCGATCAGCCGGTCGATCGTTGAGTCATGATCAGTGCCCTCGATCGAGGCGGCGAGCTTGACGGCTTCGCGTGTGCAATAGCGGCTGGACATTCCCCTACCCGTCTCACGCGATGGCCTGCACGTCGCCGCGCGCGATGCGGCGCTTCGCAGCGCCCCACAGGTCAGGCGGTTCGACGCCTTGTTTCCGGGCGGACTCGACAAGCTCGCCCTGCGCTTCGAGGTAGCGGCTGAACGGGATACGCGCTTCGGTCGTCGGCGTGGGCATCATGCCCACAATGCCAACGCCGGTTGAGATCAGGCGCTGCGCCGCCCGGTCACATACGGAGCAAGGCACGTCCCGCACGAAGCGGGAAGCCTCAGTCTCCGTTTCATGCCCAGCGGCGCAGCGGTAGTCGTAACGCGGCATCTAGACGAGCATCGTCTTGTCGAGCTGCGCAAACTGCAAGTTGCCGTACATCGTGTCAGTCGCGGTGGTCGAGCCGTGGTGCAGCACGAGTGAGCCAGCATCCACCAGGACCACGGGGTGACCCGATCTGCGCACATCCCAGAGGAAGTGCGGACCGCGGTCAGTGAAGGTCGTGGCGGGCTGCGCATCCTCTGAGCCAACGCCTCGCCCCAGCTCTACCGTGTGGGGTGCCGCGCTGGCCGCAGCAAGCACGAGCGTGCCGGTGTTATTGTAGGCGTTGCCATTGAACGTGCGCGGAGAGTCGCCGCGCAGGTTGCGAGGCGTGAGCGCCGTGCCGCCAGACGAGAAACGCTTCTTTGCCATGTCCGCCTCAAGCATGGAGAGGAAGAGCGTCGCGGTGCTGTAGGTCGCGATGTGCATCTCGCAGTGCAGCGGGAGACATGCGTAACCAGCGTTATTGTCCACGACCCCGACGCCGATCAGCGCCGTCAGTGCGGCAGTGCCCGCAACCGCGGTTGAAAGCGCGCCGACCTGGATGACGTAGGCCCACCCGCCGAGTGCGAGTTGGGTGTAGAAGTCGGTCACCACGATCGAGCCGAGCTTGTTCATCACGGCACGGTCTGCACCCGACTCCGCCATCGCGGGCCACGACTCATGCCGGACCTGGAACACATCATCTCGTGCCATCTAAAACTCCTTCTTTGCCGTTCCGCATCCCGCTTGATAAAGGGGTCGATTCCCCCCAGGACGGACTAGGTGATCTTCTCGACCTTCGCAGGCCCGATCGCGTAGAAGTTCACGAGCCGGGCGTTATTCGCGGACGCAATCAAGTCTGGGTTGCCCGCCGCGCCAGCAGTCGTGACCTTCCACGCGTAAACGTTGACGAGTGTCCCGGTGACAGCGGAGGTCACGGCAGTCGGGTCAGCTCCCGGCGCTACCGATCCCTCCATCCCCACCACCGCCGCATCGACGGAAGCGAGGTAGCCGGAGAGCTCGATGGGCGTTGGGTTGGCGCCGTCGAGCGTGACGGTGCCGACGACGAACAGTAGGCCGTCGCGCGTGAACTGTCCGGTACGAACGATGACAACGTCGCCTGCTGCCACTTACCGCCTCGCCCCCCCCCGGCCCCTGCGGTCCGGGACCACAAGCCCGCTCGCCGTCAGGCTGCTCATCGCACCGATACCCGGCCGCTCTTCGTCGTCATCCTCTTCGTCAAGCTCGGCCTCGAACTCCGACGCTGGTGGAAGCAACGCATCACGCGACGCACCCTTGGCGAGCTGTTGGAAGCTGCCCGGCGAGTCGCGCAGCAGGTAGTCACACTGCTCCTGATCGAAGTCGATGATCTGCCCACGCTCGAATGAGCCGGCGGCCGAGCGGTAGCGCGCGAGCACCCGTAGCGTTGGCATTAGACGGTGCTCAAGCTGGCGCCGTCGTTGACCACGACGCGCCATTGGAAGACGGCTGCCGCCCCGATCGACGCGCGCAGCAGCACGTAATCGCCGACATCGTTGATCGTGATCGTGTTGTTGCCGGTCGCGTTGATGGTGCCGGTGACGGTGATGACGTTGTCGCCCCCGTCCGTCTTGCACATTAGCTGCAATTCCTGGCCAAAGAACAGCGGGCGCGCGAGCGTACGCGTCTCCGCAGCAGCCGACACGAGCAGCATATAGCCCGACCTGCTGACGTCGATCGCGCCCGCGTTGCCGGGGTCCGGGATCTCCACGGGCTCCACGCCCAACGCGTAGATGTCTTCGAGCTGTGGTCGTCCGCCGATCGTCATGTGGGCTCTCTCCCTAGACCGCGATCCGCGCAGGTGCTACGTTGTACCTATGCAATGTGCACTCTGCGAAAGACTGATGAAGCAAGTGACGCGCTCGCATCTGATGCTCCACGGCCTGACGACAGCGGAATATCAGGCCCTTGGGCATGAGACGATCAGCAATGAGCAACGTGCAAGACAAGGCGTAGGAGGCTACCGCTGGAAGCCCGGCGACAACACTGGGGCTGCCCATCCGCGCTACAAGGGCGGGCACATCAACAAACGCACTGGCTATCGCATGATGCGGGACGCCGGACGGCTCACCTACGAGCACCGCATCGTCATGCGTCGCCATCTCGGGCGTGCCCTTCAACGGTGGGAGATTGTTCACCACGTGGATGGCAACCCCCGGAACAACGATATCGCCAACCTCGAACTGATGACCCAGACGGAGCATCGCCGCCGCCATGCGGACGAAGGCACGACGCCACCACCCCCCCGCAATTGGAGAAACCAGCCGCACAAGGCGCTGGACGTTGGCTATATCTTGGCCCAACACTTGGCCGGACGGACGGACGCTGATATCGCACGCGAACTCAGTGTCGAGCGCGGCACAATTCGTCGCCGTCTTCTCTCGGCAGGTATCAAGCGCAGTGCCGGTCGAGTCAGTCAATGTAGCACCTTATAACGAAATATCGTAGATTCCCGCGCTGACGTTCGCACCGAAGCGCGTAAACGCCCGGCGCGTATAAAGCTCGAACAAAAACTGATCCGTCCGCTGAATGCGGTCGAAGAAGAGTTGCACATCCCGCCGGCTGCCCGCGAGGAAGCCGCCGGGGTTGAACACGCTGATCTGCCCCTTGGTGTTATTGGTTTCGGTGGTGGACGCCTTGCCGTCCGCCTCGGTCTTGGTCGCGTAGCCCGGGCTCACGATCGGGATACCGGAGAAGTTCGCCAGCTCACCAGTCACGACGGTGGCCTGCGGGCCGTACTTGTCCACCGTCTTGACGGTGTCGATGTCGAGCATCGCCATGTAGGTGGACCAGTCAGCCACGAGCAGCAGGTCGCGCGGGTTCTGTCCCCAGTTGATGTTGCGCACCGACGCGTCCACGTCGTCGTCGGCTCCGTTGAGCTTGCCTCGGGCGACGTTGATCTCGGCGGGGTTGAGCGCCGCCGCCATGTCCTTGCCCTGCCCCGTGGTGGTGACAAGCCAGTAGTGGCGGATGCCGTCATAGGCGAGGTAGTGCTTCGTGTCCGCGGGGTCCGCGTCGTCGAGGTTGATGTTTCCGGTACCCGCGTTCGTGTCGTCGCCGTTATACATCGAGGAACCGATGTGCAAGGCGGCGGACATGTTCAGCTTCTCGCGCAGGAACGGAGTAAAGGCGATGATGGAATCCTCCTCCATCTCGCCCGACCAGATCTGCTGGATCGTGAACTTCTTCGCCGTGAGCGTGACGCGATTGGAGGCCGTCTTACTCGTGGTATATGCCGTCGCGCTTGAACTCGTGGACTCGCCCACGAACAGCATCTCCGGAAGGTCGCCATCGATCGGCACGTAGGTAGTAGGCGCAGACATCGGGATCGTGCGGATACGTCCGACGATCGAGTCCTGGTTGCGGGCGGCGGCCCAGAGGTCGGAGACGTACTGCGCCCCGACGAGCTCGAGGCCGTATCCGGTCTCGGCAGTGTCCATCGCGCGAATGCGCTTGCCGTTGCCATCGGAGACCCATGGCACGTCTTCAGGACTGCGCTCGAACACGTGGTGCTGCCAGCCGCGCTTGAGCGCCTCGGAAGCCTCAACCGTCGGAATGGTGGGATTCGCGCGGGTGCCGCCGACGATCATCATCGCCAGCTCGTAGTTCGCGCGGAACCAGTCGTCGCGATCTTCGCGCGAGAGGTGACGGATGTTCGGGTCAACATCCATCCACGTACGCTCGATGGCCGTGTAGCCGCGCACCGACGGCGCCGATTCCTTCTTGGATGGGGTCTTCGGCTCGCCGCCCCGCAAACCGTCAAGCAACGCTTGCACCTCGGCGACAACGCCGCGCGCTTCGTCGTCGTGCTCCTTGCGCTGCTCGACGCTGGCGTCCTCCACCGTCTTGCGGAGATCGGCCGCGACCTTGCGCAGCGCGGCAAGCTGGTTCTCCTCGCCGTCCGTGATCTCGATGTCTGCGGCGAGCGCGGCGGCGCGCACGACCTTCTCAGCCATCACATCGGCGAGCCCGAGATGGGCTCGCGCCTCCGCCAGCGTCATCTTTGTCATCGCTCAGCTCCTTCCGAGTTGAGAACGCAGGGACTCGACCGAGCGGCCAGTCGCCTTCGCGACGGCTTCGGCGACGAGTTGCTTGTGGTCTGGGGCCTTGCGCGATCGCATCTGTACGACCGCCATCGCGACGCCACGCAGCGCGTCGGTGAGCGCGTCGAGCGTCTCGGCGATCTCATCAGCAGCAGTGCCGGGCAGCGCGGACGAGCGGTGCACACGCGCGGCAATCGTGGCGTAGAGACGGGCAGCCGCTTCTTGCTCCGCCGGCGACAGCTCCGCCACCTCGAGTAGTTCATGCGCGCGATCGAGGATGCCGACGAGATCGCCGATGCTGTACTCCTCGACCGTCAGCGCGCGGCCGTCCTCGCGCAACACCATGGCGCCAGGGTCAGCCGCGACCGGCACGAAGCTCCACTCCAACAGCTCCTGGCGCTCGAACACCAGCACATTCACATCCTTGCCATCCTCCGCTCGTGTCTTATCAATGCGCGTCTTCAACGGCAGCCAACGGACTGAGGTCGTGTTGATCAACCCGCGCTCGATCTTGCCCAGCACCTGCCGGGCGAAGTCATCCGCCATGTCGAAATGCGCGACTGCCGTCGTGCGATCGCCCTCGACCCGCTCGTCGGCGGAGCGCGCGATCGGGAGCGCGCGGGAGCCACCGCCGAAGAGCCCACCAGCGGCGTCGTCATGGGCGAAGAGCACTACCGGGTTGCGGCGAAAATTGTCGAAGACCCAGCCGGACTGTTCGATGCGGGCGCGGTCACGTGCGATCTCGCCAGTCGAGATGATTGCCGGCACAATGCCGGATGCGAAGTCCGCCCCGCTGCCATCGGCGCGGATTGTCGCTTCACGGACGAATGAACGAAGGCGTGAGAAAGACAAAAACCCTCACGGTCGGAGTCCCGTTGAGGGCCGTTGTAGGGCGGGCCGTTGAGGCCCGTGCGCTAGCTAGGTCATATTATCGGGAGGCCGACGGTGCGCCGTCAAGCCCGCGCCTCCCACTTTAACCCGCACCCGAGGCAGTAGGCCCGAAACGGCGTGCCCTTCTGAAGCTCGCCCCAGAAGCGGCGGCAGCCTGGGCAGCGCAGCTCGACCCTCGTCTCGGTGGTCACGGAGCGACGCCGACCCACAGCTCCCCCGCCTTGAGCACGACCTCGATACGCTCCGCAACGAGCACCGGCCCCACCTCGGCTGTCGCGAGCCGCTCCGGGCCATCGTAGACCGCCACCGCCACCACGGAGGCTCCCTCTATGGTCCGCGAGAAGGGCGGGAACTCCACGGCCGTTTCGTTCGTGGCGCGCCAGGAGCCGTTCTGGTGCACCGGCCGCGAGAGCCGCGCTCGCACCCGATGATAGTTGCGGTCGCCCGGCTCGGTGCCGTCGTCCAGCAGCAGCCCAAACTCCCGCTCACCGGTGAAGACGTGCGTGACGGCGCGGCGTTGCGCCTCAGCGGTCCAGCTCATGTGATTCTCCCCATGTCCCGCCTCTTCCAACACAGACGGAGTGCGTCACCAGATATCCGGACGCGGCTGCCTGATCGGGGCCGGCCGAACGGTCCGGTCCATGGTCACGTCTGATTCCTGCACCTCCAGCACTCCGACAGGCGCACTCAACCTCGCAGCCCACGCTTCCACAAACTCTGACATCCTCGTGATCGTACGCTCGAACTCGCGCCGGTCATCGCGTGGCAGGTACTCCAGCGCGTCATCGCCCGCCGACTCGAACGCCGCATCGATGCGCTCCATCGTCTCCCGCATCATGCTCATGTGGCCAGCCAGTGATGGTGGCCCCCGGCGCTTCGGCTTCTTGTCTTTGAGCGCTTCACGACGCTCCACAACCTGACGCTCCACCCTGTCCACCGATGTGGACTTGTGAATGTCGTCACTTGCTGAGAGTGAAGTCGATACCGCGCGCGCCTCAGGTTCGGTGACTCGTAGCGCTGAACCCGCCTCCACGAGCATGCGGTTCACCCGGCCTTGCGCGAGGAGCTGCCACGTCCGCGATCGTGCGAATCCGAACTCCGCCTTGATATACACGGTCCAGGACGCGTACCCCAGCACTCGCCACGCTTCACCTTCGTAGGCTTCGAGCACGAGCGCGCCGAAGTCAGTTCCCGCCTTGTGGATGCGCTCCGTGAGCGCTCGCGCGGCCTTCTCGTCGAGCAGCATGACGGCGGTCACTCCGCCACCTCCACCACCCCGATGATCCGCCCCTGCTCATCCCGTTCAACCCGCTTGCGTACCGTGCGCGGCCCCTGCTGCTGCATCTGCTCGGGCATGTCGCCCGATGTCTGCGCGGCCTCGGCGAGAGGCAGCGACCCGAGCGGCACCATGTTGCCCGGCATGATCGGCTTGTCCCCCCAGGGCACCGGCTCCTCACCATCGCGCTTGCGAAGCTCGTTGATCGTGACGCGCCCGCCTTTGAGCTTGATATCGTCCACCTCGGCCGCAGTCTTCATCGAATCCTGGAGAGCTGCGATCCCCGCGTAGCGAGCTACGAGCCGCAGGTCGGCGCCATAGTCCGGCCGCACCAGCCACTCGTTCAGCTCCTGCACCGTGTTGTCGAGCTGGTTGCGAATGGTCTCCCAGTCCTGCTGTGAGGCCTGATCCGCGTTGGTGTAGGTCGCCTTCGAAAAGTCCTTCAGCGTGATCGGGGACACCTCGAAGGCGCGCGCGAACTCGGTCAGCCCCCATCCGAGGAACTCGGCGAATTGGAGGTCCGCATTGGTCTGCGGCTTCGATATGATCTCCAACGCGTCCTCCACGATGTGCCAGCGGAACGCGTTGTCCGTGCCCTTCCAATCATTCGCCAACTGCTCACGGATGCGCTCGACCTCGGCCGGCCCGATGCCGCCCGCTTCCTTCGGCGCGATAAAGCCGCCTGCGCCGATGCCCTGGTCGAAGTAGCGCTGCTGGTAGCGCATAGCTTCGAGCGTGGTGTCAGCCGTCACGCGGATCGCCCCGATCGGGGTGAGCGAGAGCATGGGGTCAAGCGGATGCACGATGTGGCGAAACCAGATCGCGTCCTCCGGTGCGACCTGCTGTATGCGACCGTCGCGAGTCCATCGCTCGAAGTGGTCCGGCTCCCACGGGCGATCCTTGCGGGCAATCGCCCTGGTGCTCGCCCCGTCCCATACCTCGAACTCAACGGGCGTCCCGAGCCCGTCGCGGCGCTTGAGCCAAAAGTGATCGCCGTTGGTAAGCTTGCCCCGTTCAATACCACCAATGCCCTGCTTGTACGTGGTGGCCGCGTTGATGCGAGCAAGCGAGGCAAGCAGCGGATGCTCCCATGGCTCCTCCGGTGTTCCGATCTCGCGCCACTCGCCCCCGGCACGCTCCTGCAGCACGAGCTGTGGCCGCGTGATCGCCTGCTCCCGCCAGCGCACCGCGGCGAAGACAGCGGCGGTGGACGCCACGATGTCGGAGTTGCTGCGTTGCAACCGGCGGCTCTGAGCGCTCTCCCGCAGCTGCCCGAGCAGGTCAACGCCGTGCGCCTCCAGTTCGCCGCTCGCCCCCATGCTGAGCACCCGCTTGGGCCGCGGGTCGAATAGCCCCATCACCCGGTCAAGCACTGCCATCTGCGGTCTCCTTGGCTCCATACAATCCTAGTCTCGTACGCCAGCGCCACACCAGATAGCGCGCACCGTCAAGCGGGTGCGAGAAACGGTGGTTGGATGGTGCCATATCGGGCAGCTCGTCGTATGAGCCATCCGGCAGCTCCCTCGCCATGTAGGCCGAGACGCAACGCAAGAATACCCTACAGCGCGGATGCACGAAAAACCGCCGCTGGCCGGCCGATTCCATCGCGGCCCGCAGCACACTCTGGCCGTCCGCAATCTGGTGCCACACGAGCTTGTGCGACGCCCGCCCAATGCCGTGCTCCTGAAGCTCAAATCGGAAGTGCACAGACTCCGGCGCCCCGGCCGCAATCGGCCAGCAGGACGGGTACGTGCTCGGCCACGGCCTCTTGCCGTTCCACACCTGCTCCCACTCCTCGAACGTCAGCCCCTTATAGTCCGGCAACGCGATCACTCGCTTGATGCCCTCGCGAATCCAATACCGCTCCGCCTGATGCTTCCCGCTGATCTCGTCGAACAGCCAGTACGCCCCGTTGCGCAACTGGAAGAAGCCGATCCACGAGTCGTCGTTGTACCCGGCATCGTAGCCCCAGAGCACCCCAGCCCCCGGCACGTACTCGGCTTCCTCACGGATGTTCGCCTCGGAGAAGGGCGCGTAGACCAGCGACCCGCGCTCCGGCCGCATGTTCAACACCTGCGTTTCGAATGTGTCCTCCGACATGCGGCGGTAGGTCGCAACCACGTCCTCAATCGGCCGCCAGCCGTCCGCTCGCCTAAGATTCAGACCCTTCGTGTACCGCGATAGCGGCTGCGTGCAGAAGTACGCCTCCCGATCCGAGCGGTCGATGTGCTCCAGGTCCGAGTGCCGACAATTCTGCGGGATGGTGCATGGCATCACGGTTTCCCAGACACAGAAGTTGAAGATGCGGGCGCCGCGATTGGGGGCATCATCGAGCGCCTGTTGCATCAGGCCGCCCCGCTTCTGGCGCGTCGAGGCCGTGATGAACTGCCCCGGGTTGCCGGCGGCGTCGATCATCGGGATGCCGCGCGCATTCTCATAAGGCTGGCGCTCCCCACTCTCCAGCTCGTCCCATGAGACGAGGTTCGTGTGCGCTCCTTGCGTCTGCTTCTCGGTCCCGGGCAGAATCTCGATCTCAGACCCGTTTCTCCAAGCGGTGCGCTTCTTCCCGACGTCCGGGAGCAGCGGCTTGAGCGTGGGCGCGGCGGCGAACCGCTCGAAATGGGCGTAGGCGCGCTTTGCCTGGTTCTCCACCGACCCGAAATGTGTCGTCGTGTGCCCCGGTTTCCAGTAGCCGTTACACATGTGCAGCAGCGCGAACAGCTCCGTCTTGCCCCCGCCGCGGCCCCCGAGCACCAGCCCCTCGTCGATCTCGTTATTGAAGAGCGCCCACAGCACATCGAGCGGCGCATCGTGCCCGTCACAAACGGCCCGCGACGGCAAGCGCACGTCGAACGTGGCAAACAGCCAGGCGTTTAGCGCTGCCTTCGTGCGCGGGCGCCGCCCAGGCTTGGGGATCGCTCGACGTTCGGCCTCACGGACCCGTCGGACGAACTCGCCATAGTCCGAGTCCGGCCGCTCACCACCCCACCGTAGCCAATTCTCGATTGTCGCCCTGGTGACCCGGACTCGGCTCGCCGCAGCCTCAAGGGTCTCGCCAGCACCAAGCAACGCGACGAGCCGGTCCTCGACCTCGGGGAGCTTCGTCGGCGCGCCGAGCTTTCGCCGCCCCGTTACCATTGGCGGCCCACGCTTCTTTCCTTTTTTGGCGGCATGCTCGAACTG
>ERZ1292644.588-Hain-H14-01um-R2-588-length-23591-cov-4_pt1 | contig 22645 bp, 24 predicted proteins | sample MGYA00564402_ERZ1292644 | MGnify/ENA primary metagenome ERZ1292644 (study PRJEB36523, sample SAMEA6512644) | groundwater metagenome | collected 2019-01-09 | study: AquaDiva: Metagenomics assemblies of 32 groundwater samples
AAACCAACTCCAAAAATTAAGAAATCTTCCGGATCTTTCGGCGCCGATTTCCCCAACTCTTTTAAAATCAGATTCCCCAAATCGTAACCGCGCCCGCCCGGACTCAAAATATAAGCCGCAAGTTCGATATCAAAATTAATGCCCTTTAAATTTATTCTAAGGCGATTTAAAGCTTTAAGAAGGAACTTTAAATTATGCCCGATTTTTTTGATTTTTTCATTTTCAAAAATGTTTTTAAGATTAGAAAATTCTGATTTTATTTTATAAATATTTTTTCCGTCGCTTAAAGCCAGTTGGGCCAATTCTCCGGAATCATCAGGTTTAAAACCAATAAAAATTTCTTCAGCGTCGCTGAGTCCTTCAAGCAATTTTTTAAAGCTAACTTCTTCAGGCACTTTAAAGTATTCTGTTTCTTTAGGCGACGAAGGAAGTGTTAAAAGCATCCCCTGACTTGCGGAATTTTCAAGGCGATTTATCAAACTTACAAATCCCAACTCTTTTAAGAGATTAAAAAGTTTTTCTTTATCAAATTTTCCAAACTTACTTTTTAAAAGATTAAATTTTATCGGGACGTTTTGCTTTATAGTTACCATTTTTTTTGAAAAAAATGCCGTTTTTTTTCCGGTTTTTAGTTTTTCTAAAACCGCGGCGCTCAATTCTTTCACTCTGCCTTTTTCAATAGCTTCATAAAGATTTTCTAAATTCCCGAATCGGCGGATTAAAGCTATAGCTGTTTTTTCGCCAATGCCTTTAACCCCCGGAATATTGTCTGACGGGTCGCCCTTAAGACCTTTAAAATCAATAAGCTGATCCGGTTTAAGACCTTCAAAACGCTCCGCGACTTTTTTAGCGTCGTAAATAATTTGCTCTTTGGCGGCGCTTGGAGGTGAGTATAAAACCTTAATGTTTTTTGAGACAAGTTGAAAATTATCCATATCGCCGGTTAAAATTAAAACTTCAATATTTTTCCCTTTCAAACTTTTGGAAACCGTGCCAATGATATCATCGGCCTCAAATCCGGATTTTTCAAAAATCGGAATCTTAAACGCTTGCAATATTTCTTTTACCTTCGGAATCTGGGCATATAAATCATCAGGCGCTTTTTGCCTTGTCGCTTTGTATTCTTTATATTCTTCATGGCGGAAAGTTGGCCCGGCCGCGTCAAAAGCGGCCACAATGTAATCCGGTTTAAAATCAGAAACCGTTTTTATTAAAATTGAAGTAAATCCATAAACTGCATTTACCAACTCGCCGCTTTTGGTTGAGAGTGGCGGCAAGGCGTGATAAGCGCGGTGGATTAGAGCGTGAGAATCTATTAAAATTAAACGTTTCATAAAAATTTCAATTCAAAACTCAAAGTTCAAAGCTCAAAACCATAGCTTAAATCTTAAAGTTTTTAGTTTTAAGTTGCGGTTTTGATATTTGAGTTTTGCGTTTTGAGTTAAAAGTGATTTTTCTTACATTTCTTCCTAAATTTTTAAATTTAATTAACAACACGCTTTTTGGTAAAATTTTTCTAACTTTATCGGCCCATTCAATGACAATTATGTTCTCCGGATTATCTATCAGATCTTTAAATCCGAGTTCCGAAAGCTCTTTCGGATTTTTAAGCCGATAAGCGTCAATATGATAAAAATTCGCATATCCTTTGAACGAAATTGGAAACTGCTTAAGTATCAAAAAAGTCGGACTTAAAACGCTTTCTTTAACTCCCAGCCCGGCGGCCAGCCCTTGGATAAAAGTGGTTTTGCCGGAACCTAAATCGCCTAGAAGTGCGATAACTAACGCTTCTTTTTTGCCATTCGGTTGTTTTTTTAATTTTTTCGCCAAGTTAGAACCTGCGTTCTTTGTACTCTCGGCAGATTCAGTAATTATTGTATCCATAGATATCAAGATATTACCAGTAAAAACGCTTATGAAGCAACGCGCCCTTTACTTATCCACAGAAAAATTTGACGCGATGTTGATCATAGCGATATGTTCACTTATTAAGATGTTGGGGACAATATTTCTTGTAAATTAACCATTAAAATTAGAGAATTAATATATATATGCCTTTTAAAGGAGAAGAAAAACAAAAAGAATTTTTAGCTAAAGTCAGACAGGAAGAAGAAGAAAACCGGGCGAAGCTTTTGGCGGAAAAGCTGGGATTTCTTTATCTTAACTTATCTTTCACGCCGATTGAGAAAGATGCCTTGATAATAATTTCAAAAGAGTTGTCAGAATCGGCTAAGGCCGCGATTATAAACAAAGAAGCTAAACTGCTCCAACTGGTCGCCTTAAACCCCGATTCAAAAGAGGCCCAGTCGCTTATTGCCAGCTTGGAAAAACAAGGGTTTGTCGTAAAAGTTTTCGTTGTTTCTCCGGACGGTTTGAAAAAAGCTCTGTCTCGATACCCTTCTTTAAAAGAAGTTAAGGAGATTACCGGCACAGTTAAAATATCAGACGAAGCGCTAACGCGGCTCAAAAAAGAAATAACCAGCGTTGCAACTCTTAAAGGAATTTTAGAAAAACTATTTGAAAGCCGGACTTCGGAAATTATTGAAGCTGTTTTGGCCGGAGCTTTGATTACCAAAGCGTCAGACATTCATTTCGAACCGGAAAAAGACAGGATCCGGATAAGAGTGCGGCTTGACGGCGTTTTGGAAGATATTGTTTTTATGCCGGTTTCAATTTATTCGTTGGTGTTAAGCCGCGTCAAATTGCTTTCTGGACTAAAACTAAACATTCACGAAAAAGCCCAAGATGGCCGACTTAGTATCGTAAGCGGCGGTACAGCCATAGAGATTAGAACCTCAGTATTACCAGGAGCTTACGGCGAAAATATTGTAATGCGTGTTCTTGACCCAAGCATGATAAAAATTGACCTTGAGAAATTAGGAATAAGAGAAGATGACCTTAAAATTATAGAAAAACAATTACAGAAACCGACCGGAATGGTGCTTACCACCGGCCCTACCGGCTCCGGTAAAACCACTACTCTTTACGCTTTTATTAAAAAAATTATTACGCCGGATGTTAAAGTAATCACCATTGAAGACCCTATTGAATACCACATTGAAGGCATTTCTCAAACCCAAATCGAACCTGATAAGGGCTATACTTTTGAAAACGGACTGCGTTCTATTGTCAGGCAAGACCCGGATATAATTTTAGTTGGAGAAATCCGCGATTTTGAAACAGCCGAAATTGCCATGCACGCTGCTTTAACCGGACATTTGGTTTTTTCTACGCTTCATACTAACGATGCAATCGGCGCCATCCCCCGCCTTATAGATCTTGGCGTTAAGCCGCCGGTAATCGCGCCAGCAATTAATTTATTAATGGCTCAGCGGCTTTTGCGAAGACTTTGCCAAAAATGCGCTTCAAAAAGAAATATAAACAAAGAAGAATTGCAAATATTTAAAAAAAAATTAGTCGGTTTGCCGTCAAGAGTTGGATTTAAAACCGAATTGACCGGCAAAACTCAGCTCAGAGAAGCTAAAGGTTGTAAAGAGTGCCACAGCGGTTATTCAGGAAGAACAGCGGTTTTGGAACTATTTGAAATTACCGACGAAGTTGAGAAGTTAATATTGAAATCTCCGGCCGAGGTGGAACTAAAAGAAATGGCGAAAAAAACCGGAATGGTTACTATGGCGCAAGATGCGGTGATAAAAATTTTAAAAGGCATCACGACTATTGAAGAAGCAGAAAGAATGCTGGGTTCTTTAGAATAAAATAATTGCTCTTAATAATCTCGAGGCAATAGTCCTCCAAGCCAGCTCGGAGGGATAGGACTAATCTGTGAAATGACCCAGTCGGAACCAGATCAACCGACAGGGAAAAGCCCCTGAAAAAGCCGAATAAATAAATTTTAGGCCTTTATTGCCTCGAGGTTAATAAGAACAAATAATGGTTAATAATTGTGTAAATTATAATATAAAATGAGAGTTTTGTCAACCTTATGGATATAAACCCTACCAATTCAAAACTGAAACCGGAAGATCGCACTTTGGATCAGGCCTTAAGGCCAAAAAACTGGAATGAATATATTGGCCAATATAAAGCTAAGGTAAGTTTAAAGATTTTAATTGAAGCGGCTAAAAAACGATCTGAACCGATCGATCACCTGCTTTTATACGGCCCGGCTGGTTTGGGCAAAACCACGCTAGCTTATATTATAGCAAGGGAAATGAATGCTAACATAAAAACAACTTCCGGACCAGCAATTGAAAAAGTCGGCGATTTGGCTTCAATTTTAACCAACCTCAACAGCGGCGATATTCTTTTTATTGACGAGGCCCATCGCCTTAATAAGGCCATAGAAGAGATTCTTTATCCGGCGATGGAAAACCGGATGCTTCATATTATTATAGGCAAAGGCCCGTCGGCAAGAACACTTCAGCTTGATTTGCCGCCGTTTTCACTAATAGCCGCTACCACTCGCATTGGACTTTTATCAAATCCGCTGCGTTCCCGTTTTGGCGTTACTTTTCGGCTGGATTTTTACAATATTAATGACATTGAAAATATTTTAGAGAGATCGGCCGGATTAATGAATCTTAAAGTTGAAGACGGGGCTCTGAAGTTAATCGCTGACTCATCAAGATATACTCCCCGAGTTGCAAACCGGCTTTTAAAAAGAGTGCGCGACTTTGCCGAAGTTGAAGGAATTGGCGAAATAACGAAAGAAATGGCCCAGCGAGCTTTAGCGCTTTTGGAAATTGATCACTTAGGATTAGAGTCAACTGACCGGCGGCTTATTGAAACAATAATAAAAAACTTTAATGGCGGACCAGTAGGACTGCAAGCGCTGGCCGCCGCCACTTCGGAGGAATTGGATACAATTGAAGATATCTACGAACCCTATCTATTACAGCTTGGGTTTTTGCACCGCACCGCCCGTGGCCGCATTGCCACCCGCCTCGCCTATGAACATTTGGGACTGAAATTGCCTTTAGAGAATCAAAATTTATTGTAAATTATGTCCGGACATTCTAAGTGGTCAACAATCAAACACAAAAAAGCGCTGACCGACGCCAAAAGATCAAAGGTTTTTTCTAAGGCCTCGTCGCTGATTTCCATTGCCGCGAGAAAAGGCGGCGATCCCGACAAGAATCCGACCCTCCGAGCCGCTATTCTAAAAGTCCGCGAAGTTAATTTGCCTAAAGATAATATTGACCGCGCCATAAAGCGCGGCACCGGAGAAATTGCCGGTGTCGCGCTTGAAGAAGTCGCTTACGGCGCTTTCGGACCCGGTGGCGTCGCTATTTTAATAACCGCCATCACCGACAATAAAAACCGGACGCTTGCAGAAATAAAAAAAATTTTAAACGAAAATAAATCCAAGTTTGTTGAGCTGGGCTCAATTCAATGGATGTTTCGCCGCAAAGGAGCCGATTGGGTTCCTGATTTGCCTGTAAAAATTGATGATAACACAAAGAAAGAATTGGACGCCTTATATGAAGCGTTAGATGAGCAACAAGATGTAAATGAAATTTATGATAATACTGGGGATTGACCCGGGCACGACCAGAATTGGCTATGCCCTGCTAAGCAAAAAAGATAATGATAGTATTGATTTAATAAATTATGGCTGTTTGGAGCTTAAGAATAAAAATCAAGCAGAGAGACTGGTAGAAATATCGCGGCTAACTTCGGACTTAATTGCTCAATATCATCCAAAACTTTTGGCTATAGAACAGTTATTTTTTGCTAAAAATGTTAAAACCGCGCTTTCAGTCGCCGAGGCCCGAGGAGTCATAATAAACGCTGCCGCTTCTTTAAATCTCGAGATTTTGGAATTTACCCCGCTTCAAGTAAAAGCGGCTGTTACCGGTTACGGCAAAGCTGAAAAAAGAGAAGTCCAAAAAATGGTCTGTCGATTATTAAATTTGGAAAAAATGCCCCAACCAGACGATGCAAACGACGCTATTGCCATAGGACTTACAGCTTGCTATACTAATCCAAAATTATCAACTAAGGCGTAAATATGGTCAAAAATCCTTTATATAATCAAAACGAAGCGCAAGAACCGGAAGAATTAGAAAATGACCCGGAATTTAAAGAACTGGGCGATGAAAATTTAGAAGAAGAAACAGAAAATCCCAAAAGTACAGACGAGGATGACGCTCTAAAAGAAGAAGAAATATCAGAAGCAGAATAACAGTTATTTCACTTTCAATTTCCTAAAGCGCCGTTTTCCAACCTGAACCATCAATCCTGGCGATATTTTAAGCGTGTATTTAAAATCGTCAACCAACTTGCCGCCTACCTTCACGGCTTTTTGAGTCACAAGTCGTCGCGCTTCGCTTTTTGACATAACCATTTTAGTCGCTATGAGTAAATCAGCAATATTGTACTCTCCCGATGCCAAAGTAACTTCTGAAATTTTCTTTGGCAGCTCGTGTTTTTGGAAAACTTGATTAAATTCTCGTTCGGCTTTTTTGGATTTCTTTTCACCATGGTACATTTTTACTATTTCAAAGCTCAACCGGCTTTTAGCGTCGCGGAGATTAATTTTCCCGGATTCTATGTCATTCTCAAGTTTATCGATATCAAATTCAGAAATTGCTGTTAGAGCCCTGAAATATTTAATAACCAACGAGTCCGGAATAGACATAATTTTACCAAACATTATGGCAGGCTTCTCGATTATGCTAATGTAGTTACCGTAACTTTTACTCATTTTTCTTACGCCGTCTGTCCCTTCTATAATCCATGTGGTTAAAATATCTTGCTCTGGCTTGTTATAAGCCCGTTGAATTTTTCTTCCCGCTAAAAGATTTAATAACTGGTCTTCGCCGCCAATTTCAACGTTGGCTTTTACCATAACCGAATCATAACCTTGGAACAGCGGATAAAGCATTTCCGTTGAGACGATATCTCGACCGGCTTTAATTCGTTTTCTAAAATCGGCTCTTTTTAAAACTTGCTGAACGCTCATATGCGCCGCTAATTTATAAAAATCAGCAGCTTTCATCCTGTTAAACCACTTGCTATTAAAATGAATTTCTGTTTTTTTAATATCTATAATTTTTCCTGTCTGATATAAATAATTTTTAAAATTTTTCTTAATTTCCAAGTCTTTAAGCGGCTTGCGCGCCTCCTCTCGTCCGCTGGGATCGCCTATTTTCGCAGTAAAATCGCCAATGATTAAAACTGCCTGATGCCCCAAATTCTGGAATTGCCGCAGCTTTAAAAGCGGCACCGTGTGCCCTAAATGAATATCTGAGGCGGTCGGATCAATGCCAAGTTTCACTCTTAATTTTTTGCCGGAATTCAACTGTTTTTCCAAATGGTCCTTCACCAAAATCCTGGAAACGGCTCTGGTTAACAGATTTTCAATTTTCTGCTTGTCGACTATGGTTTTCATAAAAAAACAATATCAAATTATTCAATCTTTGCCAAATTATGATTTTTATTGATTTTATTCATCTTTCATTGTAAAAATGATAAAATTGCCATGAAAATGCCATTGCCTAAAAAAATCCTCTCTCATTTTATTTTTTGGAGCATAATTGCTTCCTTCGCTTCCGTCATTTTGTTTATTTCCATCTTTTTTTATTACAGCCGTTATCTTCCCGATCCGAACTCTTGGCAAGACAGAAAGGTAGTACAATCGACTAAAATTTATGATCGGGAAAATAAAATACTGCTTTACGAAATACATGGCGAAGAAAAAAGAACAGTTATTGCTTTTGACCAAATCCCGAAGATTGTAAAAGACGCCACAATCGTCGTAGAAGACGCCGAATTCTACAATCACTCTGGTGTTAATTTTCGTGGCATATTAAGAGCAATTCTGGCTGATATTAAGGATCAGAAAATACTTGAGGGCGGCTCAAGCATCACTCAACAGCTTATTAAAAACGCTTATCTTTCCCCGGAACGGACCTTGAGCCGAAAAATTAAAGAATTGATTTTAGCAATTACTTTAGAAAGAAAATATAGCAAAGACGAAATATTGAACTTTTATCTAAATCAAATTCCTTACGGGTCCAATTCTTACGGTGTTGAAGCGGCGGCTCAGGCCTATTTTAACAAGCCGGCGAAAGAGCTAAATCTCGCCGAAGCGGTTTACCTGGCCGCTCTGCCCAAGGCCCCGTCGTATTACTCCCCTTACGGCAGCCATGGCGATGAACTAAAAGCCAGGGCCAATTATATTTTGAGCCGGCTTTATGATTTAAAATATATTTCTAAAAAAGACCTCGACGAAGCGGAAAAAACTACAGTTGATTTCGCCGATAAAGAAACCGGCATCATCGCTCCCCACTTTGTGATGTTTATCCGGGAATACTTAAATGAAAAATACGGCGAAAATTTTGTTGAAAAAAGCGGCTTGAAAGTGACTACTACTTTAAATCTTGAATTCCAGAAAGTTGCCGAGACGGCTGTTGAAGATGGCGCTAAAAGGAATATTATTTACAATGCCAAGAATGCCGCTTTAACCGCCATTGACCCGAAAACTGGCCAGATTCTGGCCATGGTCGGTTCAAAAAATTATAACGGTTTGCCGGAACCGGAGGGCTGCGAGCCGGGGAAAAACTGCGAGTTTGATCCAAATGTAAATCTCGCGACAAGATTGCGCCAGCCGGGCTCAGCTTTCAAACCTTTTGTTTATGCTGCCGCTATAACCAATGGCTATACACCCCAAACAATAATATGGGATGTCCCAACAGAATTTAATCCTTTATGTTCTTGGGAAGGTGCTGCTGAATCGGGAGTAGATCAGCAAACTTGTTATAAGCCAAAAAATTATGATGGACGGTTCAGAGGTCCGGTAACATTAAAACAAGCACTGGCAAATTCCTTAAACGTGCCGTCAGTTAAAGTTTTGTACCTCGCTGGAATCAATAATGCTATAAATATGGCGGAAAATATGGGCATTACCACTTTAAAAGACCGGTCTCGCTATGGTCTTTCGTTGGTTTTAGGGGCCGCCGAAGTGAAATTATTAGACATGGTTTCCGCTTTCGGGGTCTTTAGCCAAGACGGCATTAGAAGAGAACCGGTCGGCATTTTAAAAGTAGAAGACGGCAGTGGACGAATACTTGAAGAATATAAAGAGCAGAGCCAAAAAGTGATAGATGAGCAAGTTGCTAGAGAAATTAATGATATTTTATCTGACAATAATGCCCGAGCTCCAATGTTTGGACTTTATAGTCCTCTTTCGCTTGGTTCAATACCGGTAGCTGCAAAAACCGGCACAACCCAAGATTTTAACGACGAAAATAAAGCTCGGGATGCTTGGATAATCGGCTACACTCCATCGCTTGTTGCTGGTGTTTGGGTTGGCAATAATAACAATATTCCTATAGAAAAAGGCGGAGCCGGTGTCGCGGCTGCCGGCCCGATTTGGCATGACTTTATGATTGCTGCGTTAAAAGACAATCCTATTGAGTCATTTAGTAAACCAGATCCTGTAATCAGCGAGAAACCGATCTTAAATGGCCAATATCAGATACAGGTGAAATTAAAAATTAATAAAAATAACGGCTTACTCGCAACCGGTAAAACGCCTCCGGAGCTTCTGGAAGAAAAATCTTTTACGGAAATTCATGAAATTCTTTGGTGGCTAAATAAAAACGATCCCCAGGGACCGGTGCCGGAAAACCCGAAATCCGATTCTCAATTCAATAATTGGGAGAAATCGCTTCAAAATTGGCTTTCAAATAATTATTCAACCGCTTACTATAATAAACTCCCCGATGATTATGATCATTAAAATATCCGCCAATATATTTAAGTATTTCTTATTGGCATTAAAATATAGAAAAAATCGTTGTTTTTAGCCGGCTTAATAACAGCGGGTTTTTGATCTCCATTAAATTCCAGAATTAGTTCATCATCATCAATGTTTTTTAATCCGTCTAAAAAGTAACGCCAATTGAAAACAATAGCAACATCTTTACCTTTAATTTCCGAATCAATTTTCGCATAATGACTGCCGTATTCGTTATTATTTGAAAAAATTTCTATTTGAGACTGGCCGGAATTTGTTTTAATTATAATATCATTTAATTTTGAGGAAAAGCAGCCCGCTAATTTAATTGATTCTTCTAAATCACTTTTACTAAGATAACATTTAGTTTCGGAAGATTTTGGAATAATAGCTTCATAATCAGGATAATTCCCCTCCACTAACCTTGAAATTAACCGAGTGTCGTCTAAATCAAATGAGATTTGGTTTTGGTCAACAATTACTTTAACATCATCATTTTGATCTCCTAAAATTCTAATTAATTCTCCGGCTGTTCTTAGCGGAATAATGATGTTTCTTGATTTTTCGAAGTTAACTCTTATTTTTTCTTTAGCATCATTAGATAAAATGAAAATTGTTTTGTGGGCCAACCGAAAACTATCGGTAGCTACAAATTTAATTTGATCGGGACTAATTTTAACATAAATACTGGAAATTTCCGGTCTGGCATCAGAAATTGCTGATGAATTTATGACACAATTAAGAGAATCTCTAAGCATTTTAGAACCTATAGTTAAAATAGAATCATTATTTACCTTAGGAATAATTGGAAAATCTTCAGAATTTAAGCCATTAATGGAAGCTTTAATATTATCGCAATTCAAATAAAGTTTAAAATCTTTAACTTCCAAATTAATATTTTTATTTGGAAGATTATTAACAAACTGACTTAGAAGTTGCGCTGGAACAGTTATACTGCCATCTTTTGATATTTTTGATGGCACTAGAGAAGTAAAACCAATCTCAAGATCGGTTGAAGAGACCCTTAACATCCCGTTTTCGGTTGATAATAATAAATTATTCAAAATAGGCAACGTTGAATTATATTTTACAATTCTTAACGCGTTGTCCAAATTTCTTTTCAAATCCTCTTTAAGACAAGTTATGTTCATCCTGTTGAAATTTATTTTAATAATAATTTATTTTTTAATAATTAATCTAATCTTTATTATTAATGATTTAAAAATCTGTGGAAAAGTTAGATTTACTAAGATTTTAAGCCATTATCCGTTATATTAAAATGTTAATATATCTGTTTATAATTTATAGATAATTTGTTTATTAATTTTTATAAAATTATAGTTATAAACTTATTACACACTTTTTGTTTACAGGTTATTTACCGGCAACGCAAGATGAATTAAATTAAATAAAGTTTTTCTCTTATCATATTAATTTCATCGCTAAAGTTTTGATCGGATTCTGACTCTTTTTTTATCTTTTCACAAGCATGGATGGCTGTAGTGTGATCTCTGCCGCCAATTTTAAGGCCGATAAAAGGGAAAGAACATTTTAATTCTTCTCTTAGAAGGTACATTGTTACTTGCCTTGGCTTTACTATTTCTTTTTTTCTTGAACGCTCTAATAACTCTTTTTCGCTTATATCGTAAAATTCGACTACTGTTTTAATGATATTTTTTAAAGTCGTAGATTTTTTTGGAGTGTTTATTATTGTATTTAGAACTTTTTTAACTTCGGTTAAATTTAATTCTTTTTTACCGACGCTTAAATTTGAAGCAATGAGGCGATTTAAAGCACCTTCAAGTTCTCTGACATTTTTCTTAATATTTGAAGCAACATATTCAAAAATCTCATCAGAAAAATCCAAACCTTTTTCATTAGCTTTTGCTTTTAAGATGGCGATTCTTGTTTCTAATTCGGGATAGCCAATATCGGCAATCATTCCGCCTTCAAACCGCGAACGCAGCCGTTCTTCTAATGTTTGGATTGATTTCGGCGGTCTGTCAGAAGAAATAATTATTTGCTTGCCAGCGTCGTATAAAGCGTTAAAAGTGTGAAAAAATTCATCTTGGGTTTTTTCTTTTCCCGAAAGAAATTGAACGTCGTCGATAATTAATAAATCAATTTCTCGCCAACGTTTTTTAAAATCGTCCATATCGTTTGGTCGCAATGACCCGGATCTTAAAGTAGTTATAACTTCAGAAGTGAATCTTTCTGAGGTAACATATTTTATTTTTTTGCCTGGGTTTTCTTTTTTAACCGCATTGCCTATCGCTTGAATTAAATGAGTTTTTCCTAGGCCCACGCCGCCATAAATAAATAGCGGATTATATTTATTGCCAAGGTTTTTAACAACAGCCGAAGCAGCGGCGTGAGCTAATTCATTGAAAGAACCAACAACAAAATTATTAAAAGTATAGCGCGGGTTAAGATTAGTTTCTGTGTCGACGTTTAATTCTGCAAAGTCCAATTGTTTGTGAATTATCAGTTCATCTTCCTTTGGTTGTTTTTTATCTTTAGATTCTTTTTGGGCGTAGCCGGGCTTAATTTGATATATTACTTCTTTAATTTCTGATTCAATATTTCTGAGTGATCTTAAAATAAATTTGTGATATTTATTTTCAAGCCATTCTTTTGTAAAACTGTTAGGCACGGCAATAATAACAACGCCATCCTTTTTATCAACGATTGAAGTATTGGCAAGCCAGGTTTTGTAATTTGCTTTTGAAATTTGCAGCCCTATTTCTCCCAAAGCCGCTTTCCAAAGTTCGCGTAAATCCATATTTATGAAAGATTCTAAATAAAAATTTAAAAATTATTGCAAGTAAAAATAATAATAACTCGAGTATAACATTAAACTAAAATGATTCAATAATATTTTTAAACATAAAAAAGTTGATAACCTGTGTATTTGCTGTGGAAAATGATAAATCATCTAAAATGTTTGACGCAATATAAGTTTTTATGTTATAAGATAGTGATGGGTATTACTTATAAACCAAAAAAGAAGCGACGGCAAAAAAAACACGGATTCTTAAAGAGAATGAAAAGTTTTAGCGGAAGAAGGGTCATTGCCAGGCGTCGAGAAAAAGGACGTTTTAAATTAACAGTTTAACATAACGGCATGTTGCCAGAAATTAACCGCCTAAAATCCGATGAAGATTTCAAAAATGTTTTTAAAAACGGTAAAACATTGGAAAACCAATTTTTCCGAATTAAATTTTTGAAAAATCAGAAAAATTTCAGCCGTTTCGGTTTTATAATCAGCGCCAGAATTTTAAAGAAAGCGACTGCTAGAAATATTTTAAAAAGGCGACTAAGAGCGATTTGCCGGCCCCTGCTTAAAGATTTAAAATCCAATTTGGATATAGTAATATGGCCTAAAATGAAGTCTATTTCTATTAATTATAAAGATCTTTCAGATTATTTAAGAGAATTAATTATCTTGAAGTAATTAACGATAAAACATGATTTCCTATCTTTTTAATGAAATATTTTACAAGCCATTATTTAATGGTTTAATTTTTTTATACAATATCATTCCCAATAATGATATGGGGGTATCTATTATTGTTTTAACGATTATTATCCGTCTAATACTTTGGCCATTAACAAGTAAAGGTATTAAAAGTCAGAAGGCCTTAACCGCTCTGCAGCCAAAAATCGAAGAGGTGAAGAAAAAATTTAAAGACAATAAAGAAGCGCAGGCCAAGGCATTAATGGTGCTTTATTCCGAAAATAAGATAAATCCTTTAGCTGGCATTTTACCTCTTTTAATTCAAATCCCGATAATCATTGCTCTTTGGCGAGTTTTTTTGAATAGTTTAAATTACGACTTCAGCTTGATATATCCGTTTATAGAGGCGCCAACCGAAGTTCGGACCGTTTTTTTAGGATTATTTGATTTGACGAAGCGAAGCGTATTATTGGCCGTGGCTGCCGGGATTCTTCAATATTTCCAAACAAAAATGATTATGCCCGTCTTCTCGGCGGATAAATCCTCCGGGAGCGTTAATTTCAGTCAAATTATGTCAAAACAAATGCTTTATTTCGGTCCGATTATAAGTGTTGTTATTTTTTGGAATTTACCGTCAGCCCTTCCTCTATATTGGATCGTTGTTACTCTCATAACTTTATTTCAACAATATATAAATAAATCCCGCACATAAGCAAGTTATGTGCGGGATAAAAATAATGGCAAGAATTGATGAAATTAAAAAAATTATTAGTGAATTTTGGAGACGCGCTGGGATTGTTGATTTTGAGATTAAGTCCGCGGAGGAAACTACTGCCGGTTTCTTAAATGTCGGCGTTTTTTTTCGCGATGCCAGTTTATATATTGGCGAAGAGGGTCGCAACATTAAATCCTTTGAAACTATTTTGCGTTTACTAATAAAAAAACAAATCGGAGATATTTCCGTTGTTCACCTTGATATTAATAATTATCGCGAGTTTAAAAACGAAGCCCTAAAGGAATTAGCCAAAAAAGCTGCCCGGCGCGCCAGATTTTATAAAATTCCGATAGCCTTGGAGGCGATGCCTCCTTACGACCGACGGATTATCCACGGCGAACTATCGGGACATCCCGATGTCAAGACAGAAAGTCAAGGCGAGGGATATAATAGACACGTCGTTATTAAATATGTTGACTGATTTCTGACTTCGCGGCAGTTGCGCTAAAGATTTAGGCGATAAAGGAATTGGTTATTTCTCAAAATGAAAAGCAGCGAATTTTCACTTTCTTCAACTAAAATATTCGTTATGTCCCCCAAATCAGAAGAAACCAGTGTTTTTTCTCCTGTTTGGGTATTAACTTTCCAGATGTTATCTACCGTAAGCGATATTCGCTTATAATAATCGTCCGGTAAAACCAGCGATTCTGGCCATGAGGCGGGAATAGCGCAAACTATAGTGATTGAATCAGCAAACCAAGCGCATTTATCGATCAGTGTTGAAATATTGCTTAAGTTTTTACTGCTTCCCTTGTTGTCAAGTATTGCCAATTTCGGATTTCGGCTGTTGTGATCGGTGAATGAATAAAGCAGATTATTCCCATCTGGAGACCAGAGCGTTTCTAAACCAAAAAATTCGTTAAGCGTTTTGGTAAAAATCAGGTTCTTCATATCCAAATTCCATGAGCTCCCGGCGATAAAGCCGCTCGGTTTGGAGGTAAAACTAATCTGATTGATTTTTGGCCAGGCTAATGCCGTATCGCGTAATTTTAGCGAGTTTATTAAAGCGCGCTGATTTTTTCCGTCAGGATCGCTTGTAAAAAGCGAATTAATACCCCGGTTATCAGAAATATAATAAACAATTTTTGACGAATCGGGAGAAAAAGCCAGCGATTTTATGTTGCTTTTCAAAGGAATAATTATTCTCTTAGTGAAATCTGAAAAAGCATGATTGATATCTGACTGATTAGCGCCGCTTTCAACAATGTTTTTAAGATTTTTTGACCAAATGACTTCAACGGGGCTGTTGATTAATGACTGGTCTATAAGGGTAGGCGTCTCGCCGTTCATTGATTGCCAAAACTGACCAGAAAAATCGTAAAAAAGAACTAGGCCTTGAGCGGCATTGTAAGCGGCGGAAACTACCGGACCGCTGCTTATCACTTTTAGTTTATTCGCAGCGATTTTATCTGGAATTGTAAAATCAATTCCTTTTCCAACGGGCGCCGGTTGACTCGGTCTAAAAAATAAGTACCAAATTAAGCCGCTAATTATAAGAATGCCGATAAGTGTTATTAAAATTACATAAAATCTTTTTTTGGTCATGTTTTAATTGATTAAAGATATCGCGCTTATAGATTCGGATTGCACATTCTTGTCCATATTCCGCTTACGCACGAAAAGCAATTGGGCGCAGGGTCATTTGGGCTGCAGCTTGTGCCGCTGCGGGACGGAAGCCCTGGATTAGGAAATTGAAATTGAACTGGAGTAAGATTCGGGTTTCTTAAATTAACCAAATCAGGATTAATAGTTCTTAGAAAAAGAAAGGAAATTAATAAAACTCCGATGCCGAAAATAGCCTGAAGGATCATATCTTTGGCGTCCTCAACTTTAGCGGCATTGCCGGCGGCCAAAATATACATTATGCCGCCGATTATCATTTGGGTTAAAGCTAAAATAATAATTAAACCCAAGCCAAAGATAAAAAGATAGTTAATATATTGAGGAAGTCCGGCGCCGGGCGGAGGCTGTTGCGGTATAATGGGCAGCGCGGTTTCAAGTTTAACCTGAGCCCCAACGAAAGCAGTAAGCAATACGAGGTAAAAAACAAACAGAAAAGCCATCGGCAGTATTTTTTTATTTTTTATTTTAATCATTCTTATTATTTGTTTTATGCAAGTTTTTCATATTGCAGGGCCCCCGTATATCACGCTATTGGACTTCTAAATTGATAATTGATTGACCCATTTCTAAGTCATTATCGGGATTTTCCGCGGTAACTTTGATTTGAGTTGAAAAAAATTGACCCAAAGAACTATCTTTTAAATTGAGCGTTGCAGACCAGGGTTTCTCAGTTTGACTATCTACTTTCGTATTGTTGACGAGCCATTGCCATTTTAAATGTTTTTCCGGAATGTTGAAAAAATATGCTTGAGCGATAAAGTTTAAATTTATTGGTTTTGTCGTTATATTTTTTAAAGCGCCGCCAAACGACTGATTAGTTTCAGGATCAAAAAAATACAGTTGTACTCGGGGTCTTACAATAGGTATAGTTAAAAATTTATTTAAGGAAACAGCGCCATCGGCGGTTTTAACTTCAAGACGAATAAGGAAATCACTCTTCAAAAAATCATTAACCGTAAGAATGTATGAATTTTTATCCGTACCCGAATTTACAAGATCCAGTTTTCCGTTAATTATCCAATTATATATTAAATTGCTTGAGTTTATCTGGTTTTTAGTTCCCGGACGGTAAATAAAAGACAGGGCCGAAATCGCGACAATGGAGTTTTGAGTCGGCATTAATTTGGCGCGATAAGCGGCCGGCGCTTGAGAGTTGGCGACCCAAGTTAAATCAACGTCGCTTACGGTAAGGTTTATGGCATCGGAAAGAGCGCTTGCGCCCGGAATCGCAACATTAACGCTAATTCTGTAAGTTGTGCCAATGGCTCCAGTTTTAAAACTAAAAATATTTTTATTCAGACCCGAGGCCTCAGTTTGCCTAATACCATTCAGAAACCATGCATAATTAGGATTGCCGGCTCCAATTACTCCCGAAAGGTTGGCGGTTATGGCAACAGTTGAGTTGGGAAGCGGCGTTACAGGGTCGGAATTTAAAATAATAACCGGTTTAATGCTTCTTATTGACGGCAATTCAAATTGCGCGTTTGCGACAGTGACAAGCGATAAGCAACAAGAAACAAACAGAAATATTATCGGTAACGCTTTTTTATTTATTTTTAGTACTTCTATTACTTTTTTCATATAATTCGATATTTTCATGTTCCATGTTACACGTCTCATTTTACTAATTTAACCTTTGACGCTACCTTAGCGGCTTTTCTTATCGCTTCGCCGGCCAAAGGAATTTTTTCAGCTTTCACTAATAAATAAAGAATTAAAACCGCTATCGTCCAGCCGGCCCAATTAACAACGGGAATTAAATTAGCCAATCCTCCGCCGAAAGACAGCCACCAATAACCGCCCATTCCCTTATATTGAAGGTAAAACCAGAAAATAAGTGAAAATAACAGATTTAAAGCTGGATTAGCAATGGCGTAAATCGCTTGCCCAACAAACGGAATTAGTCCGACAATGGTTAATATAATAAAAATAACATCAATAAAACCGGAAGCATAAAATAACAGCAACCACTCTTCAAAATCAATTTGAGCCGTTTTACTTCTTTCGGCCATTTTCGATTTTTCAGCCAGCGCCGCTCTTTTTTTCTCTAATTTTTGTTGTAATTCTTCCGCTATCGCCATTTGTTTTAATTATACTATAAGCTAATCTAAGGAGCCATTGCCTCGGCGCGTTCCAGCTCCTTTTTCGCTTGTTCAATTTGGAGCAGCTGGGCCGGGTCGGAAGTAATAATTTGGTCTTCAGTGTAAGAGGCGATAACTTTAATCGCCACGTGCTTTGCTCCGGCAAAAAACAAACCCTCGCCGACTTCCGATTCCAATAGGAGAAATTTTTCTTCGTCCGTTAAATTAAAGGTTTTTTGTAAGACATCGATGTTAGTTGGTGATTGTTTGAAAAGAAATTGAAGAGAAGAGTTGGTCAAAATCGGTTTGCCGTAGGAACTGTTTAAAAAATCGCTGACATCTTGAGTTATGGTAGTAACTCCTAAAAAATATTTTCTGGCTCGTTTGGCGATGCCGAACATAAAAGAAGCGCCATCATCGTACTTCATTAGCCACCAAGCCTCATCAACCATAAGTATTCTTTTTTTAAGTTCGCTTCTCACTATATTCCAAATAAAGTGCAAAATCACATACATCGCTATCGGCCGCAATTCTTCTTCCATATCTCTTATGGAAAAGACCACGAGTTTATTTTTAATTTCGAGATTAGTCGGGTTATTCAGAAACCCCGCGTAAGAACCGGTAACATATTTTTCAAGGCGGCGCGATAGCGACTCGGCGCCAGTTATATTGTCTAAAACTGTCTTTAAGTCCGACATTGTTGGCATTGTGATTTTACTGAAATCGGAAGTGCCTGTAATATCGCGACTGGCATAGGTTTGGGTAATTGCGCTGTCAATAATGGCGTCTTCTTCCGGCGTTAAGCCGCCAAGCATAATTCTTAAAAGTCCCACCAAATTAATAATATTTGAGCGTAAAATATCAGCTGGACTTTCTTCTTCCTTGGGCTTAGGCAAATCGAATGGATTAAGATGATTTTCCGAAGTAAGCGAAATTTTTAAAAAAGCGCCGCCAATGGTCTCAGCCAGATACCGGTATTCATTTTCCGGGTCAATAACAATCACCTCGGATCCAAGCATCATTGAGCGCAGAATCTCCAGTTTAGCGGCGTAGGACTTACCGCCGCCGGATTTTCCGAAGATAACCGTATTGGCATTTTCCAAAGAAAACCGGTCAAAAAGAATTAAGGAATTATTGTGACGGTTAATTCCGTAAAGTATGCCGGTATCAGAAGTTAAATCCGATGAAACAAATGGGAAAGTAGCGGCAACGGGCTCGGAATTCATTGTGGTATTAATTTGAAGATCGTCTTCTACTATTGGCAAAGTGGAGTTAAAGCCCTCGGCCTGCTGATAGATTGCTGGCTTGCTATAAGCAAGCTTGGCGTCTAAAATTGAACGAAGCAATGTTTCAATTTTGTTTAGATCTTCAAGAGAATTGGCGTAAGCGGTTATATAAAGCCCGAATTTAAAAAGTTTTTCTCTAGCTTGTTGGAGTTTGTTTCTCAAATCTTCGAGGTCGCGGTAGGCTGTTTCAAGTATTGGGTCCCGCACTAAACCCTTGTCTTCCCGCATGCTGATTTCCGATTCAATTTGAGCCACTTTTTTTCTTAAATTTTTTAAGGCCATGCCGGTATCTATTGGGCTAATAAAGAAACTGATATCCAGCGTTTTATCAAGGTTAATCATTGGCGCGAACCAATTGGTATTGAGATATCGCGGATAATTGTAAATAAAAAAGCTTCTCGTGAATTTTTTCCCAAGATGCAGATAATTGGCATTAATTTCCAAAGCGGCCGGCGCTAGAATATCATGAAGAGTCGCTAATCCTCTCCTGTGCGCTTCTTCAGGTCCGGTTTGTATTATTTCTTCTTTTTTGCCAAAAAACGGTAAGGCCATGTTTATTGTAATTGATTTGTGATTTGGATATCTTTTTTTTCCAATTCTTCAGGATTGTAAAGGTTATAAAATAATTCCACCAATTCTTCGGTCTCCAGCTGAGAGGCCTTAATGCCTATGTGGGCTAATGTTAGAATCGTATGCTCAACTCGCTGAAGAAGCTGACTTCGGTACTCTTTAAACTTTTCTTCCGGCATAATATTTTTTGATGAAGTTTTTGGCAGAAAAGAGGTTATTTTTTCTATCGGTCCTTCAGTTTTCGATTCTATAGGATCAAAAGGAACGCCGACATAAAATCTTTTGATCATAATATCAGTAAGCGTTACAAAGCTTTTGACAAAATTTATGTATTCAGCGGTCTGGATTTTTAGAAGCTCGTTTTCTTGGCTTTTCAATTTTTCTTCAAGAGTTAAGAGATATGGGTTAATGTCTAATCTTCGAGAATGAATAATTATTTGCATTGGCCAATCAAAAGAATTAATAAAATCAGCGTAAGCCGCAATGACGGCATTTTGGCTATCAATTGATTCAAGTTCGAGATTTCTTGAACCAGTCATTAAAACCGCGCGCAAACCGCCGTTTTTCAGTATAATAATGCCTTCGCGAATTTCATCAATAGCCACAAATTCTTGTGTTGCCTGTCCTTTTTTATTTGTTTTTTGTTGTTCTGCCATATTAACGTCCGGAGCCGATATCCAAGCTTAACGCCAGTTCTTTTAATTTTGATCTGGTCACTTTAACGCTTTCTGAAGTTTCAACTGGCGCGGGCTTCGGTTCCGGCAGGGCTTCTTTTCTAATTTTTCCCGCTTCCCCAAAAATATATAATTTCGGTTTTATAAAATACAATATGAAGGCTACAAAAAAATAAATAAAAGGCCGGTTATTTATTTTTAGAAAAGCGAAAAACAAGGCCAAGGCGGTAATTGGTAAAGCGACAATTATCCAAATGTAAAATTTAAATAAAAACCAGAACACTAAAAGCAGAGCGCCGGCAAGGGCCAGATATATAAATTGCTTAAGCGTGAGCGGTCCAATTAGCCGATCTTCTATGTCTATAAATTGTGGGACTTGATACTGCATACGTTTAGAACTCTCCTTTGTCTTTTCTTAAATCTAAAACATCGCGAGGCAAGTCGGTTGGCGCGAGTCCCGGCGGCCTGATTATGTACTGAGGTCGCGGTAAATCAGATGTTGATTTTTCAGTTAGAATTTGCGGTGGCACTATTCTATCCGCTGAAACTTCCGGAACTTTCGGGGAAATTCTTGCTGGCAGGTGCGGCTCGGCTTCTATTAAAGGCGGCGCCGGTTTCAATGGCTCTATCGGTTTAGTAAAAGTTAGAGGCTTAGGCGAAGGCGGAGGAGCTTTTCTTAAATCAACAATTTCTGGCCCGCCTGCCATCGCCTGTGGCTCAGGCCATTGGCGGGCAGGCCCGCCTATTGTCGGTTCGCGATATCTGTCAGCTTGCGGCACGGTAGGCGCGATGGCAACTGGCTTTGGCGAAGGCGCTGGCGCTGATGGAACTGGCTGTGGTTGAGGAGCGGCGGGTTGATAAATCGATATTGGCGGCGTCGCTGGGGCAGGCGTTAAGACCGGCGCTAAAAGCTCATTGTTTAATTCTTGAGCCATTGCCATTGCTGTTTGGGAGTCAGGAATAACTTTACTGGCGATCTCTTGAGCTAAGCTTGTTATCGGCGTTATTTTTAAAATAACGTCAGCCACTATTTTGGAAAGCGCCGAAACTTTTTCATCAGCCAAGTTATATTTCTGCCCAATATAGAGCAAAAACGCCCCGGTGTCTTCGGAATATAAAAAGTCCTGCAACCTTTGGGGCAGTTTTTCTAATAATTTTAATTTTTCTTCTCTTGTTAATTCAGGCATTTTATATTGACAATCTTGTTACTTTATAGTAAGATGATGATTAAACAATGACCTTGGTCTTTCTTAAATAAGGGGAAGGAAGATGAAACTCCTGATAACGGGCGTTGGGTTGTGCATTTTACCTATTCTAACATGGTTTTCATTAGGATTCGTAGAGGCGGCCGGCGCTACTTTGTTCTTTTGGCCTATCGGTGTCTCACTGATTTTGGTCGGCGCTGATAGAATGAAGCCGGAAGGTCTTTGGGCTACGAAGAAAAAACCGAGTTCCGGGCCCCCAAAAGGGCATTACGTGCGAACGTATCAGTTCGACGATGATGGTAAGGTTGTGGGTCAGCCAACAGAACAATGGGTTAAGGATTAGAAAAAAGCCTAGCATAGTCACTGATTGTGGCGGTGGTCCAATCACAAGTTGGACCACTTTTGTTTTCAAAAAGAACTTTAAATTGCCCAAGCGGGAGAATTAATAGTAGCTCTAGAGCGGGCAATTTTTTCATACCGCTGAACTTCTTCTCTCGACACACCGGCAGCCAGTTGTCTATTCATAAAGTCATTTAAGTTCCTATTTCTTGTTCCTTGATTTGTTATACGCAATATATTATTCAAGTCAGCTGGTATTGTGCCGGGTAATCTTGTAAATTCGGACTCAATAACAGTTTTTACTCTTTGAACTTTGGCGGCATCAGCTTTTTGAACAATATCTTTCAATTGATTAGGGTTTAAATTGATGACCACATCGGAATTTGCCAGCGATTCTAGCATTATTTTATCGGCTTTTTCCACCTTTGCTAATATATCTTTAATTTTTTTATTAAATTCCGTTGCCAAGTGCGGCGCCACTTCTAATAACTTATCAACATTTTTAGGAGAGTAACGGGAAGCAAGCGAGACCAGCTCTCTAATCCGAGCTTCAGCTCTCGCTGGATCAGAATCAATTTTTTCAAGCTGGCCTTTTTCTTTAAGAGCCAAAGCGGCGCCCAGTTGCTGATTTTGAGTCAGAGCGCTGGTGACGGGACCGGGCGATTTGGCAAGATATGTTTTTATGGCTTCCGGCGTCCATTTTTCAAATTGCTTTTGAGCGGCTTCAATCGTTTTAGTTTCCGCTTCGGTCATTTTAAATATTTGATCGGCGAGCAATTTACCTCCGGGAACCGCCGCGAGTTTTTGAGCGCTCCTAACCAAAAGTCCCGGCCGAGCTTCCACGCCGGGAGCTTCTTGGGGCCCAACCCCCAAAGCCCTGCTTCTTAGGTGGCTTTTTGCCCAATTTTTGGTGCCAGTTCCCCAACCGCTAA